>Ga0307380_10008602_pt1 | contig 13058 bp, 8 predicted proteins | sample UN3MG_FD_202239 | JGI IMG/M metagenome (GOLD analysis project Ga0307380, IMG submission 202239) | Soil microbial communities from Risofladan, Vaasa, Finland - UN-3 | ecosystem: Environmental > Terrestrial > Soil > Coastal area > Acid sulfate soil | place: Finland: Risofladan, Vaasa | collected... | reverse complement strand
CAGGCGGGTGGATGCAGATGCAGTTCGACCTCTCGGCCTACGCCGGTTCGACGATAAAACTTCGTTTTCGCTACGCCACCGACGCCGCCTTCGTGGAGCGGGGCATGTTCGTCGATGATATCGCCATTGATGCCATCGGGTTCTCCGACGACGCGGAGAGCGGGCCTGGCGACTGGGTGAGTGACGCCCAGGCCTTCGTCGGAACCCCAGGCGCGGGATGGATCATGACCACAGGCACCTTCATGTTCCCCCACTACTACCTGGCCGAATGGCGCAACCTGGATGGCTTCGATCTGGGTCTGAAGTATACCTACGACTCGACCTTCCTGCGCTACGACACCGGCGAGTGGTTGGTGGAACGAGTGAGTTACAACGCACCAGGCATGTTGGTCTGGTACCGCAACACACGGTACCCCATCAACGATGTGGGCAACCACCTCTACGACCCGCCTAGCCTCGGAGCCAAAGGGAGGCTCTTGGTAGTAGACTCCCACTTCGACCCTCTGCGGCGAATCCCCGGCACGGGTGGCTGTGTACTGTGCAACCTGCTCAGCCGACCGCAGTCCTCCAACGCAGCCTTTAACAGATGGGGCACGTATCCCTTCCAGGAGGGCTTCGAAGAGGCTGATGGCACAATCGTCCCCTCACCTATAGACGCCCAGCCAGGGGTGGATGCCTTCACCGATGAACTGGGTTGGGTACCTGGTATCGAAGTGCGCTTAGATCTGGGCGGCTTCTACTTCCGGGACTCTGATGCCAGTGTAGTTGTGCCCTCGCACGAGGGGGAGCCATACACCTGGCGGGTCGTCTGGCCAGATGGAACACCAGCGACCGAGTACTACGGCGGTGGCTGGGGCTCCGGGAATCCCGCTGATGACGGTGTGGGGATCGGCACCAACGTCGAGATCCAAAACGTGGCCAAAGATAACAGTTGGGTCACCGTCCACATCTGGAACAGCCGTACCACACCCGGCAGCCGCAGTAAGTAGAACCCTTCATCGCTAGCAAGACCTCCTACCCATCCCTGGGTAGGAGGTCTCCTCCAAGTCGCTGACACGACTCGGCTTATCCAACAAGTGCATAGAAGGGACACCATACACGCACCCCGATTTCTGCATCGGATGTGCAGCAGGTCTTGGGACTTTTTTCAGAAAATCTTCACCTCCCACCCCTGGACAAGCGTCCCTTCTTCTGCTACAGTATACCCAGGGCAGTATTCCTCACCATCCGCACCGCTCTCTCCAAGGCGCGACTGATCCAGGATCAGGTCCAAGATCCTGTCGTGGTCTGAGTCAAGTTGCTTGGGTCGCTCTCTCACCGGGCACCTTAACCGAAAGGGGATTACGCATGGTGCGTTTCGTTGATGACAGAGAGCCATGGTGGTTTCGTTCAGCAAGGAGGTGATGTCCGGCAGATAGATCCGTTCTTGGCGAGTCCGTTTACCATGGGTATGCACGCAATCGGTGACGTTGAGGCAGGTTCAAATTCTGTTTGGCGTTCACTTGAAAGGAGACGAAATCCGATGAAGAGGTTACTTTCCCTGGCCACTGTCCTGGCCTTGATCCTGGGAGCGGTGCCCATCTCGGCCATGGGCCCTGCTGCTGCGACACCGCTGGCCCAGAAGGTGATCTTTTTCGCCGCCGACGGCATGCGCCAAGACCTGATGGAGCGCTACGTCGGCCAGGGCGCCATGCCGACCTACGCTGGATTGATCAAGCAGGGTGTGCGGGGTGCCAACGGCCTGGTGCAGGCCTTCCCGCCCAACACCGGCGTGGGCTGGTACACGCTCGCCACGGGCACTTACCCCGGCGAGCACGGTTCAACCAACAACACCTTCTTCCGCACCGGCGACAGTTTTGGCAACCGCACCGCTGCCTTCTCGGCGGGTGTGTTGCAGGCCGACACCATCGCGGAAGCGGCCGAGCGGGCCGGCAAGAAGGTGGTCTCAGTCGAGTGGTCCGGTGGGAGCCGAACGATGACCCCGCTGCAGGGCCCTGTGGTTGATTACCGGTCGTTCTTCTCCAACCGCGGCTTGTGGACCAACTGGGACGTCCCGGGCCAACCCGCTGGCGCGAACGCTTTTAATGTCCAGTACCAGCGCTTCGATCTGGCGGATGCATCGGGTTGGGCCCTCAGCTGTCCAGCTTCCTTCAACACGCCTCAAGAAGGAACCTTTGACCTGGGCTCTTACACGAGCGGCGGTTCACCGGTCATCGCCGACGATCAATACAATTTCTACATCTACGATTCGACCGACGACGCAGCCACCAACTATGACCACGTTTTGGTCGTTCCTAATGCAAATGGGAAAGATTGTGACCAGGCCGTCGCCAATCTCATGGCGGGCGAGTGGGCAGACGTGAAGGTGGTGCTGGCGAATCCGGCGGGCAAGACGGGTGGCTTTTACGTAAAAGCCATGCTTTTCACCCCCGACCTGGCGCAGTTCAGCCTGTTCTTCTCGTCTGTTGTGCGCTCCGTCGCCACCTGCACTGGGTGTGGCTACGCTGGGGACTTTGAGGACGACCTGAACAGGTTGTTCCCCAGCTCCACCGCCGCCGACTATGCCATATTCGAATCGGGGCTCGTTGACGCGGAGACGTACGTCGAGCAGGGCCTGATGTGGAAGAACGCCCACTTTGCGTACCTGCGCTACATCATCGGTACGGCTTCCGTCCCCACCGTGGATGGTGGGAGTGTAGCGGGTATGGGCTATAAGCCCGATCTGTTGATGATCGGCAACCCGGCCACCGACGAGTTTTCGCACATGTTCCTGGGGCTCACGGTGCCGATGGTCAATGGCCTGGCCAACCCATACTACAATACATATACCTCCTATGGCGAAGTCATCACTCCGGAAAAGGCCGATGGATACATCCGGGATGCTTACGTGGAGGCCGACGCAACCCTGGCGCTTGGCAAGCAACTGTTGGGCAATAACTCCACCATCTTCGCCACGTCCGATCACGGCTTCGGCGCGCAGTGGCTGGCGGTGAACGCTGGCAAGGTGCTGTTCGACGCCGGTCTGCAGAACAGCGGTGGTGCGACTCCCACGGAAGTGTTCAGCAATTGCCGCGCCGGTACTGGCACAGACGCAGTCAACCTGGCCAAGGCCTGCTGGGCCGGCGGCACCGCGCAGATCTACGTGAACACCACCCTGCCGACCGGGACCACCTATGAGCAGGTCAGGACGGCGGTGATCAACGCCTTCCAGAACCTGACTGACCCGGCCAATCCCGGCACCCAGGTTGTCCTCAAGATCATGAAGAAGGAAGAACTGCGCAACGTGGACGGCAGCGACTCACTGCACCCCAACCGCAGCGGTGACGTCGTGGTAGTGCTGAACCCGCCGTACCAGTTTGACGCGGCTACGTTCGGCCAGACGATCGCCTTCTCGCAGTTCTTCGGCCAGCACGGCTTCCTGCCGGAAACGGTTAGCCTGGCGGACGGCGTCAACATGCACGCCACCTTCGTGGCGGCTGGCCCGGGGATCCGTAAGCAAGGCCCAGTAGCAGGTGTCCGCGCGATAGATCTGGCACCGACCATCTCGTTCCTGCTGAGCATTCCCGGCCCGATCAACGCCCGCGGCAAGATTCTCTACAACTTGCTTCGCTCGCCCGGCCAGTATAAGGAAGCCACGCTGCTGTACATCAGCGACTTCCATGGCCAGTTGACACCGTTGTCGCAAACCGCAGATACTTTTAGTAGCCCATCGTATGCGATTGGTGGAGCGGCCTACCTGAAACCGTGGTTCGATTGGTATCGGGCCGAGGCACCCGGCGGTTCCATCTTTGTGACCGGCGGTGACTCGGTTGGCGCTACACCGCCCATTTCCAACTTCTTCGGCGATCAGCCCACCATTCATGCACTGAACATGATGGGCCTGTCGGCTGATACGTTGGGCAACCACAACTTCGACCGCGGCCAGGAGTACCTGCGCACGGTGCTCATCCCGCTATCGAACTTCCCCTACCTGGCGGCCAACGTCGTCTATCCCAATGGCAAGTACCCGCCAGAGTGGAAGCCGTCCCAGGTCTTTAACTTCAAGGGCTTCAAACTGGGCGTGATCGGGTACACCCTGACCGAGTTGCCGACCCTGATCTTCCCTGGCTATCTCGATCCGTTTATCGTCACGGATCCAGTAGCGGCGGTCAACGCCGAGGCGGCCAAGCTGCGCTCTAGAGGGAAGGTCAACACGATCATCGCCGTCGGCCACATCGGGGCCGACCCAACTGCCAGCACCGTGACCAGCCCCGCGGATCCCTTGCTCGGTTTCGCCAACTCGTTGGTGAAAGTTGACGCGGTGCTTGGCGGCCATACGCATTTCCAGACGATTGGCACGGCGCCCAATGGCGTGTTGATCGTCGAGAACCAGAACTATGGCACCCGCTTCAGCCGCATACGGCTGGTGGTGGACACCAATACCAAGGCCGTGGTGTACAAGACGGCGGACTTGCACAAGCCGTGGAACATCGGCGTGACGCCCGACCCAGCCATCCAGGCCATGATTGACGAACTCAACGCCGAACTGGCGCCGATCTTTAACACGGTGATCGGCGACTCAAGCAGGTTCATCCCGCGCATGGATGCCTGCGGCCAGAGTGCCGGCCGCACCTGCGAGTCGCTGATCGGTAACCTCTCGACCGACTCGATGCGGTTGACCTACAACACCGACTTTGCTATCACCAACGCGGGTGGCCTGCGTGCCGACCTGACTTGCCCGACCAGCGATGTTGCCGGCGACTTCTGCCCGGCCTACACGCCGCCACCCTATCCCATCACGCGTGGCCAGGTGCTGGCGGTGCTGCCTTTCGGCAACCTGGTGGCGACCGTGAGCATCAACGGGGCTGAGCTCAAGGCGTTCCTTGAGAACGGCGTTTCCAGGATGCCGGCCGTGGACGGGCGCTTCCCGCAGGTCTCCGGCCTGTGCTTCACCTACGACATCTCGGCCCCGGCCGGTAGCCGCGTCACAGACGCCGTGCGCCAGGCGGCAGATGGGAGCTGCACAGTTATCGCGATTGACCTGACGAGCGGCTCAACCTACACCCTGGCCACCAACGACTTTGTGGCCTACGGCGGAGATGGCTATCCGAACGTTGCATCTCGCATGACCACGCAGAACATCATGGACCAGGTGCTGGCTGACTACATCACGACCAACACGCCGGTCAGCCCGGCCATCCAGGAGCGCATCGTCTGCACCACCAGTGGCGCGACAGCCTGCCCGGTGGTGATACCATAGACTACGTGAGCGCTCATCCGCCGGTGGTTCCGGTGGTCGAGGGGCGTATCGTCGGACCGTAGAGGCGGCGCCCGCTCGACGCAGAACGAGTGAAGACCTGGCAGGTCTTTGGGAGACCTGCCAGGTCTTTTTTGCGTCCCCATTCCAGGAGTATTTTAAGAAATTCTTCACATTATTTTTTGGCGAAAGCATCTTGTCAAACAATCCCGCGCAAATAGTCAAACTCTCCCTACAGACACGGCACGAATTCCGTGCTACAATGATATGCTCGCTTCATCGTAAAATGGCTGGTAACTGAAGGACAGTGTGCCCACTCTGCTGTGCCTGTCCACTTTGACAATTCAAGCGGAAGTAGGGGAGGACAGGCACACCAGGACAGTGGTCCGGCGCTGCCTGCTCTAGCAGCGCCGGACTCTCCTGTATAGCCGTTATTATGGTCTTTTTATGAAGAACTCTACCCTATATCTACAGACAGGCACGCGGCAGTGTGGTACAATATCCATGGCATGCGATCGAACCCCGAACGTGCCTGCAGTTGTTTCATGCAGGCTACCACTGATGCCAGACCATGCTCAGGACCGTATTGGCTACCTTGCCGACGCCTACTTTGACAACCCGGTCAGATCCACCGTGATCCGTCCGGCCTTGGCGCCTTCTCTTCAACGAGCGCGAAGGTCGCAGTCCATTTGGGCGGGGAAGGAGGAGGCCTATTGAGCGTATCGGTCCATGGCCACGCAGTCTAGTTCCAGTCAAGCATCTTAATGCGCCTATCGCGGAATGCCAGCCAATGCAGGCAGATCTGACTGGCTCTGGCAGATAACACACTATAACTGCAGTAAGGAGAGCAACGAAATGAAGAAGTCAGTTGCCTTGGGCATATTGGTGGTGCTGCTAGCTTTCGCAGGCATGGCGGCACCAGCCGTGGCAGACTCACCCAGCCCGACGACTTTCGAATTCCCTGGCGGTTCTCTGACGACCGCTAATTGGAACATGTGGGGTGGCGTCAGCGGCGCCACTTACCCGGTCGCGTTCAACGTGGACGCCGCTGGGGTTGGCAACCCTGGCCTGCAACTCGATATCTACGGCCTGGATATGAGCCAAATCATATACGGGGGAAGCTGGGGATGGCCTCCCACACCAGACGACCTGGGAGGGCTCGTCATGGCTGGCATCACCGGCAGTTCCCTTGTCGCATTCGACAGGCCGAACGCGGCCTGGTTCCAGTTGCATAGCGCGCTGGGCATGGAAAGGACATGGGAGCAAGCAGCAGGTCCACTTGTTGACCAGACCAATTACCGAAAGTACCTGCTCCAAGCCTGGCACCGTGGGTTGACCGGTGCAAAAGTCTCTCCTGATGGGCCTAATAACCATCAGTATAACGTAGAGCGGTACATGGGACCGGCAGGGCGGACGGAGTCTGGGTGTGCCGGATATACTCCCGACCCCGAGTATGACACGTTTGACCTGCGGATTGATTTCACCCCACTTGGCAGCGGGCAGTACAAGATGGAAGGCTGGATCAGACTGCACAAGGCGTCTTCTTGGGACGAGATGATCTGCAAACCCCACCCGTTCAAATGGCAGTGGAACGCCGCCATGAACAACGACGGTCAGCCCAAACTTGCCTGGATCAAGATCGGCGGGCACATGCCGCCAGCCCAGCAGTATCGCGTCATCAGCAATGTAGACTTCTCGGCAGTGTTCCCCTTTATCCAAATCGCCAACTGGGGGACGACCCAGACCACTGATCATGTTGCCTCCTGGGGCAGAGTGGAAGTAACCGGCGTGCCCAACCCCGAGGCCAGTATGGAGCTGTGCAAGAAAGATGGATGGATGCTGTTTACTGATCCATCCTTCAAGAATCAGGGACAGTGCGTAAGCTACTTTGCAAAGATGAAGTAGCAGAATGACAGTGGATGTCCGGCACTGCCCCCCCCGGAACAGTGCCGGACTCCCATCAAGATGACTCAGACAGGATAGACCTAAGCCTACTGCGGTCAAATTGGTTCCACATAGAAATGAAAGGAGATAACGTACAATGAAAAGGCAACTTTCCTTGGGGCTCGCTGTGGTGTTGCTCCTCGTGGCTCTACCCGTCTCTGCATCGGGTGGATCGTCAATCACCAAGGACTATGGCAGCGTCACACTATACAACTGGGGGAAGGGGAACTTTACCGACCTCTGGGACCTGACCCAATGCGATCTGACTCTTGCCTACACGATTGATATGAGCGAGATAGCAACCGCGGGATGGGCAGTCACAGAAGTGGGCCTGCGCCAGGTAGGAGCCCCCAACATTGACCCGAACCTTCAGGGTGGTTGGATGCAATCCAACTACATCAAAGCGACCAGCAATCCCAACGCACTGAGCAACAACGATATGCACTTACTCAGTAAACATGGCTGGCTGTACCAGACATACGATGCCAGTGATCCCAACACGTTGATCAATCCTCCCTATTGGTCGGGAGCCAACTATGGCTTCTGGTTTGACCGTGACGGCGTTGACGAATGGCAGGCAGCGCTGTGGGGGATGGTCAACGGTGGGACGTACAACACGGGTGGCGTCTACAACATCGTCGTCACCTACCACGCCATCAACCCGAACACCGGCACAATGTTCGCCACCATCAACGACGTTCAGCAGGGGCTGTACGTCGGGGGGTGGAAGAACGCCCAGCCCGAATTCTATCCCGCCGGAAAGAGTTTTACGGGCAACATGGCCCAGATGCAGGCCTTTTACGGCCGGGGTGGCGGTGGGGGCACCGTGACACTGTCGGACATCACGGTCACGGGCTGTCCCTACTGGACCAACGTCACGATTGACGTCAAGCCGGGCAGCGACCCCAACAGCATCAACCTGAAGTCGAAGGGGGTGGTGCCGGTGGCGGCGCTGACCACCGACGAGTTCGACGCCAGCACTGTGGATCCTGCCACCGTTCTGTTCGCGGGTGCCAGCCCGGTGCGCTGGGCGTTCGAAGACGTGGATGGCGACGGCGACGTGGACGTGCTGTTCCACTTTGAGACAGAGGACCTGGGTCTGAACCAGGACAGCACCCAGGCCACGCTGACCGCTGACACCACGGATGGGAAACACATCCGGGGCACAGATTCGGTGAACATCGTGCCACACAGCAAGTAGCAGTGGGGGGGAGTAGGGCTCCTGGAGCGTTATGGGGAGCCCTCTCCCACCAGCGCGCAACGTCAAAATGAAACACAGACCGAGAGAATGAGGAGGCACAATGAGGAAGGCATTATGCTTGTGGGCAGTAGTCCTGGTGCTGGCTCTGGCGACGGTGGCCAGTGCACAGGGGCCGGGGGATTGGACAGAGTACGCCGGGAATCCCGTGTTCGGCCAGGGAGTAGGCGGCCCGAAGGCGTACTATCCCAGCGTGCTGTACGATGCAGACCAGTTTTCTGGGCACGGTGACGCGGCCAAGTACAAGATGTGGTATGGCACAGATGGGAACCAGACCGGCCTGGCGACGTCGGACGATGGGATCACGTGGGATGATCAGGGCGTTGTGATGGCCAACGGCTACCATGCGACGGTCGAGTACTATCCGGCAGGGTTTACCGGGGCGGCCAGCGGCGACAACCCCAGTGACGGCACGATGTACTACCGGATGTGGTACTGGGATACCCATTGGCTCTATGACGTACAGGCCATCCAGTACACAGAGTCTCCGGACGGCGTGGCCTGGTACAACGACCAGCCACTCCAGAACGGGGCGGTGCCGATTGTTTCGGGTGGAGGTTGGAACCGGGGGACGTACGGCGCGTGCGAGGTGCTGTACAACCCGGATGCATCCAACACCGGCACCGACTGGACCTTCACCATGTACTATGATGGGACGACCGGCGGGGACGAGCGACTGGGGCTGGCGTTCTCCAGCGACGGCATCACCTGGACGGCGTACGATGCGGGTGGGGACGGCAAGGCGGACCCGGTGCTGGAGGGCACCTATGTCGAGGGGGACTGGGACCGCGACTATGCGACCTGGGCGACGGTCATCCAGAACGACGATGGCACGTACGAGATGTGGTATTCCGGCGGTATGGGGGCCATGAACCACGGCATCGGCTATGCCACCTCCCCGGATGGCATCCATTGGACCCGGGCCGAGGGCAATCCCATATTCGACAAGTGGGATGGGGTTGACTGGCGGGACGATCGGACGTACTGCCCGGCCGTGCTGAAAGATGGCAACTCGTACCAGATGTGGTTCGCTGGCAAGGACAAGGAAACCGGTTCCTATGCCATCGGGTATGCCACGTGCGTGCCCCCCGTCGTGGAGGTCGAGATTGACGTCAAGCCGGGGAGCGACCCGAACAGTATCAACCTCAAGTCCAAGGGGGTCGTGCCGGTGGCAGTGCTGACGACCGAGGAGTTCGACGCGCGCAGCGTGGATCCCGTCAACGTGGTGTTCGCGGGCGCCAGCCCGGTGCACTGGGCACTGGAGGACGTGGACGGCGATGGGGACGTGGATCTGGTGCTCCATTTCAAGACGCAGAACCTGGGCCTCGACGCAGATAGCACCGAGGCGACGCTGACCGGCAGCACGGGCGACGGGCAGGATATTCAGGGCACAGATGGAGTGAGGATCGTGCCCAGGAGCAAATAATAGTACGGGCCCGGCGCCCTTCATCCCAAGGGCGCCGGACCGCCCACAGGAAAGGAGATCAAGCGCAATGAAGCGGTTATTCGCTTTGACAGTAGTATTGTCGGTGTTGCTGGTGGGGATGCCGGCGGTCGCGGTGGCAGGCACGGTCACAGTGAACCCCGGAGACGACATCCAGGCGGCCATTGACACGGCCAGCCCCGGGGACACGATCGTGTTCGCTCTCGGCACCTATTCCCTATCGAGCACGCTGACCGTTAACAAGTCACTGATGCTGACGTCGGAGGATCCCTACGCGACAGGGAAGCCGGTCCTCGATGGCGGTGGCACCCTGACCACAGTCATCTTCATCGCTGCGGACAATGTCACGATTGACGGCCTCGAGATCACCAACGGCAAGGGGGATCTGGTTCGCCAGAGCGGTGCATTCTCCGGCACCATCGTCAGAAACTGCGCGGTCCACGATTCCTCCGGTGACGAAGGGATCCAGTTGGTCGCGTGTACTGACTGCCTCATCGAATGCAACACAATCTACGACGTGGCCCAAGACGCAATCTGTGTGTCCGGCTCATCGCACACCACCGCGGTCCGCAACAATGAGATCTACAACGTGGGCAGCGAGAACGCTGCCATCTACGTGTACGAGTCCTACGACATCACGGTGGCGTGCAACTACATCCACGATACGCCAGCGGCGAACGGCATCAAGATGTACAAGAACTACGGTGGCACGCACACGATTGCCAATAATCTGATCGTGCACAACGCCTGGCAGGGCGGCACGCGCTGCTATGACGAGGCGGACGGGAGCACGATCAACATCTACAAGCCTCAGACTGCGGACAGCACGTACATGGTCACACATAACACGCTCGCCGACAACACCGGGGTAGATGCATGCAGCCACACCACAGACCATGCCATATACGTGAACGACTACGACAATTCTGGCGCTGTGACGAACGTCACCGACAACATCGCCACGGGGCACGGCGGGTACGGCATCCGCGTCTTCTTTGGGGCGACTGTCAATTACAGCACCAACGACCTATGGCAGAACGCCATGGGGGCGACGGACGGCAGTCCAGTGGACGGCGGCGGCAACATCTCGGCCAACCCACTCTACTATGGCGACTACACCCTACAGGCCGGAAGCCCCTGCATCGGCGCGGGCAGCGGTGGCCAGGACATGGGGGTCATCTTTGACGAGTGCGGATGCGCACCGCCGGTCATACAAGTCACCATTGACATCAAGCCCGGCAGTTATCCCAATAGCATCAACCTGGGGGCGAAGGGGGTGGTGCCGGTGGCGGTGCTGACGACGGACGAGTTCGACGCGGGCACCGTGGACCCTGCCAGCGTGGTGTTCGCGGGCGCTGGCCCGGTGCACTGGGCGCTGGAGGACGTGGATGGCGATGGGGACGTAGATCTGGTGCTCCACTTCAAGATGCAGGGCCTGGACCTCGATGCAGGCAACACCGAGGCGACGTTGACTGGCAGCACAGGCGACGGACAGGAGATCCAGGGCATGGACTCGGTGAGGATCGTGCCCGGGAGCAAGTAGCGATTCGTTGGAGAGGGTTCCCGTGATGGCATACGGGAGCCCTCTCCCATCGGCGTCTTGGGCGAACCTTGGATGACCGACCCTGTATCTGGCTGGAAGGAGATGATGCCTATAAGCCGCTGTGTTTCCCTAGTTTACCGTAAGCATGGCGGGGCCTGGTCCTTGGATGGCTTGCGATACGGCTAGTCATCCTCGGAATAGAAGAGCGCGTCATTTATGTCAAGGAGGAATAGAATGAAAAGGCTGATGATTCCGTTAGCGATACTCGTTCTGTTGGCTATCCCGTCGGCGGCGATGGCAGGGGGGGCTTGCGGCCAGGGAAATGGGGGTTGCACCACGATCCAGGATGGCACACTCCTCACGTCTACCGCTGAAGTAATCACGCTGGGCTACGATGAGTTTGGTTACAACTATCAGGCCCACATGTTCAACGGCCGCTACTGCGACTACGATCGAGTCAGCGGCGGTGACTCCTGTGATGTCACACTGGTCATGAAATGGAACGACGCCTGGATCTCGAACAAGGACTGCACTGGGGATGGCCTGCTCGACCGGTACTACGGGTTCTCGAGTTACATCGGCTCCGGCGCCTGGCTGACCAATCACATGTCCGGGAAATACGTCGGTGACGACGGCCAGGAACACCAGTGGACGTACTTTACCAAGATCGTCGCCAAGCCCACTGCCGGCTACAACTGTGCCGCCTATGGCGGGGAAGAGATCTGGGGTGCGTTCTGCACAATCCAGAGCATCTACAACGACCCCTACGGTGGGGCCCACGGCGTGGAGTTGAAGGCAGTGCGACCCGGACTGGGCAATTGGTAGCAGTTGGGTGTCTACGCCACCCAATCCGCCCATTTTGCAGTAAGTGAAACCTGTCCGGCGCTGTTGCCCCTTGACAGCGCCGGACAACCGCCCTGGGGGCAGACCTTCCCGAAGGCTCCAAAGTGGCGTATCGCTGCTGGGTGTCCTCACAAGCCTTCGGGAAGGTTTCGCGGGTTGCACGATGCGCCAGACCATGGTATAATCTGCACACAGAATTACCCCCAGATGTGGGGGTTTTCTTTCTCTGAACCACCACATCTGGCATGTACTTCTACCCCACCCTTTCCAGGAGGCTAACGATGAAGTGTCCCTACTGTAACCACGCGCGCACGCGGGTGATTGATACGACGCACAGTGCACCGGGCATCCGCCGGCGCCGGGTGTGCGATGCGTGCCGGCGCCGGTTCAGCACGCTGGAGCGGGCGATCCTGACCACCCCGCTGGTAATCAAGCGCGGTGGCCAGCGCGAGGAGTTCAACCGCGACAAGTTGCTGGTGGGGCTGCGCATCGCCTGCGCCCGGCGGCCGGTCTCGGCCGACGACCTGGAGCGGCTGGTGGATCGGGTGGAGAATCACATCCGCCAGTTGGGCAAGACGGAGATCCACAGCCGCATGATCGGCGACCTGGCGATCGAGGAACTCAAGGCGCTGGACCCGGTCTCGTACATTCGCTACGCCATCGTCTACCTGGGGCTGGAGGACCTGGACGCGGTGCGGGCGGAGATTGACCGGCTGTTGGTGGAGAGGGAGTAGGGAGAGGGGGAGAGGGGAGACAAGGAGACAAGGAGACAAGGAGAGGGGGAGCAGGG
>Ga0307380_10008600_pt1 | contig 13059 bp, 8 predicted proteins | sample UN3MG_FD_202239 | JGI IMG/M metagenome (GOLD analysis project Ga0307380, IMG submission 202239) | Soil microbial communities from Risofladan, Vaasa, Finland - UN-3 | ecosystem: Environmental > Terrestrial > Soil > Coastal area > Acid sulfate soil | place: Finland: Risofladan, Vaasa | collected... | reverse complement strand
CAAACCCAATTCAAACCCAATTTGACGAAAGGCCAAAATTGATGCAAAGTGTGTATTTACAAATGATTATGAAGAAATATGCGAATATGGGCCAAAAAAACAAAGCCAAAACAAACCCAATTTCAAACCCCCCTTTTTCCTGCTAAAAAGGATTTTTATCTTGAAATAGTAAGAGCTTATAGGGATAGCCTCCAAATCCACAAGACTACATCCATGACAGTTGCTATTATCAGCCGGATTTGGTATCTTCGTATGATGAAAGATTTTGCAGTAAGTTTAATTTTAGACTTAAAATGCGACCAGTAACAGATGATTCCAGACGTGTTGATATTTTTAGCTGTTTAAATGCGGCCCGAATTCAAAGACAATATTCGTTAATCATCCGAATCCCTGATGGTGGCAACGGAGAAGGGGATAGCTTGTGGTCGATATATTAAATATCCCTGATTCAGAATCGAGCTCTGATATGAGCCAAAGCAAAGGAGCGGAATTAGAAATAAAGGGACTCGTATTCGACGTCAAGAAGTACGCCATACATGACGGTCCGGGTATTCGAACAACGGTGTTCTTCAAAGGCTGTCCGTTGGAATGTCAGTGGTGCCACAATCCGGAAAGCTGGAGGGCTTACGCCGAACAGGGCTTTCGCAAGGGGCGATGTGTCGGATGCGGTCAATGTGTAGAGACCTGCCCCGAACAGGCAATTTCGATTATCGACAACAGACCTGTAACAGACATGAATAAATGCAGCCTCTGCGGCCGATGCGCAGATACCTGTATGACCTGTGCGAGGGAGATCATTGGAAGAGAAATGACGGTTGGTGAAATAATGGCTGAAATTGAGCAGGATGTCATTTTCTACGACGAGTCAGGGGGCGGTGTTACATTTTCCGGCGGCGAACCGCTAATGCAGCCGGAGTTTCTTCTTGCCGTACTAAATAAATGTAAGAGACAGCGGATACATACAGCAGTGGATACAAGCTGTTACGCAGAGTCAAAGATTTTAGAAACGATAGGTGAAAGAGCAAACCTGTTTCTTTGCGATATCAAACACATGGACAGCGAAATACACGAGAAATTTACCGGTGTGGGTAATAATCTGATATTGAATAATATCAGGCTTCTCTCAGAGGCAGGTAAAGAAATCATTATCAGGATACCTATTATTCCGGGTTTTAACGATGAGAAGGCGAACATTGAAGCAACCGGCAAATTTACAGCGTCACTGCCCGGTGTCATCAGAGTAGATATTTTGCCCTTTAATAGCGGAGGAAAAGAAAAATCGGCCCGACTTACGGCCCAGAACAAACACCTGCAAGTCGAAACTCCCAATGAGGAGAAGATGAACTCGATTGCAAAGAATCTCAGTAAATACGGATTCGAAGTCAAGATTGGTGGTTAATAATATGAACGAAAGAGCAGCAAAATTACGGAAACAGAGCGTTGAGACCAGACCTTACATTTCCACCGAACGGGCGGAACTATTGACCGAGTTTTACAAGAGTGATATTCCCCTACGAGAATCTGTTCCAGTTACCCGGGCTTTGTCTTTCAAACACCTTATGGAGAACAAAGCAATATGTATTAACGATGATGAGCTGATTGTTGGTGAACGTGGTCCGGCACCGAAGGCGACACCAACTTACCCAGAGCTGTGCTGCCATACTATGGAGGACCTGCGCATACTCAACAACCGGGAAAGAACGCCCTTTGTGGTTACTGAAGAGGTTAGAAAAATCTACAGCGAGAGCTTCATTCCTTTCTGGACAGGCAAAACCATGCGGGAAAAACTCTTCGGTGCGATGGACCAACAGTGGCACCAGGCATTCAAAGCAGGAGTATTTACAGAATTTATGGAGCAGCGTGCACCCGGCCACGCTATTCTTGACGATAAAATTTACCACAAGGGTATGGTGGACTTTAAACGTGACATCGCAGAGAACCGCAAGAAGCTCGACTATTTTAATGACCGGCGCGCCTATGAAAAGGACCAGGAATATCAGGCCATGAGTATTTGCGCCGATGCCGTCATTATCTTCGCTCAGCGGTACGCCGCCAAGGCAAGTGAATTAGCACAACAGGAAAGCGACTCGGTTCGCCGCAGTGAACTGGAAAAAATTGCCGAGGTCTGTACACACGTACCGGCCCATGCGCCGCGCAATTTTTGGGAAGCTTTGCAGGCGTACTGGTTTGTGCATTTGTCCGTGATTACGGAATTGAATACGTGGGACTCCTTTAATCCCGGCCGCCTCGACCAGCACCTGTTACCGTTCTACAAACAAGGCCTAAAAGAAGGAAGCTTAACAGACGAACAGGCCAAAGAGCTGCTTCAGTGTTTCTGGATAAAGTTCAATAATCAGCCCGCCCCGCCGAAAGTCGGAATTACCGAAGAGCAAAGCGGAACCTATACCGACTTTGCATTGATTAACATCGGGGGTATTAGGCCAACCGATGGAGGCGATGCGGTCAACGACGTTTCATATATGATGCTGGACGTGGTCGAAGAGATGCATCTGACCCAGCCAAGCTCCTGTATCCAAATCAGCAAGAAGAATCCGGAGCGGTTTCTCAAGCGTGCCTGCGAGGTTATTCGTACCGGGTTCGGCCAGCCATCCGTCTTCAACACCGACGTCATCATAAAGGAAATGCTTCAGGACGGCAAAAATATGACGGACGCCCGTACAGGCGGTCCCAGCGGCTGCGTTACAGTAAGCTCGTTCGGCAAGGAAAGCTGCACACTGACCGGCTATATAAACTGGCCCAAGATTTTTGAACTGGCATGTAACGACGGAGTTGATCCGAAATCAGGCGAGCAGGTTGGTCCTCAGACCGGCGATGCGAGCAAATTTACTTCCTATCAGCAGCTAATGAATGCCTATAAGGAACAACTCAGGTATTTCATCGATGTTAAAATCAGAGCCAACAATATCATTGAACGGCTCTTTGCCAATTATATGCCCGCTCCATTTATGTCAATTTTAATGGACGACTGCATCGCCCGCGGACTCGATTATCACAACGGTGGAGCAAGGTATAATCCTACCTATATCCAGGGTGTTGGTATCGGTACGGTAACCGATGCTCTGGCGGCGGTGAAATGTCACGTTTTCGACAAACAAGACATTGCGATGGATGAATTAATGACGGCGATGCGCAATGATTTTGAGGGATCTGAACAACTGCAGCAGAAGCTACTATATCATACACCTAAATACGGCAACGATGATGATTACGCAGACAGCATTGCCGAAGAAATATTTAACGCTTACTATGATTTGCTCAACGGCCGTCCGAATACCAAGGGCGGCAAGTATCGTGTAAACCTGCTTCCCACAACGGTACATATCTATTTCGGCTCTGTCACAGGTGCGCTGCCTAACGGCAGGAAAGCCGGCGAGCCGGTTTCCGAGGGCATATCACCCAGCCAGGGTTCCGATATCAAAGGTCCGACTGCTGTTATCAAGTCAGCAGCCAGAATCGACCATGTCCGTACCGGCGGAACTTTGTTAAATATGAAATTCAATCCGCACATGCTCGCCGGCGACGGTATTGATAAGCTTGGCCATCTAATCAGGTCCTACTTCAAGCTCGACGGTCATCATATCCAGTTCAATGTCATTGATGCCAACACTCTTCGAAAAGCCCAGCAAAATCCTGAAAAGCATCGTGACCTGATTGTAAGGGTTGCCGGCTATAGTGATTATTTCGTAGATGTAGGAAGGGATTTGCAAAATGAAATCATCGCCCGAACAGAACAGCAATCATTATAGAGCACTTCTCTTTAATTAATATTCTGTTTGAACGTCAGTTTATTTTGTTCAGGTTTAAATGGAGATTTATAATGAAAATAAAGTCTGTCATGGTAACGTTATTTGTTCTGCCTTTTTTTCTTTGTGGCTGCGGGAATATCGCAAAGGAACAACAGTTAGTACAATTTATTGATATTCATGTCGCAAAAGTTGAACCTCTGTCAACACAGGCGAATCTTGCCTATTGGGACGCTTCGACAACAGGCAAGACGGAAGATTATGAACGAGTTAACAAATTGCAACTGGAGATTCGACAAATTTATAACAATCCTCGGGAATTCGCCTTTCTTAAAGAGATAAAAGAGTCCGGTCAGGTCGGCAACGCCAAATTGGCCCGACAATTAGATAAACTATACTATGCTTATCTGCGGAATCAGATAGGGCCGGAGCTGTTGGAAAAGCTTGTTGATGCTGACAATAAAATCCAGGAAAAGTACAACACTTTTCGCAGCACGATAGACGGTAACAAGGTCACAATGAGTGACATTTATACAATCTTAACAACGGAAATGGACAGCCGTAAAAGGGAACTGGCATGGAGAGCAAGCAAACAGGTTGGAGACGCGATTTCTAATGACCTTGTCGAACTGGTCAAGCTGCGCAACACGGCGGCCCGAAAGGTAGGTTTCGACAATTATCATACTCTTTCAATAGTGACAGGCGAGCAAAGTGTGGAAGAGCTTGACCGCATTTTCGATGAGCTTTCCGAACTGACCAGCGAGCCCTTTGCCCGATTGAAGAAAGAGCTGGACCGCATCCTGGCGGATGGTTACGGCATTGCTACTGAGGATTTGATGCCCTGGCACTATCATGACCCGTTCTTTCAAAGAACGCCTTTAGTTTATGACCTGGATCTGGATATCTATTATAAAGACCGGGACGTGAAGGACCTGGCTCAAAGATATTACGCCGGTATCGACCTGCCGGTGGATGACATTCTCGCAAGAAGCGATTTATATGACCGGGAAGGTAAATATCCACATGCTTTCAGTTTCGAAGCAGACCGCAACGGGGATGTTAGAATTTTGTGTAACCTTCAAAATACCGAACGCTGGATGGAAACTATATTGCACGAACTGGGCCATGCGGTTTACAGCAAATACCATGACAGGAAAGAGCCCTGGCTGCTCAGGGAACCGGCCCACAGTTTTACTACCGAAGCTATCGCGATGTTTTTCGGAAGATTGAGCCGGAATGCGGCCTGGATGCAGCAAATGCTGGGTCTGTCGGAATCACAACGTGCGAAAATTGAAGGGGTCAGTGAAAAATATCTTCGTTTCCAGCAGGTGCTTTTTACCCGCTGGGCCATGGTTATGTACACTTTTGAAAAGCAGCTATACGCAGACCCCGAACAGGACCTTAATACGCTTTGGTGGGATTTGGTCGAGAAATATCAGTTTATCAAAAGACCTCCCGGGCCTGTTGATGCGGGCTGGGCATCGAAGCTTCATTTCACTACTGCGCCCTGTTATTATCATAACTATATGATGGGCGAGCTGCTGGCATCTCAACTGCATAACCACATTGTTCAAAAAGTTCTAATGCTTAAATCGGATGAAGACGTAAGTTATGTAGGGCATAAAGAGGTGGGAAATTTTATTCGCGAAAAGGTCTTAGAACCCGGAGCCGTTTATCACTGGAACGAGATGGTCAGACGGGCAACCGGAGAACCATTGACACCAAAATATTTCGTCGAACAGTTTGTTAAATAAAATATAGAATTCTACTATCATTCTAAGCAGTTTAAGATTTAAGCTCTTGCTTACATTTCTTTTCCTTGTATATTATCGAGGGACAGATGACTTATTTAATTGCCATATTTGTCTATTTACTCGTTCTGACCGGTATCGGGATTTATAAATCCCGGCAGGTGAAGACGCAGGCCGATTTCTCAGTGGCGGGCAGGACCCTCTCACCGTGGGTTCTGGTCTGCACGATGCTGGCCTGCTGGATAGGTACAGGCTCGATAGTGGGCAACGCCGGCAAAGCCTATGAAACCGGACTGGCCGCCGCCATCCTGCCTATAGGCAGTGTCATCGGAATGATTCTCCTGACCCAAATCGCCGGCAGAGCACGCAGTTATGAAGTCTATTCGGTTCCTGAAATTATCGGAATTCGCTACGGCCATGTCGCCCGCCTATTGGCTGTGCTCGCCCTGATTACGGCTTATATGGTTATCGTCAGTTATCAGTTCAACGCCGGGGGGATGGTTCTCGAAGTAATCCTGACCGACGAATCGGGCAATTCCCTTCTATCGGCCGGCACCGCCACAATCATCGCAGCGGTTTTTATAATCACCTACACCATACTGGCCGGGCTTATGAGCCTTGCTTATACGGACATAGTTACCGGCATCGTTATTACAGTGACGCTGATTATCGCCCTTCCCGTTGTGCTGGTTAAGGCCGGGGGATGGAGTGGTATGGAAGCCGCTTTTACGGCTATGGGAAAGCCCGAGCATATGAAGTTCTGGGGTGTTTACAGCAAGGTCGAGATAATCAATTATTGCCTGCCGGTATTTCTGTTAATTATGGGTGATGCCAACCAGTATCAGCGTTTCTTTGCCAGTAAAGATGCCAAGAGTGCAAAAACCGCCGTCATTTTCATGATTTTTGCCGTGCTCGTTGTTGAAAGTCTTATCATCCTGGAGGCATGGGTGTGCTCCAGCATGATACCTGAGGCCGAACATGGAAAGTATGTGCTAATCTACGCAGCCAAGCAGTTTATGCCGAAGATTTTAGGCACTTTATTTATGATAACCGTCGTAGGTATAATTATCTCCACGGCCGACTCCTTTTTGCTCGTACCGTCAACCTGTTTCATTCGTGATATATATCTAAACTACATTAACCCCAAAGCCAGTGAAAAAAGAATTCTTTTCCTTAGCAGAGTTCTGGTATTGGCCTTTGGTGTAATTGCCTGGCTGGTATCGCTGGCATTTGCTGAAAGTACGACTGTTTTTGAAAAAGCGCTTTATGCTTTTACGATTTACGGCTCAGCAATTACTCCCTGCCTTGTTGCTGCGCTGCTCTGGAAAAGGGCTACAACCTCCGGTGCAATTTCTTCTATCCTGGCCGGTACGGTGACAACGCTTTTGTGGGAAGAAATAATAAAGGTACATTTACCGAGTGAATTGGCAAAGCTCGATGCAGTGCTGCCGGCCATAACTCTGTCGGTGATTTGCCTGGTAGTTGTCAGCTTGTTGACTCAAAAGAAACAGCCCTCCGGAGGTGATTGACAAATGTTTGCCGCTGATGTCTATATTGAAAGAAGGGGCCGCTTAAAAGAGCAGATTCAATCAGGATTGATTCTTTTCTTAGGCAACGAAGAAAGCCCGATGAATTATCCGGACAATCAGTACCCTTTCAGGCAGGACAGTTCATTTCTCTACTTTTTCGGGCTTAATTGTCCATCTTTAGGCGCGATTATAGATATGGACCGGGACAAAGAAGCTATCTTCGGCGATGATTTGACGGTTGACGATATTATCTGGACAGGACCGCAACCGGCTTTGAGTGAGCGATGTCAGGAAGTTGGTGTTCGCGAAACCGCTTGGCTTGATAAATTACAATCAACATTAGAACAAGCTGTCCAGCAAGGCAGAGATATTCATTTTCTTCCACAGTACAGGGCCCGGAACACATTGAAGATTGCCGAACTGCTGGATATTTCGCCGCTTAGGGTACAGGAGCATGTCTCAGAAACACTCATTAGAGCGATAGTTGCCCAAAGGTCTATAAAGAGCGAGCAGGAAATCAGCGAAATAGAAAGCGCCCTCGATATTTCCTATGAAATGCAGACAGCAGCGATGAAAATGTCGAAACCCGGTATTTATGAGCGTCAAATCGCCGGAGCGATGGAAGGCATCGTCCTGTCACTCGGCGGGCGATTGTCTTTTCCGACCATCTTCTCAATCCATGGAGAAACGCTCCATAACCACAGCCACGGCAATTTAATGAAGGCAGGTGACATAGCCGTAAACGACTCCGGCGCCGAAACCGGCCTTGGCTATGCCAGCGATATCACACGAACCATCCCGGTAAGCGGCAAATTTACGCAGCGGCAAAAAGACATCTATACTATCGTCCTCGATGCGCAGGAGCAGGCTATCGGAGCCGTTAAGCCTGGTGTCGAATTCAGAAACGTCCATCGCCTCGCCTGCACAGTTCTCGCCTCGGGCCTAAAAGACCTCGGATTGATGAGAGGGGATATCGACGAAGCTGTTAACGCCGGAGCTCATACATTGTTCTTCCAATGCGGATTGGGACATATGCTGGGACTGGATGTGCATGATATGGAAGGGCTCGGTGAAGACTACGTCGGTTATACCGATACGATTCGGCGGAATCCCGGGTTTGGCTGGAGGTCTTTGAGGCTTGGCAGAGAGCTTGAGGCGGGTTTTGTAATAACAGTGGAGCCGGGGATTTATTTCATCCCCGAATTGATAAAACGATGGAAGGCTGAGAATAAAAACTCGAAATATATAAACTACGATATGGTGAAGAAATATGAGGATTTTGGCGGTGTGCGAATTGAAGACGATGTTTTAGTTACAGAGAACGGCTGTCGTGTGCTGGGTAAGGAAATACCGAAAACCATAGACGAAGTCGAAGATATGTCATCTGGTTAGCAATCTAAATATTTAAAGGAGGTTTTAAGATGAACAAGAATATTAAACTAATTGTTATTTCTGCTTTTTTTCTTTTGTTCGTATCAAATTTATTTGGTCAGGGCAGAGGAGCCCAGCCTGTTCAATTCAAAAAAATATCCGACAGGCTCTTTGAAATTGCGGGTGGACGGGGCGCAGAGGGAGGAGCATATATCGGTGATAACGGAGTTCTTATCATCGATGCGAAATCGGACAAGCAGTCCGTGGACCAGGTAATTAAAGGAGTCAGGCAGATTACCGACAAGCCGATAAAGTATCTTGTAAGCACCCACAGTGACGGTGACCACATATCGGGAAATCGATATTTTCCCGCAACGGCGACTTTTATCGCCCATGAGAATTGCCGAAAAGAGTATTTTAATCCAAGGCGGGATGGAACTCCATCGGAATGGGACAGGACTGAATTAGCGCCTTTCGTTCCTTCAATAACTTTTAGCGATAAGATGGATATTTACCTCGGTTCGAAGAAAGTAGAGTTACGGTATTTCGGCGTCGGACATACTACCGGGGATATTGTCGTATATTTTCCTGAGGAAAAGACAGCTTTTATCGGAGACCAGATATTTTTAACACGACCCCAACTTATCCATTCTTATAAAGGCGGCAATTCCATTGAGCACGTTAAGACACTTACAAAAATGCTTCAAACAATAGATGCTGAGAAATTCTGCAGCGGCCATAGCGAAACAGCAGACCGGCAGGGAATAAGGAAACATATCGACCAGATGAAAAAACGACAGGAAAAGGTTAAAACCTTAATCGATGAGAAGAAAAGTTTAGAAGAAATAAAAGGCGAATTTAAGGAAAATGAGGCCGGATTAATCGAGGCCATATATAACGATATAAGAAGGTAATCTCGGCAGTAAAACTGTAAGTTGAAACAATAACAAATTAAATTGGATTAAGGCAGTAATTGATTTTTAGTAAGTACACCGCCTTTAGCGGAATCGACATTTATGGTGAAGTTACCTTTTCCTTTAACGACAAATTGTACGATAGCGGAATCCATACCTTCAATTGTGCCCAGTTCAACCCGCTCAGGCCGGCGTTTGACCGGCTGAACACGCTTAAAGAATTTATCAGTGACTCGTCCGGCGGATAAGACCTTAATGTCACCGCCTTTGATGGAAACAATATCAGGCGGGCTGATGTGGTGAGTAATATCCTGGTCAGTGCGGGTTGGGATTAGACGCTGGTTCTCTACCGTTACCCAGATTTTAAACAAGTTTTCGTCAAGTTTATCTACTGCTATTTCACGTATTTTGAGCAGCGGCATCATATCAGCATGATATAGTGTGAAAGCCATGTTACGGTGGAGCTCTTCCTCAAGCAGAAAAGAAGGCGGTATGCGTCCCCATTCTTTTCTTCGTCCCCCGATTTCAATTTTTCCATAAGTGGGATGGTCATATTCCCGCCAGGGAACGAGGCCGTCACCCATCAGTACATACTCAACAAATTCAGCTTGTTGTTCATCCGAAGGCCCATCCGGTGTTTTGTACAAATTTTTAGATGTCCACAATTCGTTTGAAAACGTCAGAATGCCCCGGCCCCCGTAAAACCAATCGAGCTCACCGCCCCAGACTGTGTAGAGGTCATCCCAAATAGCAATTGAGCGATAATAAGGGAGGATTTTCTCACCCCGCTCGGCGATAAGTTTTAGAACTCTATCGTCCCGGCTGCTTATCTCGCCGCCTTCCCGGCCCGGGCCTCTCAGAATCAAGCCACCGGAGTTATGATACGAATGCGCGGCGGCAATATTTGAACGGGAAAGAACGAACTGGGCTACGGCCCGTGTTTCCGGCTGCGAGAACGGATATTCCATAGCGCCATACTGAACATAATTCGGCTGCCAATCGAAAGCCCAGTTGCGATTCATATCATAGCCGCCCCGCCGATCTTCGTTTATGCGGCCATCGCCATCATTGTCGATACCTTCGCCGCCAAGCAGGCTGTACTGACCACGCTCATCCGGCTCAACTCTTACCATAAGGTAGTCGGGATAATCCGGGTGTGGTTTATACCGGCCGAAAGGGTCCTTGATGCGCATCTGCGTAATAACGCCGTCACCGTCGAGGTCGTCATAGTCATCTTCATCCATAAGACCGTCCCGGTCATCGTCCGTAGGTTCAAGGCCTGTACGCGACGAGCGTGAAGAATACGCGGCGTGAAACCAGAAATCGCGTGCATCGGGATTGATCGTCGGAACGAGATAAAAAACACAGCGATCAAGCAAGGCTGTCACTTTCTCAAGCCGCCCGTATTGATGGCAAAGATACCAGGCCGTATAAGCTACCACTTCACCGCCCTGGACTTCATTGCCATGAATATTTCCGTCAATGTACATTCCCGGCTTACGGTCCGGGTCGCCTACATTGCGAGATGTAACTTCTATGCACCAGATATCTCGGCCCTGAACGGATTTTCCAATAGAATAAAGCCGGGTGAAGTCGGGAAAGGCTTTGTGCAGCCGCGCGAGAATGCCTCCCATACCCGCATGGTCATAGAATCGGTTCCATGCCACTTCCACTTTCCGTTCATCTGACGCCCCCAATGCCGGGAATGAATGAGCAGCCGGGTCGCTTGCCTTCGGTTTGCGGTCTGCTTTTTTAGCATCGGCTTTTACAGTCAGCGTTAAAACGAAATATAAAGAAACAAAAAAGACTATATAAGTTCTAATCTTCGATCTACTTTTCATCATAAAGACCTTCCACATTATGAAAGTCATCCATTGTTATTCTATCTGCTTTTTTCCAGATTAATAGTTCCCTCAACTTGCCCAGCCAGCATCGAAATAATTTCAAAACCGATTTTTTTGCGGTCGGGGACATAGATTATATAACGTGCCTCGACCATACCACCACTTCCCGGGATTACAGGCAGACTGGTTATCCGAGCTCCGGAAAGGAAATGCTCATCGTCCAGCTCAATGACCAGCCGTGTCGGATAAACTTCACGTGTTGTTTGACCCTGTGAGAGCGACGTGGGTAAAAAACCGGTGTTTTCCACCTGGATCTCGATATCATATGTGCCCTGGCCCAGGTGTTTAGCTTCAATTTTTCGAATGCCGATACGCGGCAGACGCTGCATAACCGTCGTCAGGAAATCAGTGTGCCAGCCGACAACTTCTTCGACTATATTTTCGGGGGGATTAGTGAGCGAGAAAGGAGCATACCCACCGACCTCCACTTTCCGGCCGGGAAAATCAGGATGCTCTATCGACTGCCATTGGACAAATGCCCGGGGCGCATGTTCATCAAACCATTTCAGCTCGCTGCGTTCGGTTTCATTGCGCTTATCTTTATCTTTTTTAGAATCTTCACGTTTATTCTTTCGGTCATTTTCTTTTGTCTTTTCCTCTTCGTCTTTTTCCTCTTCTTCAGAAGAGTCTGAAAGCTCCACGGCTACAGCCGGACTCCACGGCCGGGATGCAAGTGATAATCGGCCCCGCTGGAAATACATCCAGTCACTGAACGTGCCGGGGCAAGAGACAGCCTCAAGCTCTTTGTTCAATCCAATCGCTTCTCGATATATCTCGCCCATTACTTTGTAATAGCCCAGGTCTTTGTCGTCAATAGCCGTCGTTGGTTTTCGGCGACCGGGGGCAGGTGCGCCCGCAGGTGTCTTCAGAAGATTATCAGCGGCGCCGTAGGTAATAACAATCCCGATATTGGGATGCTCAATAACAAATTCGGCGAGCGCACGCGTTTGGGCCTCACTGACCTGGTGTACGCCTGCATCCGAGGCGAAGAATTCGTAGTTATACGGAAAATTGCGATTGAAGTTAACGCCTCCGGGTCCATCTTCGTTCCATGCCTCATCGTGGTCGTTATCGATACCCTCACTCAGATAACGCCATGCGCCAACCTCACCTTTTAAACGGTCGGCTTCCAATAGCAGCCTTTTATCCGCCGGATCGAGAACATAATCACCTTCCTTATCCTCGACACGCATCCAGGTGATAAGGCCATCTTCGTTAAGGTCTTCAGGAGCATCTTCATCCACAAGTCCATCATGGTCGTCATCGACAGGTTTGCTGTTTGCACTGGTTTCGAGTTTCGGCTCGATGAAGAAATGTTCGGCCGCATCCGGATTAAGTCGCGGGATAATATAAATTGTTGTTGTTTCCAGAAGTTCGGCGATTTTGGCATCCGTCCTGTATTGTTTTATCAACTGGTCGAGCCATGATACTGCTATTGAAGAACCTGTCAGGTCGTTACCTTCTATGCCTGCTACTACTAAAATAGCGGGCCGGTTTTTTCGGTTGTCTTCAGCGCCCTTACCGACCTCCACAACCCAGACCTTTCGCTTGTCTATTGACTGAGCTATGCTGTCAACTCGCACAAGATTAGGGTCTTGTTTAGCGAGGGACACCAGATGTTTCCTCAGAGCTTTGTAATCGTAATACGTCGCGGGGCGGGCAATTCCAGTCTGTATCGTCAACAGACTTATTGTCACTAACAAAAACAAATATGGCTTCATTTTTAGTTGAATAATTGTTAAGGACATTTCACCGTTCCTCTACGAATCTTTGTTGAATTCCTCCAAAACAAATATGAGAAGCTCATATTCTGTCGTATCTCGGAT
>Ga0307380_10008599_pt1 | contig 13059 bp, 11 predicted proteins | sample UN3MG_FD_202239 | JGI IMG/M metagenome (GOLD analysis project Ga0307380, IMG submission 202239) | Soil microbial communities from Risofladan, Vaasa, Finland - UN-3 | ecosystem: Environmental > Terrestrial > Soil > Coastal area > Acid sulfate soil | place: Finland: Risofladan, Vaasa | collected... | reverse complement strand
GCGCAAAGGCACATGTCGAATTGGACTTCATCAGCTGGCTGTATAAACCGTTGATTGAATAAAAAAGAAACTGTTTCACTAAACTCTTAAGCACACGGGGTCTGCAAGGTCCGACGACCGCAGGCGGCCTGCTGTTACGGTGAAATGGTAAAAACCCAGACAGGATTTTTTTGTGTATAAACCTTTTTAAGGGTGACGAATATACCCTATACGGAAAAAGGTGATGCTTGCCGAAATAATCATCCCGCACCCAGTTTCGCAAAACCCTTTGAGCCCGCTCAAAAGCAGCTGGAAATTCCTCTCTCATTTCACAGAAGGTTTCCAGCAGACCAGCCGACCACGGCTCATAGAAAGAAACCGCCTTTTTAGTCTCAGGATAAAACGCAGCCGAGAAGAAACCATCCTTCATCAGATACTCAAGAACGAACTCAACAGAGTCCTTGAGCAGGCCATAGGTAACATCATCTGCCGTTTCTTTCCAAAGGGCGTAAAGCCCGCCGAACCATTCATCAATGGTGCGAGTTACTAAAACACCATCTGCACTGCAGAGCGACAGCAGGGATTCGTTCTTTTGCCGAATAATCCTAACCTGCGACAGTAAAAATTCGGTTTCATTAAAGAAAATGAAAAAAGGTACGATATCATCAAAGTCGGTAAAAAGTGTCCGGCCTGTGACAGGATAATTTCTCGCCAAGAGACCTTCTGCGGTGATAAAACGCGTCTTTATAAGATTAATCAATTCGTGGGCTCTTTGGTCGAGATTTAAATTGGTATTAACTGTTTTCATAATAATCGTCGGAAAATCTATTTTCCGGCAGGTCTCTCGGTATTTCACAGACGAACTGACTGCTTTTTCCAATAGCCAGCGCAGCAACTATTAAGTGCGTATCAGGGATTTTAAGTCTACTTCGCACCTCATGTTCCCGACCGACGCTTCCGAAACTTGTATATGAGCCCCAGCAGCATCCCAAGCCCATTGTTTCACACAGCAGATAAATATTCTGCACGGCGGCGGCGCCTTCAATAAAAGGCACCATTCTATCTTCTGGATACCTGTAGTCGCCCGCGTCCGAAATAATCAGCAGGATGCACGGTGCCTGAGAGAAAAACTGGTACCCGCCGGGTATTGTAGAAGCTACAAATCCTTTTAATTCGGGCTCTTCCACAAAAATCAAATGAAGAGTTTGGCGATTACATGAAGAAGGAGCAGCCAAAGCTGCCTGACAAATCGCACTCTTTTCGACGTTGGTCAACGGCGTATCCGCAAAGATTCGCCGCGAACGCCGCCTCTGCATCAACTCCATAAGGTCTTCAGTAGCTACCGGCGATTTTGGCCGATGCGCCTTATTTATCAGCATAGGACAAAGGCAGGAAGAATCCTGCTCGGCTCCGGCCTTATACTCATTGAGGATTTTTCGTGCCCATTTCTCCTGGGTCGGTGAGATACCTTTGCCGTTGCTTAGAACATTTTCGATATCGCTTGAAACCTTTTTTGCAAAATCAGACGGATATAACGACGGCGCAAAAAGATAACGCTCCAGATGGTGAGCCTTTTTTCTCAGAAGCATAGAAGGATTGTTTTTGAGATACCCTCCGCTGAGATAACGTTTTTTGGCACGAAAGAAAAATATTATTTCCTGTATATGCTGACGGACAGCTCGCTTCAAAATTGAAATAAAGATAAGAAAACCTCCAACAACATTACTTATCTTTGACATCAGTATTGCCGGTTACTCATCAAAAGCACCGCTTACGCTCATCTCTAATCGGATGTAGTCCGAGGCAGAAAGCTTCGCGTTCGATTGCCAAACCTGAGCAATCTGTAATTTTCGAGCCGTTTTCCCCAGCCGTTGCGTGGCGAGTAAAAAATATCCAGCAATAAATGCCATAAAGCAAGTGGGTACATTTTTGCCTCTCCATAGCATCGCCAGGCAAATTGATGAGCAGTTGCAAAGCTTTGCCTTTTCAATCTTTTTATGGAGCCGGGCAAATCAGTGCGACTGAATATTTTATTAGCAATGTAGATTCTTTCTTTGGCACGCCGAGAACTCCACTCGAGGCTCTTTGTATCGGGATGAACCCTTATATAAACAGCGGGAAACGATATGTATATGGGGCGTCTTACCAGAGCAATTCTTAGTAAGATATCGATATCCATAATATAGTGGAGATTCTCATCCACCATACCAACTTCGACTGCGAGTTGCCTATCCATCAGACACCCAGGCTGATAACCCGACTTTAAAATGGAAATAGCGCTTGTCAGTTCAGGTAAGAAACTAACCTTATCACTTTTGGCAGGTTCGTTGCCGGGCTGGATAACACTTTTATAATCGATAAGAACCCTGTATCCGTGAACATAGCCAGCCTGAGGATACTTAGTCATCGCTGAGGCCATAGTCGCCAGACTATTAGGCGTAAGGACATCGTCAGAATTGTGCCAGTTGAAAAATCTTCCCATACTTTTTAGCAGCCCTTTGTTGATTGCATGGCTTTGCCCTCTGTCAGGCTCACTTTCCCAGTAGGCCAGCCAAGGCTCATATTTTTTTATGACATCGATGGTTTCATCCGTGCTGCCGCCGTCTATAATAATATATTCGAGGTTCGGATAGCCCTGCAGCAATACGGAGCGAATACACTCTTCGATGAACCTTCCCTGGTTATAGCTGGGCGTAACGATACTTATCTTAGGCCATAGCTGACCATCCGGAGTTGTATCCGGCAGCGGCTCGCTCTGCCCGGTCCACGGCCAGTCGGTTTTACCCGAGGGTGGCGTGGGAAGCACGTCGAGCCTTATACGGGACATATTTATAATTCACCTCTAATCAATTGATTAACTCTCCCTACAGACCTTTTTATAAACCTATATATCCTGAATATAATTTGAACGACAAAACTGGAAAAAACTGAATTTAGTTTTTTGTTCTTTTTATGAAGCAATTCCGCTGAGAACTTTCTATAAACAGTAAAAAAAAGAGGGTGAACGTAAGACAATGATGCCGAAAATTCTTTATACTCGGTTAATGAGGAATTCTTTCTCAATTTGTTATAATTTTCACACAACTCATCGAATAACTCTAAATACCTGTCTACCTGGACTTCAAGTGAATAATCCTTTTCAACGAGATCCCTTGCGGCTAAAGACATCTTTTGCCTGATTTGTGGTTTAAATGTCATGTCAAGAATATATTTTCCGAACTCATCTGATTGAAAAGCAGTGGTAAGATATCCTGTTTTCCCATGCTTGATGGCATCTGGCATTCCGCCAGTCTCAAAAGCAATAACAGGAGTTCCGCACGAAAGGCATTCAATCATTATATTAGGCAGATTTTCCTCAAGAGATGGAAGAACAAGAAAATCAGCAGCGGAGTAGACAACTGCAAGCTTTTCGTCAGAATCAATATGACCGAGAGAAACAGCTGGAATCCCGACTTGTCTCATCGGTGAATCGGCGGTGCCAAACGTTATTATTCTAACTTTTCCCCTTCGAATCAACTCGGCAAATTTCTCGTTTTTGCGACAGAAATCAAACGCTTTGCACAACTGCTGGAAGCCTTTTCTTTTTTTTGTATGAGAGATTGCTCCAAATAATATCGTTGTGGTCTCAGGGTTGATGCTCAAATCTCTTTTTGCCTGTACTTTAGCTGTTGGCTTGAAAGTATTGATATCAAGTCCGTTGGGTATCACTTCAATCCTACAATTTTTAAACACTGTGCTTTTACGAGCACATTTGGCAAGCCAGCTGCTTGGTGAGACAATTACCAAGCTACTGTCAAAATAATTGAGCTTATTTTTTAATACCAGCTCAGGCAGTCGGCTCGAATCGTCCAAAAGCTGAGGACATTGTTCGCACTGTTGTGTATATTTCTCGCATCCAGCTGAGTAATGGCATCCTCCGGTAAACGCCCATTGGTCGTGCAGTGTCCACACAACAGGCTTGTGCAGCGAAAGAAGCGAAGCTATAGACTCTACCGACTGAAAATAATTGACCCAGTGCAGATTGATTACGTCAGCACTGCGGATTAGATTAGTGTTTGAAAGGTCGTAGCCTGGATATGGTAATGAGAATAAGGTATCAGAAATATCCGTTCTGTTTTGATTAATCAGTTGTTTCTGAATGGCTGAAAAAATTTCTTCCTCTGCTTTGTCCCCGTCACTGATGATATCCAATGCAAGAACATTCGTGTCTTGCGACTTTTTCTTTCGAACGACCATAACAGAATTGTTATTCCGTAACATCAAACCTTTATGAAGACGATAGGCGGCTTTCGCTGCGCCACCGACAATATCATACGTATTAATCAGACAGATATTTAATGATCCTTCCATATCAGAGCTTTATCCCCTCTACATACAAGGAGTCCGGTTTGTAGACGGTTCCGTCCGGCTCTGTATCCAAGTTAAAGCTGGTCCAGTTCGGTATGTAGCTTTTGGCAGCTGTTTGTTGTTTGATACTTTTCAGGCCGCATTTGCTTAACAGAACCGACAGTGAGTAACGGTCGTACATCCACCGATGAGTCTCCCCTTTTCGGCGAAAGCGTCCGGTCTGCAGCATGCAATATTCCCTGCCACAAAGGACCTTAAGCAGCCACTCCCTCCAATGGCTCCGGTGGCGAAAAGAGTGATAAACCCGACTTAGTAATTGCTTAGGGTGGTATTTCTTCTTAAACACATTCTGAAATTGCTGCTGGCGATAGCGTCCATGGTTTATTATATTTCTGGCTTCTATCCCACAGCGTTTCAATATAAATTCTCTATTAGGAATGTGGTTTCGGGAAAGATATGCAGCCATTTCCCCGCCGGGATGGTCTCTGACCGCTTGGTCGTACATCTCCAGTAAAATCCACTCGTAATTATCCGCCCACTCCTTAGAGCCCGTGCTGGCTTTTTCAAGTGCGATTAGGTACGTTTTGACAATCTGCTCCAAATCCGGTACTGCCACCCTTAAGATGCCGTTGGGACGCAGAATACGGTAACACTCACTCAAAAAAGGTTCGGCTTCGCTCTTGGAAAAGTGCTCGAGCAAATGAGAATGGTAGACTACGTCAAAGGAGGCATCAGAAAATGGTATACCTTTGGCTAAATCCGCAGCCATCACGCCTTCGGCCGTGAAGACAAAATCGACATTTGTCCACGCCGGGTGAAAGCGATGGCCACAACCAAGATTGAGATAATTGCTATAACCTGTGGAACTGGACGTAAAGGCTCTGCCCAACTAATAACCTCCTAAGGCCTCGCATAAGACAGAGTTTGTAAAACAGATTTGTGTAACGATTGAACAGAATTTTTGCCGGAGCACAACGGGAGCAAAAATGGTGGCTGCAGGACTTTATGTAGCTGGCCACATGATAAGAGGCAAGCGGCTCATACCTCACTTTTTCCAGCCTTAGCGGAAATAATTCCTGCATCGTTACAAATGTCTCTTTCGAAAACTGCAGCATGTGATGAGGTGGCATATCCAGCAGATTATACTGATATTTGAGAAAACTCTCGGCGTTTGGAACACAGTAAATCAGTTTTCCATGCGGTCTCAACATTTTCACCGACCAGTCAATGAAATCACGCGGATTGGGAACGTGCTCAAGTACCTGGAAACCACATACTGCGTCGAAAAACTCACTGTATAATTCAGCAGCATGTTCCAGATTCAGCCGTTCTACAGGCAGCCCCAGCTGCTGCGCTCGTACAACAGCAGCTTCATTAAGTTCGATGCCCCTTGCGTTCAAACCCCTCTCGATGCAACTTTGCACAAAAGCACCAAAACCAGAACCTATCTCCAAAATCTGCTCACACCCACCTAAATCCTCCAGCGCTACACGGTGTTCCCATTTGTCCTTCATGTAATAGGACTCAATACTCTGCAGCTTCTCATACAACCCATCTGAACCGGCAACATCAAGGGGATAAAAAAACTTCAATTTTGTCTGATTGCACTGATACAGGTAAATCTCTTCATGGCCGTGCAGTTCCTCTGTAATATCTATTTTTAGTCGACCATCCCGCCAATCACGGATTAGCTGTTCTGCGGAAATGGTCTTAAGCAAGGTCACGTCATCCAAACCGGTCAGAGGGCTGACGCATCTGTCCTTACCTAAACCATGTTGTTCAATTTGTGTTTTATCCAATATGCCTGGCTGACCCCCACTCTCTCCAGAAGAGGCTTTTCGTTATGCCTAACACAGAAATCGTAGAAGGCTTCTCGGCATCCCTCCCAGTACCCGAAATCATCAAGCACAACACAGCCCCCCTCGGATATAAGAGGATAGAAAGTATCCAGTACCAACGTCACCGAGTTATACCAATCGGCGTCACAATGCAAAAAGGCAACCTTCTCAGGCAGGATTTCACGGAATGTATTCTCAAACCAACCCTCTATAATGGTATAACGACTATCATCTGTAGAAACCAGTTTCATAGCCTCTCGGACGTCTTCGACCGTACCCCGACATTCGCCTACCCACTTTGCAGCCTCCGCTCCATCCTTGTCTGATGTCGGCGGCATACCCTTGAAACTATCATACAGATACAAATGTCTCTCTGACCCCATATATCTTGACAGAACTGCCGCAGTGCCCCCTTTGTACGTGCCACACTCAACGAAGTCCCCCTCTACCCGGTGTGAGTTAACATATCTGGAAAGCTCTACCAGAGACCTAATCCGCCCAGGATCACACATCGTGTACGCTTTGAGGCGGTTGACCAACGCGTCTATCTTCGCCGCATCTAATTTCCGCTTTATCTTAACCGCCAGACCTCTAAGCATATTTTAGCCTTCCTTTTTTGCTAAAATACGCCAAAATTCTCACTCAGCTTCCTTTCGTTGGAATTACTTCTTCACCTAATACTACTGAAGAACCAAAATTGGCGCTTGGATAAGTAAGAGTAATTTTCCGGTCCAACTTTGATTCGAGGTACTCATTTACGTAGAAGCATTCTCTATTCCCATCGGCAACGAAATTCTCCATTCTGCCGAGAAATTCCAAGATGTCAGGGTCCCTCAACTGAATAGCAACCTCAGCAAGAAGTTTATCAACATTGTTTTCCATCCTCTCTTCATGCGACGCTGAGGTCGTACCAAAAAAAGACTTACCTCGGGCGGTTTTGCCAAACACCGATGCATATTGAAGGTAGAATAATACCCGGGCACGGTCCTGCACTTTTTTATCCAGTGGCTCAACACTATCAATTATGCTTTCCAAAAGCCCCCGGTAGGCCTGATAAGTTTGCGGCTCGTAACAAATGCCCTGACCTGAATACCAATTGTCAGCGGCAATTATAGCGGGGACTCCGAAACAACTGAATTCCAATCCTGCAGTTCCCAAGCAGGTAACAACCGCATGGGCGATATGGCGTAAAGAAGAAGAATTAAAAGAGGAATCTTTGTCCAAGAACAGAATATGCGGCTCATTACAAAGCTCGAAGATACCACTCAAATTGGCATCATTAGGATAAAATTCAGCCGAAGGGTGCTCCTTAAAAATCCAATTGACGCTGTCAACATTTCTAACAATTTTTAGTGTTTCAATGAACCAGCGATAATAGTCGGTAAAAATATATCTCTCAAAATGATGTGGAAAGTCATTGAAGGCATGAAGCATTACAAATACGCAGGGCTTATCGGAAGAAAGCCCGTATGTCCGGCAGAATTCCTCGCAACTTTTATACTCCTTCTTGGCTCTTGCAAACGCCCTTTTAGAATCCCCGTCCTCTAAAAAATTACCGGCCAATCTATCCTCTATATATTTGTCGGCTTTGACAAGCAGCAGCGTTTTGGCTTCATTGTCTCTCATAATACTGTCGAGCCAGACTTTGCCTATCGTATCGCGATACGGCATACTCCTGCCGTTAAATGAAAGGTACTTCCGAATAGGCCCTCCGGCAACACCACAGTAGCTTTCAATCGCCTGACTGGCAAAATATCTTATCAGCAAGCCGCTAAACCCAACCGTATGCGAAGACAAAGCCGCTTTGACATCGTACCTGCGCGAGATAGACTCCAGGGCAAACAGCATGCCGACCACTTTGACCAGAGTGTCATAAACCCTTTCATCAATATTCCAAACCGTTGCCTGCCAGTATCCGTTTCTCATCGATAAATCATAAACTATATCGCCGATCAAAAGCCCCTTATACTTGAGCTTCAATATATCATCTGGCTTCCGCAGGGTGTCATAGAGCCTGTGGACCTCAGCATCTATCTTTTCAAGATGGCCGCTGATTATTTCGCGTACACTTTCGCGATAGCTTTTAGAAAAACTGTTTCGCAGCCACTTAAATGAGATATGTTCGCCGGGGTTGTGACTGATATAAAGCACCCGGGCATGGTGGACTTTGGCGACAATATTTGCCTCAACGGCAGCCCCAATTGCCACATAAACGTTGTTACTCACCTCTGTGACCACCACCGAGCGTAGGTCAGCTTTGCCGCCACGGAGGTACTTACGCCAGAAACCCTTATTCTTCAGTGCAAATCCGATATGACGAAGCAGAAAATAGAAACTTGTGCAAAACGCAACGGCATTTGATAACATTCTCTTTATCTTGTTTTCCACGTTACTCTTTGCCACCAGTTAGTCTTTCCTTTGAACTACAAATGCAACTCCCCCAAATTGTCTGTTTCCCCCCAGGTGCAACAACACCTGCAGCACGCCACGAAGCGATGAACTCTACACCATTAAGGACTCTCGTCTAAGTCTGTCATATTCCTTTATGATGATGTCGCCGTCCAGCTCACAAATATTTCCAATTGAGCTGTCAAAATTGTAATCTTTCCAGTTGAAACAAACATCTCCGTTAATAGAAATACATATAAAATTTCTCTTACTCTTCCCGCTCCATTCATCCTTTTCTCTGGAGGTTTGTAAAATTACATTATTCTTTCTCATGATCGCCTCTTTTACAGCATCAGCGTTTTCCGAGAACGTTACTATACGGATTTTGTCGAACATTTCATTTTTGGATAAGAGATTGAATAGATTACGGCTGGCACTTTTAAAGTTGTCAGTTCGCACATATTTCTTATAGTCTGACTCGTTTGTATAAAACATAGATAGCCATATATTCTTCAAGCCTGCCTGCTGCAGCCCCTTCATCCTCTCATCTGTCAGGAGCACGCCATTAGTGCACACCCACAACTCCGCATTGGGCAACTGCAACATCCTGATATAATCCTCAAGACCATCGTACAAAAGAGGTTCCCCAACCAAATGAAAATATACCAAAAACTTAATATCTGGATAAAATGAAATAAGCTCTCTGACTCTTTCCCGAACCCTGCCCTTAATAAAACCTTTCCTTTTAACCTTATCTATGGCGCAGAAAGTACATCTGTTGTTGCAATATGACGTAACTTCCGTGTAAAGTATGATTTGCTCAGAGTCCCCGGCTTCATGAGGCACATAAAATCTTTGGGCCAGATGCCCCAATTTGCGTATTAGCTTGTGCGTGGATAGATATATTCCACTCATTTAGAATCCCATCTCTCAACCAGTGTGAAATGTTCAGCAAAGCACTCGAGAGCCTCGACAATCGACCGCACGTTTTGCTACCACTAAACATTTATGATTACCAACTTTTCTGTAGAACCAGAATACCATCGTCAAATAAAAACTTACCGGAATAATCAACTTGGGCTTTAATGATTCTATATTTGCCAAAGTATTTTGAACACACATACCTTACTAATCCATCAAATCCGTCTATGATTTCTCTTCCATACTTTTGTTCTCTTGGGAAGCCATTCGAGAAAACAAGAAATCCGCTGCTCTTTAATAAACTGTTGATATTTGCAAAAACCTGAGGTAGCTTTTCCAAAATATACCACAATACTTCAACCATTAATACAATGTCATATTTCTTCCCAACGTTCAGATACTCCGAACGTATGTCACCGACTATAAACTCCAGCGCAGGAAACAAGGATTTAGCTTTCTCGACTGCCGTAGGACTGATATCCATTCCTGTTATATTCACATTTCCGGAAAGCTCTGCATGCAATTTCGATGAAACATAGCCCAGTCCACATCCAACTTCCAGAATATCCACACTTTTCACTTCTGAATCGATGAGGGAATCAATAGTATTAAGAATGTTGTATCTTGAAAAAGCATAATACTCGCGAAGTCTATCATCATTTCCTTTTTGTCCCCATGGGTCATCATCGCCCCTATAAAACCCCTCGAAATCCCCCACAAAGCTCAACCTGCCATCTTTTCCTGTTTTAAACACAAAATCTTTTGACACCCGTTCTTCTTCCATAAACCCCTTTCTTAAAAACGTCAAGACGCTTACTAAAGTATTCCAGAGTCTCTATGATAGAACGTATAATTTTTTCTATATGCTCTTTTTTATGCGCTGTGGACAAAAAAAGAATTCGGTTGCCACTTACATAAACCCCCTTCTCAAAACGAAGGTAAGAATAAAACAGCTTCTGCAGGGTATCGTCTATTTCGTAGTTATCCCGTTCTCTTCGCGACTTTATGGCCTTATCTGTAAATATCATCCGTGATATTGAACCGATACCGGTCATCCTCACAGCAATCTGATTCGCCACACAAAACTCATTAATCGTATTTCTGACACATCGGCCGTTTTCATTAAGATACGTATAAATAGTCTCCCTGTTTTCAATCAAATGTTGCAGCACTGTTTTAGCAACGTGCATAACCAATGGATTTGCCGAAAATGTTCCACCCATAAATACAGGTTTCTTATGGCCATTACCTTTGACCACACTCATCACTTCTTTTCTGCCGGCAACAAGCCCTATCGGTAAACCTCCTCCAAGGGTTTTTCCATACGTTGCAATATCCGCTTTTACCCTGTAATATTCTTGACAGCCACCCAAAGCAACTCTAAATCCTGTAACAATTTCATCAAAACACAACAAAATATTATGCTTTGCAGTTACTCTACGTAATTCCCGCAGGAATTTACCAACATCGTCTCTGGGATTGGAACCCTGAGAAGGCTCAATCATAACCATTGCCAACTCGTCTTTATGCTGTTCTATCAAGTCAAATGCGGCATCATTATTATATGGCAGCATTAGTGTCATACCTATTAGTTCTTCCGGAACACCGGCTGATTTGAACATTGGCACAGGTCTGGTCTCATCGCCGTTGTAGTCTTCCTCAAAGAGCAGCATGTCATTTCCGCCGTGCCATCCGCCGCTAAACATGGCGACTTTCTTTCTGCCGGAATAAGCTCTTGCTATTCTTGTTGCGCGAATGGTTGCTTCTGTACCAGAATTACAAAAAACAAAGCTGCTAAAATACGGTATAGCCTGTGAAAGGAACTTGCCAACTTCATGAGTACATTTGTTTGGCAAAATATATAAAGTACCTTCTCTTGCTTGTCTTTCAATTTCTCTAACTATTATCGGATTTGCATGACCTAAGATGTGTGTTCCAGCTCCCAGTGCGGTGTCAATATAAATATTTCCGCTGTAATCCTCTATAAAACATTCGTACGCTTTACGTGCATACAAATAGTCCTTGTCATAACCGGCATTTAAAATAGAAAAGTTATTATTGTTGTTCAGAAGTTCTGCTATAGGACTATTTCTTTTGCTTATTTCCTCACGCATTTTATCAATTGAAATAATAGACCTATTTTGAACGCGCATAAACTTTATTCCACACTTCTGCGTGATTCTTTCCGTGTAAAGTGCCATTAACGTTGCAACGGTCACAGGGATACATAACCCTGTGCCCCCTGCCCAAAATCTTTCTGTATTTACTTATGTTCCTTGACTTCCATATTTCCAACAGAGACTGAGCGTAAAGATTTCCGAACTTAATTTTCTTATTAAAGTCTTGCACACACAACATTACATCGCCGTTCCAATCAACCTGTAGTGAATAATGTGTGTAATAACATGGCTTTTCCTGTTCGGGGACCGACTGACGGCCTTCTTTGACGGTCCCGGCTCGGTTGGTCAACTTTACTCCATAATCCTCGTTGATGCTGTACCACCTGTCCCTTAGGACATATTGCTCTTCCTTTAGACCTACTTTTGTAAACATCTTTTTGAAATAATCAACCTGATACGGGCCATCGTACATGCTGACAAGAATCACATCCAAACCTGCTTTAAACAGCTCCTGCAGCAAACTCTCATTCAATTTATCCCCATTTGTGATTAACTCGGTATGTATTTCTTTTCCAAACACACCGACAAGTTTCGCAATATCATTATGAAGCAGGGGCTCACCATACCCGGAAAATATAACACCCCCACGATACTTATACTCTTTTAGCTCATCGGCTATTTTTTTGCCCAATTCTATCTGCATATTGAGATTCTGATTTGGGTATTCATCCGTATCTTTTCTTGGGCAAAACTCACATTTGCGATTGCACAACTCGGTAGGATTTATGTCTATCCAGCTAAACAAAGGCACACCGTCCAACATTTGGACTTGGTCAATATACTTTGATTTGCGCCTGATGTTCTTCATTATTGTTTGCTCAAAGATTTCTTCTTTTGTTTTCGTATCTTTATTCATTTGCTATCGTCCAGATTTAGACAGCGTGAACAAATGTCTTAGCCCTTTGGAGTGCAGACGAGTGAAATTGGCAGCAAGCCGACAAGCTCTCCTTTTTCACCACATACGAGGAGAAGGATGATTTGCCGCTCATTGAATACTTTCTCAGCTTCGTAGAGCTTCAGATCTTTGCTGATTGTTCTTGGATGTTTTGTCATAATGTCCCTTGCTTTGAACATCAGTATATTTTCATACTTGGTCAATGCCCTTCGCAGGTCTCCATCGGTAATTATACCAGTTACACGTTGTTCTTTATCAGCAATCACTGCCGTTCCCCATCGGCTGGATGTCATGATTTGAATAACATCTTTCATATCGAAATCTTCTGTGATGATAGGCAAATTACTCTTAATCATAATATCCTCTACCCTCGTTAGCAGCATTCTTCCGACGCTCCCCCCCGGATGGAACCTTGCATAATCTTCGGTCTTAAAGCCTCTTTCTCTCATTAGAGCAACAGTGACCGCATCGCCCATTACCAGAGCAACAGTTGTAGAAGTAGTGGGAGCTA
>Ga0307380_10008597_pt1 | contig 13063 bp, 12 predicted proteins | sample UN3MG_FD_202239 | JGI IMG/M metagenome (GOLD analysis project Ga0307380, IMG submission 202239) | Soil microbial communities from Risofladan, Vaasa, Finland - UN-3 | ecosystem: Environmental > Terrestrial > Soil > Coastal area > Acid sulfate soil | place: Finland: Risofladan, Vaasa | collected... | reverse complement strand
AGGTGACGGCCTTTTTTAAAGACGAAGTTGAATTAGACCAAGTTGACATTTTAAAGGCAAAATTGGTCCAAACCGGCAAGATTAGCCAGACAAAATATATTTCCAAGGAAGAAGCTTTAGCGATTTACCGAGAGCAGAATAAAGATGACCCCCTTTTGTTGGAAATGGTGACGGCCAATATTCTACCGGCTTCTTTGGAAGTTTCCACTACAGATATCTCATATCTTGGTGAAGTGGCTCAAATTCTTCGTAATGAACCAGGAGTTGAAGAGGTGATTTTCCAAGAAGATATTGTCACTGCCCTTAAAACCTGGACAAGCACTTTAAGAAAATTCGGCACAATTTTAATCAGCTTTTTGGGCTTGGTTTCTGTTTTGATTATTTTAATCATTGTTAGCATGAAGGTGGCGGTGAGAAAGGATGAAATTGAAATTTTGCGCTTAATTGGTGCCACGACTGGGTATGTCAGAATCCCTTTTGTTTTAGAAGGCATTTTTTATGGGGTGGTAGGCGCTTTTTTGGCCTGGGGAATGGTTTATCTTTTACTGCTTTATGCCACCCCGTTTTTGGCTGAATTTTTGGCCGGAATTCCCATTTTACCAATTCCGGTCGTGTTTATGCTTTGCCTTTTAGGTGGGGAGCTTTTGGCCGGGATTTTGATTGGCAGCTTGGGAAGCTTGTTGGCAGTCAAAAGATATCTGCGTTAGACTTTAAATGAAAATACTCTCTAAAAAAGCTCGACTTTTCCTTGCTTTTCTTTTGCTTCTTGTTTTTTCAGTCCACTCGGCTTTGGCAGTTACTGAAGAGGAATGTAAACAAGAACAAGAAGATGATATTGACGCTGGAGTTGCTTGCTGGGAAGAATTGTTAGGTGATGTTGGACAAAGAAAACAAAGCCTTAAATCGGAAATTGCTAAATTTAACACCAGAATTGCTTTAACCACAGCCCAGATTGTACAAACGATAAAAGGAATACGGGAATTGGAAGAAGAAATTAGCGGCTTGGTAGTTAAGATCTCCAGTCTTGATAAATCTTTAGATGAACTTTCCGGTGTTTTGATAAAAAGAATTGCCGCTACTTATAAGAAGGGAAAAATTGAACCGCTGGCTTTGTTTTTTTCTTCAAAAGATTTTTCCGAGTTTGTCAGTCGCTATAAATATTTACGGGTGATTCAACTTCATGACCGGAGTTTAATGTTTCAGATGGAAACGGTCCGGACCAATTACGATGACCAAAAAACTCTTAAAGAGGAAAAACAGGTGCAACTTGAGGCAGCCAAGAAAAAATTAGAGTCACAAAAGGTTCTTTTGAGCCAGCAAAAAGCAGATAGGGAGAACCTTCTGAAAATCACCCAAAACGATGAGAAGCGTTACCAGGCCTTATTAGCTGCTGCCAGGGCTGAACAGGAGGCGATGCTGGCAGTAATGAGGCAAGCCTTAGCTTTGCTTAAAGATGGTACGCCGATAAGTAAAGGTGCAGAAATTGCCTTGATGGGGAATACGGGCTATCCTTGTTGCTCGACTGGCACTCATCTTCATTTTGAAATTAGAAAGGACGGTGGCGCTCAAAATCCAGCTTCGTATCTCAAATCCAGAGATGTTGTTTGGGATAATGCTCCTGATGAATCTTTTGCTTTTATTGGTGATTGGGATTGGCCTATGAATGGCCCTCGGATAACTCAAGGGTTTGGGATGACTCATTATGCCCGGATTGGCTATTATGGTGGTCAGCCCCACACTGGAATTGATATTGTTGGCTCACCAGTAATGATTCGGGCTTCTCGTGAAGGGACACTTTATAAAGGGTCGACAAGTTGCGGTTCGGGTTGTCCGATGAACTATGTGGCCATTGATCACGGTGGCGGTTTGATTTCTTGGTACTGGCACGTCCAGTAAAAAAAATGTCTGCCCATGGCTGGGTGTTTTCCCCTAATTTCCGGGAATATATTCGGCCGAGATATTTGTTTTCGGTCAATTCTTTCAGCCAGGTGTTGATTCGTCGGGGATCTTTGTGGTTAAGGAATTTCTGGAGGTGGCGTCTGTTAAGGAAGCGGAATCGGTACAAGAGGATAAGGATTTCTGTTTGTTTTGAAGTCAGTTTTTTTGTTTGAGTCATAAAGTTGTTTGAGGCAGTTTTTTCCAAACCTTTGACTTGTTTACGTTTCTTCTCCCTTATCTATAAGGGAAAGGGGTAGTAATTATCGGAAATTTAAGGCTAAATTTAATGTTTTTTTGTCCCAGAGCGCTGGGACAATTTTAAGGCAATATATTTCCCGATTGAGTTTCAGTGGTGGGGAAGTTTTGGGCGAAGGAGAAGAAGCAACAACTGCTTTTTATCCGCTAGAAGGAGCTGAGGAAGAGTCAGAAGAAACAACGCCTTCTAGCAAAAATCTTGGTTACCTAAAGTTTTTCTTGTTTTGGGATTAGCCATTCTTTTCGGAACAGTTCTTTCTTTATGGTATAATTTTCTTAGAAATGACGGAGCAGGGAGAAACAATTGAGTCTCCTCTTTTATGGCAAGAGTTAACGCCTGAAGAGGCATCACAAGCAGTTTTTGTTGGTTATTCCCACTTTGTCAACAATAATCTAGCGCCTCTTGAGGCAGCGTGTTTTTATGATTTGAGTGACGTGCAAACGGAAAATCATGACAAGCTAATAACAAGCCTTTGCCCAAATGACCTTAGTTTACAAGAGGCATCTCTTGAACTTGACCAAAAATCGGCTGAAGAGGCAGTGAGGTTGACAGCCCAGTGGCTGAAAAAGGAAATTGAAGAGAAAACTAGGAGGAAGTTGGAGCCTCCCCTTGACGAGAAGAAACCAGTTCAATTTTGGCTTAAACAAGCTAAAAAATTTTATTCTTTCAAAGAATTTAGTAGTGAAGATAGAGAAGCGATGGAGAAAGTATTAAGAAATATTAGGGTGATTTGGGAAAATCTAGAAGTACTGGCTGACCCAAAAAAACAAATTAGGCCTGACGTCAAATTGGATACGGATGGGGAAATAGTATTTGACTTTAGAGAAAAATTAACATTACCGCACTAAAATGAAAAAAGTGAGTTGGTTGCTAAGTCTTTGGTTACCCGTTGTTTTTTGGTGCGGTTTGCTTTTTTACCTTTCTTCAATTCCCAACCTTAAAGCTTCCCAAAATCCTGTTTTGGACGAAATTCTCAGAACTTTATCTCATTTTGTTTTTTATGCTTTTGGCTATTTTTTGTTTTTTCGGGCCTTAAATTATCAAAAATCAAAAAAGAATTTTTTACTGCCTTTGGGGTTGGTATGGTTGTATGGATTTTTCGATGAGCTTCACCAAAGTTTTGTTCCCACACGGACTTTTCAATTAATGGATTTGGCTGTTGATTTTGGCGGGGTCTTTATTGGCAAAATAATTGTCGAAGAATTTTTGCCCAAACTTTCAAAGAAAATACTTAGAAAGTTAAAAATGGATGGTTAAAAACTGCCATTCATGGTAAAATAGGTGTGTGTACAACTGGAGCATCGATACAAAGCGATTGAGAACAAATAAAAAAGATTGGGAAAAGTGGCAGTTAGAGCAAATGATTAATTTTGGTTTGGGTGGAAGAAAAATTTCTAGGAATCTTCTTTTAAAATATTGGCGCCGGCTCAAAATTGACCCTCCAAAAAAGAAATTTCTAGAATTTTTACTATGGGGAAGAAAATAATTACGCCTCAACAGGGAAAATTTTTGTCTTTTTTTGCCACTCAGCCTGTTTTAGTAAAAAATTTTTACTTTACCGGCGGAACGGCATTAAGTAAATTTTATCTTCAACATCGATTTTCTGAAGATTTGAATTTTTTTTCCCAAAACGAATTTGATCCAAAAGAAATAACTCCTTTTGTTTATCAAGCTAAAAAAAGCTTAGGTTTTAGCAAATTTGACTATCAGCAATCCTTTAATCGCCATCTCTTTCATTTAATTTTTTCTCCCAAAAAATTTCTTAAGATTGAGTTTACCTATTTTCCTTTTCTTCAGATTGAAAGGCCGAAAAAAAGAGAAGATATTTTTGTTGATAGTTTACTTGATATTGCCGTTAATAAGGTTTTTACTATTGCTCAAAATCCTCGTGGACGAGATTTTTTTGACCTTTTTGTAATTTTAAAAAAAAGAAGGGAATGGAACATTTTTGATCTTTTAAAAAAAGCAAGAATTAAGTTTGATTGGCATCTTGATTGGCTTCAATTTGGTACTCAGCTACTCAAATCAAAAGAATTAAAAGATGACCCCATTGTTGTTGATAAAGTATATGATTTAAATGAAATTAATAATTTTTTCTTGAATTTAAGTAAAAAAGTTGGCAGTAAAGTTTTGAAAAAATAAAAATGAAAATTTTAGTCACTGGTGGAGCTGGTTATATTGGCTCCCACACTGTCTTAGAATTACAAAAGGAGAAACATCAGGTTGTTGTTTTTGATAACTTGGTTTATGGCCACAAACAAGCAGTCAATTGCCCTTTAATTAAAGGTGATTTACTGGATAAAAACAAAATCAAAAGTGTTTTTAAAAAGGAAAAGCCCCAGGCAGTGATTCATTTTGCCAATTATGCTTCGTCTGGCGTTTCCATGAAGGAGCCGGCCAAATATTTTGAAAATAATATTATGGGTGGCTTGAATTTGTTGGAAGCAATGATAAAAGCTGGAACCAAATATTTAGTTTATTCTTCCTCTTGCGCGGTTTATGGCTATCCTAAAAAATTGCCGGTTAAGGAAACAGCTGAGAAAAATCCAGTCTCTGTTTATGGGGAGACAAAATTGATGTTTGAAAGAATTCTTAATTGGTATGACGAATTGTTTGATATTAAAAATATTTCTTTGCGTTACTTTAATGCGGCCGGTGCCAGTTTAAATGGCAAAATCGGTGAAGATCATCGTCCCGAGACTCACATTATTCCGATTGCGATGGAAGTGGCTTTGGGTAAAAGAAAAGAATTTCAACTTTTTGGAGATGATTACTCCACACCTGATGGCAGTTGCATTCGTGATTACATTCATGTTTTAGATTTAGCTGCAGCTCATATTAAAGCTTTAAAGTATTTGCAAAAGAAAAACGAAAGTGATGTTTTTAATATCGGCACAGGTCGAGGTTATTCAAACAAAGAAATTCTTCGGATGATTAAAAAGGTCAGTGGTGTTGATTTTCCAGTCAAAATTGGGCTTCGTCGGCCAGGTGACCCAGCTGTCGTTTATGCTGATAATCAAAAAGCTAAAAAAGTTTTGGGTTGGCAGCCAAAATATTCGGATTTGAAAACAATTATTGAAAGTGCTTGGCAATGGTACAAAAACCACCCTAACGGGTATAAGGGTGCATGAAAATTGTCTCTTGACAAATTTCTGGTGTCTGATATCATATATCTGATATTGAAGGAAGAGAACTATGGTTTTTATAGTTAATATCAGAGACAGAAGGCAAATTACACTACCTGCTGATGTTTTAAATCAGCTTAGTCTTTCTGTTGGTGATAATCTTGCTATTCAAGTCAAAGAGCAAAAGCTTGTTGCTAAGCCAGTTCAAAAGCAAGCGGTAGATACTTTAAAGGCAATCCAAAAAATTTTTCAAAATTCTAAAGTAAGTGAAGATGAACTTCAAAAATCTGGGCGAAAATTGAGAAAGAAACTGTCAGAAAAAATATATGAGGGATGAGAAAAGTTTTTATAGACAGCAATGTTTGGTTTTCAGCATTTTACAAAAAAGGTGTCGCTTCAGATTTAGTTAGTAAGTTGCTTCAGAGAAAATTTGAAATAGCTGTTTCTGAATTGGTTTTGGAAGAAATAATAAGAAATATTGAAAAAAAACTTCCAGCGGCTCTTTCTTTAGTATACCAGTTTTTTCAAGAGTGTCCGGTGACAGTAATTAAAAATCCTAAAATTAAGCAACTGCAGAAATTTACTGGGTTGGCTCAACAAAAGGATCTTCCCATTTTGGCCTCAGCTTTAAATTATAAATGTGTTTTTTTTGTTACCGGCAATAAAAAGGATTTTAAAATTGCCAAAATTAAAAAACAACATCATTTATTGGTATTGAATCCTCGAGAGATGTTAGACAGACTTGTGAAAACTGACTCTTGACAAGTATTTTTAGTTTGCCAATAAATTTTTCTTTACCAATTGGTTCTCCCGCTTGGCAATGGCATAAAAACCATCCAAATGGGTTCAAATGTGTATGAAAAACTGTTTATTGACAAAAAAATTATTCTCTGCGATAGTAGCTAAGCAGCTTCCTGCCCAATAAAGGCAGGATTTTTAATTATGAGCATAGAACGCGGATCTGTCTCTCTAAAAGAACGCCAAATATCAGCGTCTGAAAAAGAAACCAATCCAATTCAGCCCTTAATCCCTCTCCAAAAACCGAAAACAGAAGAAGTTGAATGGGTTGCTTTAAGTGAAGTTGTTGAAGAGGTGGGAGTTAGCCGATCGACTCTTTTTAGGGGTGCTAAGAAGGCTAGAGAAGTCGGTGAAATTAGCTCTAAAGGTAGGTTTCGCGCGTCAAAGTGGGAAAGAGGAAAACTTATAAAGTTGGCTGAAGAAATTAAAAGAAAAACGGAAAAAGCTTTAGAAGCCCCTTCTTTTGAAAGGTTTGGGAAGCCTGAGGAAGACGATTTGTTATCCCCTTACAATGTTGTTGGTAGATACTTAAGGGAAGCGGCCAATCACCCCATTTTGAGCCCTCAACAAGTAAAAGAACTTTGTCAAATCATGGCTTTGGGGGAAGAAACTGAAAGTGAAGAAGCAAGAGATAAGCTTATTCTTTATAACCTTAAATTGGTTGTCTATATCGCTAGAGGATATCAAGGTCTGGGAGTACCGCTTCTTGACTTAATTCAAGAGGGCAATCTTGGTTTAATTAAGGCGGTGGAGAAATTTGATTACACACGAGGTTATCAATTTTCGACTTATGCCAGCTGGTGGATTCGCCAGAGAGTTACTCGAGCCATTTCTGATCAAGGGAGAACCATCCGCTTGCCGGTTCATGCCAGTAGGGCTTTAAGAAAAATCTATCAAGTCATAGAGGAGCTTAAACCAGAAAAAGGACGTGAACCAACAGAAGAAGAAATCGCTAATTCAACTGGACTTACTTTAGAAAGAGTTAATTTTCTTTTAAAAAGAGGCAGAAGGCCACTTTCATTGCAAGAAATTGTTGGTGATGATGGTGATGCAGAGTTGGGTGACTTTATAGAGGACAAGAGTCTTCCTCCGCTCCAAGAACATGCCTCGCAACGTATCCAGCGAAGTTTGTTAATCGCAAAATTGGAAGAGGCTTTCACGGTTCTGACTCTCAGAGAAGTACAAGTTTTAAGGTTACATTTCGGTTTAGATGGTGGCCACGCCCTTACCTTAGAAGAAATTGGCGAAAGATGGGGTAAGACTAGAGAACGGATTCGCCAGATAAAGCAAGAAGCTTTGAGAAAACTTGACTATTATCGGGCGGCAGAACTTCAACCTTTTTCAGAAGGTGTGAGAACTGAGTAGCCCTAAAATCTCTAAATACTTCTTTTTTTAGCGATTTGCCAACAGCAAGCAAGAAGATAGGCAAAAAATTACAACCCAAACTGATTACTGAAACTCAATCAGGAAATATATTGCCTTAAAACTGTTATAGCGCTCTGTAACAAAAAAAGATGTAATTTAGCCTTAAATTTCCAATAATTACTACCCCTTTCCCTTATAGATAAGGGAGAAGAAACGTAAACAAGTCAAAAGTTAGGGAAAAAAACTGCCTCAAACGACTTCATGACTCCAACAAAAACATTAACCCCAAAACAAACTGAAATACTTATCCTCCTATATCGATTCCGCTTCCTCAACAGACGCCACTTCCAGAAATTCCTCCACCACAAAGATCCTCGACGAATCAATGCCAAGGCTAAAAAGATTAAAAAAGATTTAGGTTGGCAGCCAAAATATTCGGATTTGAAAACAATTATCAAAACTGCCTGGCAGTGGCACAAAAATCATCCTGATGGGTTTAAGTCTGTGAAAGTTGAGTCTTGACAAATGGTCTCAAATAATGTTACTTATATTAACTATCCTACCTGCCCTCAAGGACGATCTTTTTTATAATTTTGAGATGTTGTTTATGAAAAAATAATGGGAATGAATCTTAAAATTTATAAAATTTGTAGAAAACCAGCCATTTAACGGTTGGTTTTTTTGTTGCCAATCAATTTTATTTGGTTGAATCCAAAAAGAAAGGAGGTGAAAAAATAAATGAAAAAACTACTTTTAAGTGTTTTAACTATTGGTTTGGTTGTAGGTGTAGCAGTAGGTGCTACCACGGCTCTTTTCTCTGATATAGAGACCAGCACGGGTAATACCTTTTCCACTGGTACCATTGACATTGCTGTTGATGGTGAAAATCCTTGGGAAGGGAATTTCGAGCTTAAGGATATGAAGCCCTGCGAGACTGGATATATAACCTTTAATATTCAGAATCCAGGAGACAATCCAGTTAATGTTTGGAAGACAATTAAAAACATTACAACTGACGAGGGAGTTATGACAGAGCCAGAGTGTCAAGCTGAAGGTGGAACATGGGTAGATTATGGAGACCATTGCACTGGTGAAACACCAAAATCTAACCTTCACGACTGGATGAATTATGACCTTTCAGTAATGGTTCCGATTGATGGTAATCCAGATGACTGGCACCAAACCATCTTCAAAGATGAGGATAATGTTAAAGTTGGAAGCATCGACGGTCAAAAAATCTTCTTGGGTATGATTCCAGCAGGCGGGACCATGGAGGTAACTCAGAGCTATCACTTGATTCCTACAACTGGCAACTGGGCTCAGGCTGACACGATGACGTTCGACATTGAGATTTATGCCGAACAACTTACGGGTCACGTCCGCCTGGAGAATAAATCAGGTGATCCTGATTGGAAGATTCTGGGAGGTGTGGGAGGTGATAGTATTAAGGCCGACTTAACTTATAACCTGAGTGGTCCAACATTTGACTACAGCTTAACTGGTACGGTGACGAAGAGTAGCACCGGGTATAGTCTGATCTACTACGCCGATCCCTGGCCGGGAAATAATCTTGGTGCTTTGATTGGTACGGGAACGTCCGATGGTAGTGGTGACATTATTATGTCAGGTTCTACTGAGCTCAATATGGACCTTCCAGTCTGGCCTTCTGACCAGAACTATCCAGAAGGTGCTAAGATTTGGTTAGTGCCGTCAGATGACTACGATACAGATAGCAAGAGTATGACAGGTTGGTCTCCGGCAGATTATCTGTTTGAGACAGGGTTGATTCAGTACGAAGATACCGATCTGTAAAGGCTTGGTTTCAGAGTAAATCTAGTGGGGTGGGTTAACTCCTGCCCCACTAGATAAGGGTGGAATAAAACAGACTGAAGGCACCTCCGAGGTGGCCGAATGGACTCCTCGGAGGTAGAGGGAATTAATAAAGTGAGATTATTGAAAACATTAACTAACTTCATTTATTGGTTAGCAATTATTGTTTTGGTTTTAATAGCCGCTGCCACTGCTTTTTCAGTTTCCAAAGCACCGGGCGGCTATCGGGCTTTTGTGGTTCAATCAGGTTCCATGCAGCCAGCAATTAAGGCTGGTTCAGTGGTTTTAGTCGGACCACAAAAAGAATACAAAAAAGACGATGTTATCACTTTTTTGTTTAATCCCAAAGCCAATCTGAAAGATGTTAAATCAACAGTTACTCACCGCATTGCCGAAGTTCACAGCGATGAGGATCAAATAAGTTTTACTACTAAAGGCGATGCTAATGACAGCCCGGACAGAGAGAAAATTTCAGAAGGGCAAGTTTTGGGACAAGTACTTTTTTCAATACCCTATCTGGGTCATGTCGTGGCTTTTACTAAAACCCAAACCGGCTTTATTGTTCTGATTGTTATTCCAGCAACATTAATTATTTATAGTGAATTAGCGAGCATTAAAAAAGAAATTCAGCGTTTGCTTTTAGAACGAAAGAAAAAAACAAGGAAGAAATGAAAATTAAAAAGTTTATTGCCAGAATTTTAACCAAAGCATCAATTTTAATCTTTTGTATTAGCTTGCTTTTTATTCAGAATACGGTTGGTTATTTTCAAGATATTGAAGTTTCTCAGGGAAATACAATTGAAACCGGCACTCTTGATTTAGGCCTTCGTTCTGGACAATCAAATTTTGTTTCTGGAGCAGATTCAATGGAGCCAGACGATTCAGTGACCCGCGATATTTATGTTCAAAATTTAGGTAATAATCCTTTTTCCTATAAAGCCAGTTATGAATATGTTTCTGGTGATGAAGATTTGTGTGAAGGTTTACAACTTAGAGTTTGGTACAACTGGTATGATGCCGAGCCTCCAGCGCTAGGAGATCACTCGACAAGACATATGGATTTGAAATACTTCGGACCTTTGGCTAATTTTGATGATTTTGACACTAATTCTCCCACTCACGATCCTGATATGGTTTTGCCCAATAGCCATCCCTACTATAGTAATATTTTTTATCAAGACAACGAACATTGGTTTTACTACCAAGTAGTCTTACCCCAAGGAACTGGTTATCTTTTAGGTAAATCCTGCACTTTTAATATTAAAGTCAAAGCCTGGCAGGTTGGATTGGAAGAATCTGAAAGTGGTTTTTGGGATGAAGAAGTTATTGAAAGCACTATTGGTACTGCACAACGCTGTGGTGAAGGAGAAGCAGTAGATGTTGCTCCAATTGATAAAGTAAATATAGGTGATGAGTTAAGTGAACAACTTCATGATATTGATGGTTGGTCAAGTCCTAACTTACCAGGTGGTTATGGTGGCGGTAGTGACGATGGCACTTATCGTCAAGTTATTGAAGAAACCAGTTGTAATGATGATGGTCGAGAGGCAAAGTTTGTCTTATATGCTGGTAATCGTAATGCCAATCTTTTAAGAATTCGGGCTTTAGATGGATTAAGTAATTTAGATAGTTTTGAAGTCTATGTTAATGGTAATTTGGTAGGAACTTATACCGATGTTCAGGATTCAGCAGAAGTCTGGCATAGTTTTGAAATTCCTTTAAACAATCTTTCTGGCCGTTTGGAAGTGGCGCTTAAAGCTACTGATGAAATTTGGAGTGGTTGTAGTCAATATGGTCAAGTAGCTGTTTCCTGGGCAGAAATTGACGGTTATTATTGTTCTCCAGACGAGGAAATTATTCCTGATTCAACAGAAGCTAGTTGCCAAGAGTCCGATACTCCAGTAACAGTTGATCCAATTGATGAGGTCAATGTTGGTGATATTACCAGTGAATCCGGCTATAACCTGGTTGGCTGGTCAAGTGCTAACTTACCCGGAGACTATGGTGGTAAAGATGATGGTACTTATAGACAGGTTATTTCTGAACAGTATTGTTCTGATGAATATAGAGTGGCTGGATTTACTATTAATGCTGGTTCACAAATTGCTAATTTGTTGCGTCTAAGAGTTTTAGATGGAATCAGTAATAAGGATGGTTTTGATGTTTATGTAAATGATGAATTTTTGGCCCACCTACCTGATTTAACTCAAAATCATGGCGAAAATTGGCAAACTTATGAGATTCCTCTTCCTGATTTAACCGGAGAAATTAAAGTTCGCTTAGTAGCCTTTGACGAGTTTTGGAATTTGTGTCAGACATATGGCCAAGTATCTGTTTCTTGGGCGCAAATTGCAGGTTATTCTTGTGGTGAGGCAGCCAGTACAGACCATTTAGTTATTAATGAAGTTTACTATGACGTTGATAGCGCTCATCAGAAAGCAGGGACAGAGAATCATAATGAGTGGATTGAACTTTATAATGCTGGGCCAGGGACAGTTGATATTTCTGGTTGGGTAATTGAAGATGATGGACCAGCAGCGAGTGCCGATATAATTCCCCCTACTTCGCCAATTGCCCCCGATACATTTGTAGTCATTACTCCTCACTCTTCAACCTGGGATTATTGGTCAAGTATTCCGTCAGGGGCGGTCAAAATCGTTCTTACTAGTACCGACACTAAGATTGGTAATGGACTCAACACTCAGGGTGATAGGGTAATCCTCAAGGACAGTGGTGGAAATGTTGTTGATGCAATGAGTTATGGAAATGATAATAGCGTTTGGAATCCAGACTGTCCAGATGTGACAACAGGTCATTCTTTAGCTAGGAGCCCAAAAGGATATGACACCGATCAAGCCTCAGATTTTGTTAATCTTGATACACCTAACCCTGGCACTAATCCTCATCCACCAGCCAGTGAGCAGACAGAAGATGAGGATGAGCCAGAAGAGGAGCCTGCGTACGAAAGCGAAACGGAGGAAGCAGTTTTAGAAGAGGAAAAAATAGTGGAAAAGGAAGGGGAAGAGCCAATTCCTGAGGGCGATGGAGTTGAGGTGATTATTGACCAGGTCGAGACAGGCGAGGTGGAATCGGCGATAGAAGAAGTTTTGGATGAAGAAATTCAAGAAGAAGAGGTTGAGCCAGAGAGTGAAGAGGAGGTGCTCCCAGAAGAACCAAAGGAATCAGGATAAGGGGAACCGGGAGAAGATGCACCAGAAGCCAAAGTTGAGGAAGTTGAAGAAGAAGAGGATACTTCCACCGAAGAAGAGACGCCACCAGCTCTGGAGGAAAGCGAGGAAACAGATGAAGAAGTTTAAATTTTTAACCAGTTTTATAATCGTCTCTCTTTTTATATCTTTTCTGGTCTCCCGAGTTCTGGCTGTCGATCTGACAGTGACTTGTAACAACAGTGGTTGTGATATGTTGCCTTCTTCTGGAGCGGCTCTTTTTGAGGAACCAGATATTAAACCCGGCTATAGCGTCTCCAGAAAAATTACTGTCACTAACAACGGTGACGATGGCTGTTCTTTGGTTATGGGTACTAAAGACGAGACCGATCCAAACAATCTAGCGATTGTGCTCTTTACCGCCATAAATGACGGTACAACCTATGTTTATGGTACTAGTGCTGGTGGAAACCAGGCCTCAGATGATAAAAATCTCGATGATGTCTTCTCCGGCGGCGACGTCGGCCTAGGGACAATAGTAAACGGTGGTACAAAAACATACACCTGGATCGTTACCATGGATC
>Ga0307380_10008592_pt1 | contig 13065 bp, 13 predicted proteins | sample UN3MG_FD_202239 | JGI IMG/M metagenome (GOLD analysis project Ga0307380, IMG submission 202239) | Soil microbial communities from Risofladan, Vaasa, Finland - UN-3 | ecosystem: Environmental > Terrestrial > Soil > Coastal area > Acid sulfate soil | place: Finland: Risofladan, Vaasa | collected... | reverse complement strand
TCGTGTCTGAACCGTGATCTTGCCTGCTCCAGGCATTGACTGCAGGGCATTGACAACCAAATTGACCAGAAGCTGGTTCATTTGCGCCGGATCAGCTGTGATGTCAGGCAGATTTGCCGAAAGCAGGTGAACAAGTTCTATACCTTCCTTGACACACCGAGCTTCGAAAAAATAAAGCCCATCTTCCACCACCTGATTCAGGTTTATCCGTGTCTTCTTAGGTTGGGCTTGTCGGGCAAAAACCAGGAGTTTTTGGATAATCTCCCGCGCATGTAAAGAAGCGGCTTCGATTTTTCCAATGTCCTGCTCGGCTGAGGCCGGAACCCCCGGGCACTTCTTTGCCAACTGTGCAAATCCGAGAATATTTCCCAGCGGTTCGTTTAGTTCATGAGCTACTCCCGCGGCAAGCATCCCGATTGTCGCCAGCCGATCAGCATGCAGAAGTTGATTGTGTAACTTCAATCTGTCCTCCTCTGCTTGTCTTCGTTCGACAACTAACGCTACCTGTCCGGCTACGGCGTCAATTAGATTGCGTTCTTCCTTAAGAAACGGACCCTCATCAAGGTCGGGCTTTTCCTCTGCATAAACCATCTCAACAAAACCTCTTGGAACTCCACCCGCAATAATCTCAGCTACCTGCTTCTGACGGCATTCACGGAAGCCTTTGGTCGTGTACGAAATTCCATCCAAAATTATTCTCGCGAAAGCGGTCTCGGGATATTGCCAGGCAGGAGGAAGAAACTCAACAATGCGTTGGATAATTTCTTCCAGCGATATATCTGGCTGGCCGGCTATCTGAGCAATCCCGTAAAGACACGTTAGCTCCTTGACTCGCTCGGTCAAAGCCGCTTTTGCGGAGTGTGATAATTGGTCACCTGCCATCGGTATCCTAACATTTTAAGAAGCTACAAAGCAAGGATTCTTCCCTGATGCTCTTTATTTGGCCATTATAATTGTATTTCTGAATGTTTGTCAAGATTCGCAGAGGTATATCAGCATCAGAAACAGATCTTCATTGATAATAAAACCGTCGATAACCCTCGAAACCAGCATTATAGGAGAAAACGTGGCAACTGAATTCCACCTTCTCCTCCGGTCCCGTACTGTACCCTGAGAAGTGACTGATAAGAAGACTCGATATATCTCAGCGGATTGTTTTGTAGATGTTTGTGAAAGACTGCATACTCTTGAGTGTTGGAATGGCAAGTAAGTCAAACTGCCAGACGGTATCGGTCGGTTGGCCGTAGGGTAATCCGCAAAAGCATGGGCAATGGGGATTGTAAGCCTATGTATGCTTGATTGATGGAACTGGGAGAAGACTCACCTTGCGCTATTTGTTTTCTGAGAGGCGATACGTCTTACATCTTCAATTTCGAATCCATATTGCCGCTTGAGTTGGCCTAATCGTTCACTGGGATTGATATTCGATGGCAGTTGCAGCTCGCTGATCAACTGTTCTACTGAAATACCAGCCATCTCGGCGGCTTGAGACAGAGTCGTGCGGCCGGTGATGTAAGGCAACTCATTTGCTTCGAAAGCCTCATATCCATGCCGTCCCTGATCTTCTCCATAAGTATACTTTACTTGCGTCTCAACCCATAACAGGCTGCCTGGGGTTACTATGCCGATAACCAGCAAAAGGATCGTACCATATAGGGCACACTTGATTCGCTCTGGCTGCGAGGTACCTATTAGCTTGCTGAATACTGAACAGATCCAAGACCAGTGGAGCCAGATGTGCACGATAATCAGGGCAACCATAGCCAAGGCCAGATAAAAATGTACGTTGCCATAATCGTGTCTGTTCATGCCCCAGAGCGTCAAAGCATGACCGCGACCGCCGCTTGGAGGCAAAACGTAGTGAATCAGGAGGCCAATCCAAAACATTGCGAAAAATACTAAGAAGGTAAGGACATCTATCAAAAAGTTCACAGTATTTCGCTTCAGGGTAAATTCCTTTAACTGTTCGAGATTTCTTTTTTCAAAATATCCAGGTTCTAACCAAAGTCCATGTCCCTAAGACTAACGTTAGTAATCCTAAAATAATTTTTAATATTTTCTCTGATTTAAATTTAGATGTTAACAAAGCTCCAAGGGGAGCCCCCAATAAAGCCCCTATACTTAGGAAGATTACCAGGTTCCAATCTGATATCCCTTTTGTTAATAAAAAGGTTAAAAATCCGGCAATGCAAATTGGCGCTTCAGCAAAAGTGGTGGCTCCTATTGAGCTTTTACCCTCTCTGCCGGCTATAACCTGGCCACTTGTAACGACAGGCCCAAAACCACCTCCAGATAATCCTTTATTAAAAGAACTCAATAAGCCTACTGCCACCATTCTCTTCCAGGAAAATTTAAACTTTGGACCCAAAAGTAATATTAATCCCATAACAAGAACCAATATTCCGATATAAGTTTTGAGAAGTGCTTTTGGAATACTAATAGCTATTATTGCCGCAAAAACAGTGGCTACAATCCCCAAGCTTGCTACACAAAAAGAGACTTTAAAATCCTTGGTTGTGCCTATCTTAAAAGATTCAATAAATCCCAGTTCAGATAATTTTTTTGCGATAATCTTTGGATTTATGGTTTTTAGTGCGAGATTAACATTCCTAAATCGCTGATGAAATATGCTTGCTGTGAATCCTCCAAGAGCCTGGGAAAGCAAGATGGATGGCACTACCAGTACAGGTTCAAACCCAGCAATAATCAGAACCGGTGAAAGAATCGTCCCGTACATCATCCCCATGGAGGCGTCAATAAATTCACAAAGAAATGCTCCTAAGACTAATAAAATGGCAATTTCTAAGCCCATTTTTTTCTCCTAAGATAAGCTTCTTAAATTGCAGTACGCTATCTTGAGCTTGCTTCTCGATCTTTGGCCATTGCTTTTGACACACGGGACAATATAGCGTATCGGATTCAGCAGAACATTCAAGAGTAGTCCGTTTACGAATTTTGTTTTCTTGTGTCGTTTTAAATTATTATTCGGATCTTAGGAACAGCTGGAACAGCCGCCATAAGAAGCGTTTTACTGCTGCTAAGATTCTTTTACGTTTACTCATAAATTCCAATCACCTCACAAGGCTTCGTTACAATCTGCACGCTAACTGGTCAAGTTCTGACTATGGATTCGTACGATCAACCGGCGTTCTGTTTGGCAAGCAGCTGCTCAATCTTTTCGAGAAGGGCATGGGATTCGATTGGCTTCTCAACGTATTCGTCAACGGGCAGGAATTTGGGGTGTATGCGTTCACCGGGGAAATCAAATCCTGTCTGTTCCCGCATAGATGTCAGCATCAGTATGGGTATCCTGGCAAAACGCGGGTTTTTCCTCAACTTTCTGGCAAAAATGAATCCCTCAGCGCCCCTTCCCATCATGATGTCGAGGATGATGGCATCCGGAGCCCCTTCCTCCAGCTTGGCGAATCCCTCGTCGGCATTGTACGCGCAGCTTACTATGTACTGCTTTGTCTCCAGAATCGTTTTTGTGATCTGCACAAAGTCCGGGTCATCATCGATGATCAGTATGCCTTCCTCGCTCATGTTTCCCCCTTTTGTAATGAAAGTTTTAAGGGTGTCTTATTTGCTATTTAACTTTCGAGCACGATCTTTTTGAAATTCAGTTCATAATGACATTACAACTCCAATGTGGAGCTGATCTCTCCTTATTAGTGGAGACTTCTATTCATATTAGACCGGTTTGTAGTCAATATTGGCCAGGTCCCAGTCGCAGGTAAGAGCTGCCGGTCTGAAGCCGACGATAGCGACTCGCTAACCGGAGCCTCTTGTGGAAATTTAGCATTACACTTTTCCTGCATCTGTGTGCTTAGTTCCGGGACCTGGCCTTTACGAGGAGTGGTGCTCTCGTTGTCGGCAAGAAACCGACGCAAATCGCGAATCGCTGGCGCTTCGTCCCTTTTCCTGCCAAAATGACGATTGTGGGATATATCTTCAACTACTAACCTCGTTACATCGGCAATACTTTCTCTTACTTCTTTTGAGAGGTCCCTACTCAGTTCTAATGTCTCCGGCTCTACACAAACAAGTGATGTGTTTGTAATTTCTTCCATAATGATACTGCTAAATTTAGTTGATCTTTAATAAATGAACGGCACAGGATATGCAGGGATCATAGGCTCGTACTACCATCTCCAGCTTCGAGCCCAAATATTCCTTTGGCTCATTGATCAGATTCTCGACCGAGACACGAAGGTCTTTTTCAATGTTAGCCAAATTTTGAGCTGTCGGAGTGATAACGTCAGCTTTCGTAAGTCTCCCCGTCTTATCGAAGCTATAGCTGTGATACAATGTACCCCTTGGTGCTTCAACAGCACCGGTTCCTGTACCCTCCCGTACCCTGATTTCCACCGGCCTTTCTTCACGGATTCCAACGCTGAGCAGCTCGTCAATAATTTCCATCGATCTCTCTATGGAATAAATAATTTCAACGGCCTGGGCAGCGTTATTATAGAGCATGTTTTCTGAAAGTAGGCTCATACCCAACTTATCTTTAGCTTTTTTTGCTTGGCCGGATAGCTTTTCCCCATTTAATGCTATTCTTGCCAAAGCTCCGACTGCAAAAGGCTTGCCTTTGAACAAACTCTGTTTCGCATGAGAATGTGCAACAAACCCCTCGTTACAGATTTCCTTGTATTTATTGATTGCCTTACTGTCTCCTGTGGATAAGTATATTCTATCTCCGAATAAGCTGTATCTCGGTCCGTCGGAGAATAGGGCGGCAAATACATTGGGTGAGGTGCAGAAATCCGGTATTTGCAGGCTGGAGACCAAATCAAAACCTGCCAGGCTTTGCTCCAACCCCTTTTTCAATTGCTCCTTCAAATCCGACAATCCTTCTGGGGCCGGTAGTTTTCCAAAACCACCAACTACGGCATTGACAGGGTGAATAATCCGGCCACCGATTGCTTCCTGGATGGTATTGCCTAACTTCTTCAACTCCAAACCCATCTTCACTTCCTGGGGATGGTCGGAGGCTAAAGCGATAACGCTTGGATAGTTCAGGAAATCAGGTATACTTAGGCAAAATAAATGCAGGGCGTGGCTTTCAATGTTACCTCCCTGTACCAAAAGCTCTCTCAATAAACGCGTCTGGGTAGTAACCTCGATGCCAAAAGCATTCTCAACAGCCATCAAGGAAGCTGCCGTATGTGTCGGAGAGCATATGGCACAGATCCGCATCAATATCGGCGCAACTTCATCGTAAGACCTGCCAACTACCAGAGGCTCAAAGAAGCGAGGTCCTTCGAAGATATCCATATTTACGTCGGCAACCTCACCATCCTTAATTTTTACGGTTATGCCACCGTGCCCTTCGATACGAGAAATGTGATCAATAACTATTGACTTATGCATTCGCAGCTTCCTTAAGAGATTCTATGTTCAAGGAGTCCGCTGCACCGGCAAAGGTACGCAGTCGGTTCTGGATATCAGCTTGCGTAAATCCTTTTTCTTTAAGCACCCTCACCTCAGAAGAAACATTTGCCTCTTCAACGGGTCCCCGGCATCCGATGCAGGGCTGACCACAGCCTGGGCAGCGGGCCTTACAGCCAGCTACAGTTATCGGTCCAAGACAGAGCTGTCCCTTTTCAACCAATAGACAGAGATGCTCTGCCATTTTGCATTCTGTGCAGACAGCATAATTAGGCAGACGAGGCAAGTCCCCATGTAACAAGGAGGCTACTGCCCGTAATAATTGCTCCTTCTCTATCGGACAACCCGATATAGAAAGGTCAACCTTGACAATGCTGCTTAGTGGTTGTGGAACAACAGTCTTAAATATCTCACCAGCCGTGCCGTATACATTCCTTTTCAACTCTTCATGATTGTTCTCATTCTGCATTGCCGGTATACCACCCCAGACAGCACAGGTACCAATAGCAATGAGCAATCCTGCCCTTTCTCTTAGCTTTTTTAGCATTTCCTCGTCTTCAGGCTGCACCACGGTCCCCTCGACGAAGACGATGTCTAAAGGGCAATCGTCATCGCCGCCCGACATGGCCATCGGAAAAGATTTTATGTCCAGAGCACTGACGATATCGAGGAGTTCATCCTCACAATTGAGGATGACCAACTGGTCCCCTGCACAGCTCGTTAATCCATATATTCCCACCTTAGGCTTGCTCATTATCCTATCCCCTTAGATCATCTCCGGTAAATTTATAGCATCCCAGTAATTGAATATCGGCCCGTCAAGACATGTGTATTTGTAACCGACCATACAGTGTCCACATTTCCCCACACCGCACTGCATGTTCCTTTCCAGGGACATAAGTATCCTGTCCTTTGGGAAATTTCTTTGCAGAAGTTCATTGAGTACAAACTTGAACATCACCCCCGGGCCGCAGATGGCAGCGTATGTTTCATCAGCGTTGATCTCCACATGTTCGAATAATTTGGTAACGACGCCAATGTGGGCTTTCCATATCCCCGATTCATCTTTGTCTACGGTCAGAAGACATTTCACATCCGGCTGGTCGATAAGGCCTAAGAGTTCATACTTGAAAAGCATATCATCCGGATTCTTTGCTCCATACATCAGGATGATATCCTTAAACTTTGACCGATTATCCAAAGCGTACCTTAGAAGAGACCTTAAAGGTGCCATGCCTAAACCGCCGGCGATGAGAAGAAGATTGTTACCTTCCAGTCTCTCAAGAGGAAAACCATTTCCATAAGGCCCCCTGATACCCACCGGTGCATTAAGAGGTAGCTTAAATAGAGCGTTGGTAACCTGGCCGATGCGCCTCACGCATAGCTCAATAATGCCCGGGCGAGTGGGAGAAGATGATATAGAGAACGGAGCCTCGCCGGTACCAACGACACTAAGCATGACGAACTGGCCAGGTCGGTAGGCGAAATCCTCCGCCATCTCTTTGTCTTCGAATCTTATTTGGTAGAGCCGATGATCTGCTATCTGCGGCAATGTCCGGATAATCCTGGCCGGCTTGGGCAGATATACATTCTCGTGTTTTGGGAGTTTCTGATGATCAGACACAGGTTTCGCTCCTCAACTTGCTAACAACCTCGACAATATCAACACCGGCGGGGCAGAAGGCTTTGCACCGTCCACACCCCACACAGCTTGGTCTTCCATACTGGCTTACAAAACCTCTCTGTTTATGAAAATATCTGTTCTTAACCCTCGACGAACGCTGGGCCCTAAAGTTATGGCCTCCAGCTACCAGAGCGTAGTCTTTGAAGAGACAAGAGTCCCATCTCCTCTTCCTTTGGCCGGTATTGACATCCAAATTGAGCTCGTCAAAGACACTGTAACAATAACAAGTTGGGCAAACCATTGAACACGTACCGCAACTCAGACATTCCTTTCCCACATCCTGCCAGATCTGGCTTTCGTATTCCAAATCCATTATCTCAGGCAAGTCCTGAAGTTGGATTTCTGTTTTGAAGCTCTCCCTTCTCCGGACGGATTTCCTCTTGTAGGCCTCTCGATCATTTTTTTCAACCTCGCGAAACAGCGAATCTGCCGCCCTGACCATATCGTCCCCTAAGCTTGTCCCTACCCGGACAAGATATGAGTCGTCAATATCAGATAAGAATAGATCAAAGCCTGTGTCGACAAAATCGCTTCCGGTAGAGCGACAGAAACAGAGGTCGTCAGGAACACAATCTAAGCCAATAATAGCGGCCTTACTCCTTCGAGCAAGATAGTAGGTATCTACATATCTGCCGTTAAAGACCATGTCGAGTATCTTCAGGCCATGGATCTCACACGGATGAGCGCCGAAAACGACAATTCTTTTGTCCGTAACCTCACTGGGTATCTCATAACCCTCTTCAGAACAAAAATTGAACATAACTTCCATCGGCCTAAAAAAGTATTTCTTCAGCGGTAAAATGGTTCTAATACAATCCAGCTCAATCTCAGATGCCTCCTTTATCGGCGCGAAGACAAAGCTTCCGTCGCCTCTCTTGATGGGGGCATGAATTTCTCCAAACGCACCCAGATTACAAATGAATTCCGCAAGATTTTCCTTCGGTAGTTTCACTATCTTCATTGTTCTGCCTTTGGTAAAAGAATCCTGAAGGTAGTCCCTTCGCCCAACTGGCTGACTACCATTATGCAGCCGTTATGTGCTTCGATTATTCTTTTCACTATCGTCAGCCCCAACCCGCTACCGGCGACCCCACAGGTATCCTTGGTCTTGACCCTGAAAAAATCGTCGAATATAAAAGGCAAGTTCTCTTGAGAAATGCCTATCCCCGTATCTGAAATCTCCACCAGGACATTATTGTTTTCCGACCCTGTGAGTATACCCACCGTTCCTCCGTCCCGATTGTAGTTTATCGCGTTAGTGACCAGGTTTGTAAATGCCTGCTTCAGGCTTTCCTGATCGCCTTGAACCAAACGACCAGCATCACAGAAATCCGTCTTTAGCGTGACTTTTTTGGTCTCTGCCAAGGGTTTCAAGGTGTCTATGGTGTCCAAAAGAACATTAACGATATCCAGCGGTTTGAACTCTTCTGTGAGGTTGCCGGCTTCGATACGAGACATATCGAGCCAGTCGTTAATGAGCTGTATAAGACCGTCAATACGCTTGCCAACTATTTCTATCATCTCCTTTTGCTTGCTGGCCACCTCACCAGTGAATCCCTCCTGGATTACACCAAAACACTGCTTCACACACGTAAGTGGTGCCCGAAGCTGGTGCGAGACAAGGGTAATGAAGTTCTTTTTCATCATCTCTTTTTCCTGCTGTAATCGTGCAGACTCAAGAGCAAGTCTCCTCCTTTCCAAGCCTCGTCTTGTGACTATCCTTAACTGATCGGGAGAAAAGGGCTTGGGAAGATAGTCATAGGCGTTCCGCTTCATTGCCTCTACGGCCGACTCGACAGTCGCATAGCCTGTGATGACAACAGAAACCACATTGGGGTCAATATCTGCCACCTTTTCCAAGAGCTCCATTCCACTTATACCGGGCATCTTGATGTCGACCAAGATAAGATCAGGATGTGTCTCCTTTATCTTTCTCAATCCGCTACTGCCGTCCTCAGCGGTCTCTGTCCGGTATCCATCTTTGGCCAGTACCTGACAGCAAGAATCCCGCATAGACTCCTCATCATCAATGACCAGTATGGTCGCCTGCTCCGGCACCTTGTGCCGCTCCCGTGATTTTGTATGGGCGTCTTTCACCAACACCATCTATCCTTTCAGCAGCTTCTCAATCCGCTCCAGAAGTTCTGACGGCTTGACCGGCTTCTCCATATAGTCGTCCGCTTCAAAGTATTCTCCGTCCGTGGCAGGTGAGACCTTGAATCCGGTCTCTTTGGTGATAGCAGAGACGGCAAGCACGGGAATCTTTTTCATTTCAGGATCATGTTTCAGCTTGTAACACAGATTGAAACCATCGGTTATCCTCTCCATCATAATATCCAAAAGAATCAGATCGGGCTTATGCTTCCCAATCTCCTCCATTGCCTCCTCCTTGTTATGGGCAGTTGCAAGCTGGTAGCCCCTGCTTTCGAGCACAAGTGTTATTGCTGTGACAAAACTTTGGTCATCATCAACAATCAAAACCTTTTGCGGTTTATCCATTTTTTTTGCCTCCTTAGACTTTCCCAGTTTTTTGAACACATCTCTAACTGCCTCCTTCAGCTCTTCGCGGTCGAACGACTTTATATAGTAGAAGAAAATATTCTGCTTCCGTACTTCCGCTTCCAATTCGGGAGTATTGTCGGCTGAGGTCATTATTATCTGGACTTTAGGATCAATCGCTTTCAGAATTGAGACTGCCTCATAACCCATCATCTCAGGCAGATTAACATCCATAATCACGCAATCAAACTTTACATTCCCGATTCTTTCGGCAGCCTTCGTAATACCTGTACTTATTTCCACATCATAACCTTCTTTCATAAACAGCGATGACAACTCCCATGCTGCTTCAGCATCGGAATCTACTACCAGAATTTTCCTAAGTCCAACCTTCATTCACTGCTTTCTTTCTCATGTGTGGCCTTTTACTATTTGTTCTTATGTGTTAATTCTTCCAACCTGTATTCTCTGAAGTCTTCCCAGGGTGGCATCACATCGTAGAAAAAACGCTTTTCTAATTCAGGCTGCACTCTTTGAACTAAATCCAGGTATTCGTCCAGGATCTTTTCCTCTAATCTTTTCAGTCCATTCTCCATTTGATGTCCGCCCTAAAATCAAATCCCAACTGGATTTTCCAAGCCTCCACCGTGTTTTTTAGAAGCATGGTAGTTGTTACCGGTCCCACACCTCCGGGAACAGGTGTAATTAGAGAAGCTTTCTCTTTCGCTTCGTCAAAGATAACATCGCCAACGATCTTGCCGTCAACTCGATTTATTCCCACGTCAATGACTATTGCGCCTTCTCTGATCATGTCTCCTTTGATTAAACCCGGCTTGCCGACAGCCACGATCAGTATCTCTGCTCTCTTTGTATGTGCAGCTAAATCCTGAGTAGCAATGTGACAAACAGTCGTAGTGGCCGAGTCAAATTCGGAAGATAAAAGAAGAAGAGCTAAAGGTTTTCCAACAAGCGCACTGTGACCTACAAGAGTTACCTGTTTACCTTTGATCGAAGTCCCGGTACTCTTAATTAATTCCATCACCGCTAAGGCGGTACAGGGAACAAGTCCCGGCCAGCCGTAAAATAATAAGCCCATATTTTGCGGGTTCACACCTTCCACATCTTTTGAAGGGTCGATTGCTTCCTGCACCTTTTCAGCATCTATTTGTTGAGGTAAAGGCATCTGAAGGATAATTCCGGTTGTCCTTCCATCCTGATTTTTTTCCTGGATAAACTGAATCAACTCGCTCTCACTAATCTCCCGAGGTAGTTGTTGAACTTGATAGTTGATGCCAACTTCTTCACAACCTCTCTTCTGACTTTTCAAATAAGACGCCGACGCAGGATTCTCTCCCACCTGAACCGCCAAAAGAAGAGGAGAAGATTGATGTTTCGCTTCCAGCTCGACTATTTCTTTCTTTAATTCTTCTTTAACCCTTTGTGCTACTGCTTTGCCATCGATTAACTTGGCTGTCCTCTTTTTCTCATCGATTAATTCTGTTTCCATTTTTTTCCCTTTAATGAATTGTGCCAATCCTCTTTTAACAATAATTCTTAATTGGTCCGGGGTAAACGGCTTGGGTAGAAAGTCATAAGCATTACGCTTCCTTGCCTCCACAGCCGATTCTCTTGTTGGATAGCCAGTGATGACTACAGAAACGATGTTGGGATCGACATCTCTAATCTTCTCTAAAAGCTCCATACCGTTCATTCCCGGCATCTTGAGGTCAACTAAGACTAAATCAGGCTTTATCTCTCTTAGCTTCTGCAAACCACTATCCCCATCCTCAGCTGTTTCTGTACGGTATCCATCCACGGCCAATGCCTGACAACAGGAATCCCGCATAGCCTCCTCATCATCAACGACTAAGATAGTAGCCTGGCCCGGCATCTCATGCCCTTGCCCTGATGATCTGCTAAACGCATCTTTCACTTCTCGATTTCTCTCATTGATTGATCGTGTTGCCATTTTTTTTCTCCTTGTATTTATCTCTTCTCCCATTTTAATAGTTCAGTTACTTTTCCTAATGTGCCCCCTCCTTCAATCTCCCTTCTTATACGGTTTTCCCTCTCCAACACATCCATTGCACGGTTAGTAAACTCTACTGCTTTTTTATTTTGTATAATTATTACTCCATCATCATCACCGATAACCCAATCCCCGGGGAAAATTCTTGTTCCACTAATATTCACCGGTACACCTATTTCTCCAAATCCTTTAGGTTCACCTGCGGCGGGTGTAATCATTTTTACGAAGGCAGGAAACTTCATTCGACGAATTTCCGTTATGTCCCGAACCGCTCCATCTATCACAACGCCAGCCAAATTTTTCTGTTGTGCACTATGACTGGCCAATTCTCCCCATACCGCCGGACCCACCCCGCCGGCATCAACTACGATTACATCTCCTTCTTCAGCTTGATCTATTGCTTCCACTGGCTTGGCCCAGTCACCCGGATAAGTTCTCACAGTAACCGCTCGGCCAACCATTTTTGTTCCCGATGTAATAGAAAAAATTCCTCTTAAAGCTTCTTGACGGTGTATGGCATCAGATATATTTGCTGTTGAAACCTTCTCCAAAATCTCACTAATATTTTCATAAGTAATCCTTTTGAAGAGTTCTGTCTTTATACTGATTTTTTGGTCTATAGCCTTTTTTATTTCTTGAGTTGCCCTCTGTGCATCTTCAGACTTGGTTATTGCCCCGCCAACGATAAGTATAGTTGCTCCTGCTTCTACCGCCTGGCACGCATTTTCCGAATGTATTCCACCAGCTACGGCAACAGGAATATTTACTTCTTGAGCAACCCGGCTTACCTTCTCAAAAGATATTTTACCTCGCATTTGCTCATCAATTGAAGCGTGCAGGCCTAAATAATCAGCTCCCATCTGTTCGATTTTTTTAGCTCTTGTGAGGTATTCAGACACTTCTAAAAGATCTACCATTATTTTGGCACCATAGTGCCCCCCGGCCTGAATACACTCTTTAATAGTTGAGTCGGAAGCTACACCTAATACAGCAACAATATCTGCTCCTGCTTTGGCAGCTGATTCCACTTCCATCCGTCCCACATCCATTGTCTTCATATCAGCTACAATCGTACGACGAGGGAATTTTTTTCTTAAGGCCCGTACGCAATCCAGGCCAACGCTCTTGATTAAAGGGGTGCCCGCCTCCAGCCAGTCTGCTCCCCCTTCGACGGCTTCTTCAGCAAGCTTGAGCGCACGTAACAAATCAACAAAATCTAAAGCTACTTGTAATATGGGTGTCATCTTTCACCAAGTATCTGTAAGATCACTTCCCTTTTCCGCGGGCGATTATCAAAATCGATAAAAACGATGTCCTGCCACTTGCCCAAATGTAATCTGGCGTTTTCAAATGGGATACTTAAAGAAGGACCTATTAAGGAAGCACGGATATGGGAATGGGCGTTCCTGTCATTATGAGTTGAATTATGGCAATAGTCTGCTTCCTCGGGAGCTATGCGTTC
>Ga0307380_10008591_pt1 | contig 13066 bp, 13 predicted proteins | sample UN3MG_FD_202239 | JGI IMG/M metagenome (GOLD analysis project Ga0307380, IMG submission 202239) | Soil microbial communities from Risofladan, Vaasa, Finland - UN-3 | ecosystem: Environmental > Terrestrial > Soil > Coastal area > Acid sulfate soil | place: Finland: Risofladan, Vaasa | collected... | reverse complement strand
CTCTTCAGCAACATTGATTTTTGTAGTAACTGATAATATAACCAAAGAGCCACTGCAGGGTGCTATAGTTTCTATAAAAAATATCAAGGTTACAACTAATCAAACTGGTGTGGCAGAAATTACTGATTTAGCATTTGGGGATCATAAATGGGCAATAAGAATGAATGGATACAAACGAATTTCTGAGGTTGTTTCTGTTAATGGAAACATGACAATAGCAAGAGAATTGGTACCAAAGTAGAGGTGATTTCCCATCACCTTTCTTTTTGGATTTTTTATAATTTTTATTACAAATTTTGCTAAATATCTGAATATTGGCCAAAATTAATACACTAAAGGGAACTTGTTCATAAACATCTCTAATTTCCGAGAGTCTATAACAGCAGTATATCTATACCCTACATCCTTTGGATAGCTTGAACCAGAATAACAGTAGTGGCGCTAAAATTGGGGCACGGATAAAATTATAAAAAAGGACATGTGAAGAAATAGAGTTTATTCATACTCCCATTTTTAAGTTTGTCCAAATATTCAAAGAAATGCTTCGTTCATACTACCACTTCTGAAGCCTTCAAGATCCAGAGTAACATAGTTATATCCAAGATATTTTAATTTTTTAACAATAACGTCCCTGTTTTTTAATATATTAGAGAGATCATTTATTGAAACTTCAATTCGGGCCGTGTTCCCATAATCACGCACCCTTAATTGGATTATTCCAAGACCCTGCAGAAATTCTTCAGCTGCTTCCACTCTTGATAGTCCTTCCTCTGTGATTGCATGCCCATAAGGGAACCTGCTGGACAGACAGGCCTGCTGGGGCTTATTCCAGATTGATAATCCTAGAAATTTAGCAATGTTACGTATCTCCTGTTTTGTTATGCCCAGATCCGCAAATGGTGTCTTAACATCGCATTCCAGAGCTGCCCTATGTCCCGGTCTATGCCCGGTAAGCTCGGATGCATTTGTTCCATCAGCCACTACCTCACACCCTAATTCCCGGGCCAGCCTATTCAGATCACCGAACAGGCCGCTCTTGCAATGATAACACCTGTCCACAGGATTGTGTGCAAAACCCGGCTCCTCCAGTTCATTATATGGAGTAATGATATGCCTGATCCCAATGTTTGCAGCTGTTTGTTTGGATAACTCAAGTTCGGCCCTGGGTAGGGTCTGGCTGTCTGCCGTTACTGCAATTGCCTTATCTCCCAATGCCTGATAGGCCAGTGCTGCCAGGGTGCTGCTGTCTACCCCGCCGCTAAAAGCTATTAGTGCACTATTATATTCTTTAAAATACCCTGCAACTTGATTTATACGGTCCTGAATGGATTTTTCACTCATTTGGTGTTATTTTATCTGCAGATAGTAGTAAGGCTTTTGCCCTGTAAATGACCATTTGACGGTTAAGGTGTTGATATGAAAACGGTATTAGACATTGCAGAAAAAATCCAGAGTATGGAGATACGGGGAGCAGCTACTATTGCACGATCAGCAGCTGAAGCGTTAAAGAATTATGCACTGGAACTGGACACGCAGTCAAAACCAGAATTTGACCTTCAACTATCTAAAGCAGCTAAGATCCTGGTTGATACCAGGCCTACTGCTGTATCACTGCCCAATGCTGTCAGGATGGTCATGGCTTATAAAGGAGACTCGGTTGAGGAAGCACGATCTGAGATAGTACGACTTGCTGATAATTTTATTACCACGTCAAAGGAAGCGGTCCACAGAATAGGATTGATAGGCAGCCAGCGTATTAAGGACGGGGACACAATAATGACCCACTGCAATAGCCAGGCCGCAATTTCCGTAATTAATGAAGCGCACCTTGCCGGAAAAGATATCAATGTCATTGCCACTGAAAGCAGACCTAGGCTTCAGGGTCATCTGACCATTGCCCAACTGAATAAATTGGGTATTAAGACCAGCCTGATAGTGGATTCAGCTGTCAGGTTCTTTATGAAAGATGTGGACCTCGTGGTGGTTGGTGCTGATGCAGTGACTGCGAACGGCAGCCTGATCAATAAGATAGGCACATCCCAGCTGGCTCTGGCAGCCCATGAAAGCAGAACCAACCTGATAGTGGCAGCAGAGACACACAAATTCAGCCCGCGCACATTAATGGGAGAAATGGTTGAGATAGAAGAACGGGACATCAACGAGGTTATTAAATCTGATCTGATATCATCCCTGGAAAATGTAAAAGTGAAGAATCCTGCATTTGATATTACACCTGCCGATTATATTGATCTTATCTGCACTGAGGTGGGTGCCATCCCTCCTGAAATGAGTTATATTATTATTCGCGATATACTTGGATGGGATATTCAGGACATGATGGGGTCCATAAATCAAAGAAGATAAAACCGAGATGCATGAGATAGATTATCGAATATGTAATGGAGGCAAACAATGGAAATAGAACTGACAATTGATGGTGAAGATATACCTATGAATAGTTTTGTGCAAAAGATCATTGCAGGGGTAGTAGCGGGAGCAGCAGAATCCCTGAACGACGTGGAAAAAGACTGGAAAAATCTGGAATTAATAATAAAACGATAGGATAAGATTTTTTTTTTTATTTATCCATTTATTTAATTGAGCCCAAAGCAAATCTGATAAGATACCTTAAAAATCCAAAACAAACTCTGATAAAAGCTCAAATCCCAAAAAATTTCATATATGAAGCTTTGACCAACTTAAAATCAACAATAACATCAACAACGAACTTGTACGAACTGGAACGAACTCCAGTCGTCTTGAGTTCGTATCGAGTTCGTTGCTAATTTCTCCATCACATCGCTGGTGCGCAAAGCGATACGACGGCGCATCGCGTTTTGCAGAAGCGCCACAAATTAATTTAGTGTGATTTATAATTTTCAGACAGGATTTAGAGGATGGGAGAAAAATTATCCTGTAGATCCTGTTATCCTGTAGAATCGGCGCCTTCGCCTTTAATTTTTTGCGAAAATAAGTGCTTTTTTTGCTTAATATGAGAAAATAAAGAATTTTATCGAATTTGCCACAGGCTCATTTATTTATTAAAGACCAGGCGAGCTGTTTTAGTATCCAATGAAATTCCGATGGAACGAAGATATTGTGCTGCCCTGCCTTTGCCGTGAATTAATAGTTCTACAAGGTCTCTTGGCTCGTCAATATCAGTACTCATCAAAAACGAATCAAATATATCCACGCTCAGTCCTGCTTCCTCGGCGATCCTTAGATGGTCCAGAAAACTTGTACCGTAATAATCAACATGAAATTTGTCAGGCTTTCGTATCAACAGGGCATTGGTCCCGCCTCCTGACCCTGGTGCTATTACAAGATCAGCAGTAAGCCTGGTTAGTTCCTGTATCTGTTTTTTAGTAACAAGAGGCATATCTGCCATTATAATTAGCACTTCACCCATATTGTGACTTGCCAGTTTATCCAGATATTCGTTCAGAGCTTCATTCAAACCTTTTTCGCTTAGGAGTACATTGACATTGTCGGGAAAATCTGTATTCATAATGCTGGAGATTGATGAATTTAATATCTCAATCTCATTGAATTTTCCAGATGCTTCAAGCGCAGAAATCACGTCCAACAGCATTTCAAGCGCTAACTCCTGCCGTTGGTTTTCAGATAGGATCTCAGATAACCTGGTCTTTGCATTTTCTTTTTTAAATGGTATTACTGCTCTCATTGATCGACATTCCTGGTTTGAAATTACTAATTATTGTCCTTCATATTATGTTTGCCTATTTCCCACAGTTGTAAGGCAATATTTTCGATCTCATCCCGGTTTTCAAGGCCGTCAAGCCATTTTTTCGGGATAGCATCAATTCCAAGGTATGCACCACTTATTGCACCTGCAATGGTTGCGATAGAATCTGTATCCCCACCAGCATTTATAGCAGTAATTATTGTCTTTGGAAAATCCAGGACACTATGGGCAAAGCAATATAATGCGGATGGTACCACATCCCTCGTCATAATTGATGTTTTGAGAATTGAGAAGGCATTTATTTGAGGCATATATCTCACTTTTTCTACTGATCCTATTTTGTCTGCCAAGATAGGATCATACTTACCAGCCAGATTGTCCATTGTTCTGATAATTGTTTCAATATCAGCATTTCTTACGGCAAGAGAAACTGCTGCTGCCACAGCCACTGCTCCACCTATGGATTCATTGCTTTTATGAGTGGGCAAACTTGAGATCCTTGCTGTCTTTTCAAGCTTGATCAGGTCATCAGGAAATAATAAACCAATGGGTGAAACCCTCATAGCAGAACCGCATGTAGGAGCTTCCACACCAGATTCTGCCCAGGGAATACCTTCAAGTAATTGTTTACAGGCTGCAAGACTATTACTTCCCCAACCCCGATTCAATTCAGGATTAGATTCCAGCATTTTATAATGATCTGCAAGCTTTTTTGAGAATAATACCGGATCAAATTCACCTGATTCTATAATGGTCTGTGCAATTATTATGGTCTGCTCAGTATCATCAGTATATTGTCCGGGCTTTAGTTTTTCATTAAAATTGCCTGGTCTTCCTGGTCCGTAATCAAATACTAATTTGAATTTTTGCATAATTTCAATAGGTGTCATGCCCTCGGTTTGCATCCCTAACGCATCGCCAATTGCACTGCCTAATAAACATCCCAGATATTTTTTTCTAAACATCTTATGGTATCTGAGTATATATCCAAATAAGTACATCGGTTTTAGTTAATAAATTGTTTTATTATAACCTGACATATATATTTAATTGTGCATATTCCATAAGTGGTAAAGATTTTCAAGTGTTACAAAGATACTAATAAATATATTTTTAAGTATAGTTAAATAACTAATTACAATAAAATATGTATACTATATTATATATATATTATAATAATTTTGAAAAAGCCATGGTGAAATTATTATAATATATCTAAAACTAATTTCAACAGTCGAATTTTATTGAATTTTATAACCCTATATTTATAAATACAAAACCAGTATAGTAGGTGTACCCTTTTCGATACGAAAATGCCATTGCTAATATAGCCTTAAATCGAAATTTTTTTCATTTGTTGTGATGTAATCATTCCAATATACTATAGGAATGAATCAGATCAAATAACTGATATGTCAGAAGTAATATATTTTTTGCTGATCATACTGGGTTTGTAGTAGGTACATTGCATATTCCTATAGTATATGGAATGATTGGTTTTGTAAAAATGTCATGTTTTTTATTTGGAAATGGTCGGGTCTAATGTATATAGGAATGATGGGGGAAAAACATATTTTTCTGAATGATTAATGAGGAAATTGAATAAAAATGACCACTGGTAATATATTATTAAAAAATTATTATAAATTTATAATTGCAGTAAAATGTGAATTATTTCATCAATAATATACAAGTATTAATTATTAATACATATTTAAAAAAATAATTGTATATAAATATAGTTATATAAATTATATTATAAAAATAAATATTATAAAAATAACTATTATAAATCTAATTTAATATTCAAATAAAGATATATTAACTAATTTATACGCACCATGTAATAAAAATACAACTGTTTTGGAAAAACAATAATGTGATAATTATACATAAAGATCAGTCCGAAAAGTGAGAGTTAATTTAATGAACTGGCAACAAATGATGAATAAGTAGAAACGTATATATATAGATAATAGAGAATTTATAATAACGGATTATGAACAGCTCTTAAGGAGCGATGGATATGGGATCGTTAAAACATAAAATCGCGAAACGATTAGAAAAATATCTGGAACTTGATACTAATGGAATAAGAAACCATATATTAAAAATATTTCTGGATATTGGGAATGCTACAGTAGATGCAATTTACAGGATCATATCTAAAAAATATGATGTTTCACATAATGTTGTAGCTTCAATGATAGGGTATATTCACTCAAAATTGGGGATACTGAGAGCACATAAAGAATCCTATAAAACACCAATTTTATATTCCCTAAAAGAAGATTATATGGAATTAGTTAGATCGATAGTCAATAGATCAGTGACTAAACCGATGTCTACTTAATGATTAAAAACAAAATGTCTACCTAGTGATTTAATACATAGCTGAGCTGAGTTTTATATAAATGACCTATGTAAAAGATGCACCCAGGACTTCAACTACTTTCATGGTACGTTCTGATTCAAATAGCAGGATAAGCCATTCAAGAGATCCATTTTATGAACTTATGCGAAGACTTTTCCAGGAGGAAAAAACAGCTGCAACAGGTCAAAAATTTTTATTGAAAATAGAAGAGAGACAGAGAAATAACGACCCAATAAAGACCAGTGAATGGAAGCAAATTTCTGAGGAGTTGGATCTGGGAAAAGCCTCCTTTTATGCAATGAGAAACAAACTTCTTGGAGCCGGTATGATCAGCAATAAGAATGGGGAATATCGATTATCCGGTCAATTCAGTAAAGACCTTAACGATCTCGCTTTGTGGTGGTGGACGGCTGTGCTAAAGAATAATCCAGAAAACCTTTAATGAATGAGGCCAACAACCTGGCTATTCAGATCAAAGATCCTTTTTATAATCGTCTCGCTTCTTCCTTTTTTTCTGAGTATTTCCGCAATTTTGGATATTGGAAATATCTCATTATCATTCACCAAATTATCTGCGTGGGCAACTATTTTTTCTTCCAGGGTCACAGGTATGTAATTTCCTGGTGGGAATCCCATATTTCCTGCTTCTTCAATTGTTATCCCAGCACCGATATGGCTGATAATTATGCTTATTAATCTTTCGTCAAGTCCGTATTCCCGGGCCAGGCAGGCACCTTCAATACCGTGTCTAATATCATGTGTCCTGGAACGCCCGATATCATGAAGCAGGGCACCTATTTTGATTAATTGAATATCCACATTGTGTCCGTTTTTATTAATTTGTTCAGCAATTTCACTGGCATGTTCTGACACTAACAAACAATGTTGAATAACTCTTTCACTGCATCCTGCCTTTTGCAGCATTTCAAGAGCACCGTCTTTATCAGGGATCAGGTTGCCTTTAACTCTTGGATCCGTTTTGCCAGGCATTCTTTCATTAACTCATTATCTTCAAAAACTACGTCCTCTCCGCAACTGGGACATAAGAAATCAATCTCAGCTACCGCATTGAATACAAACCGGCCGCAATTATCCTTGCAAATATAAAACATATTTTTATCTTCAAAATCAAATTTCGTCTGAAGATTACGAACAAGTTTTTGAGTTTCAGAAACTAGCAGATCGTTTACCCCGCTGAGATCAAGATGCCATAAATAGGTCAACCAACCACTATCTTTGTTTCTTTCGCGTCGATAAGTAGCCAGCCTGTTTTCAAAAAGTATGTATAATGTACGTCTCACAATATTCAAAGGTACATTTGTTAAATTTGCCACTTCTTCATCAGTGACCTCTTCTTCAGGCATATTGAGGATCACAGCCATCCCATTATCTCCCACGAGATTCATTAATAGCCCTTGAATCACCGGGTTATCTAAGTCTACCAAAATATCACCTATGTATAATTGTGTATTATATATTCATTAATCTTTTGTGTTGTTCTAGCTTTTCCAATAGACCATTAACAAGATATTTTACCTTTTTGATCGCTTCTGTTCGATCGGTTCCTGTAACTATGAAAGATACTACAGGATCATCCTTTTCAAACATGACTCCTTCTGAGGGGATATCGGCGACAGTATCTTGTTCATGGCACTCTAATAAGTACGTGTTTATTTTTTGGTTCATGTAAAATTTCTTAGGTGCAAAGAATATTGCCTTAACGCAGTGACATTGATAATCACTGAACGCAGGCAGTTTTCCTTCAAATGCATCACAATGTGCCTTAAAGATATTGATACCAGTAGCTTTTTCAATAGTATCAATGCTCCCCTGAAATCTTGGGTTTATCTCCAGGACCACGGGTCCATTATCAGTAATTATGAAATCGATTCCGTTAGTACCCACTAAATTTAGATCGATTGCAAGATCAACTGCAAGATCGCATAGATTTTTATTATATTTAGAAATATAGGGTGTGATATTGCCGCAGTAGGCAAAGGGCATTTGAGTCAGTTGTGGAATACCAGATAATTGTTCATTAACAGCAATAGCAACTGCTTTCTTTCCTGTTGAAATTACTGATACGCTTACAACTGAGCCTCTGATAAATTCCTGGAGCAAAAATAGGTCCTTATTATTGCCGATCTTCTCCAATGTTGTTCCAAGATCATCTGGATCTTCAATTAAAATATTATCTATTCCCCCTGCACCAACTTTAGGTTTTAACATGGCAGGGAATCCATTAATCCAGTCGTCTGATGTGAATAATAAATCTAATGCAGACGTTACTGGATGTGGGATGTTCTTTACCTTTAATGTGTTTGATAACCAGATCTTATCAGATACTTTTGTAATAATATCCGGGTGATTATTCAATATTGGGGTGTTGTGGCCAATTATTTCATAAGCCCATTGTCCCAGGTGTTCAAATCCAGGTCCCAAGACCAATGAATCGACAGGTAGAAGAGCGTTAATGGATGGTATTAATTCATTTAGATCAATATTATGCACATCTTTGAGATCATGAATAATGGTCTTTTCTGAGCAACCTTCCAGGTCCTGATCTGCAAAATTGCTTATAGAATATACAGTATGACCCGCACGTCTTGCAGAACAAACTATATGACGTGTATTAAATCCAATTATCAGGACATTCATTTCAAACCACTAATATCACTGCACTAAATTGGCTGCTTCTGACGCCGCTCCTGTCTGGCCGATAATTGTCAAATGGTCGCCTTCTTCTATGATAGTATCGCCATGGGCAATGATGGAATGATCTCCACGTCTTACCAGAACTATCAGGCTGTCCTTGGGAAGATCAACTTCTTTTATAGTTTTTCCTATCACTTTCGGATTGTTTACTTCGATTTCGATTATATCTCCCTGGGTACCTACTTCGCACATTGTGAATAGGTCATGGCGGCCCACCATATTCTCCAGGATGATGGCAGCAGATATTACCGGACTCATAGATCGTATACCCATCTCTGAAAATAATGGCATATTATTGGGATCATTTACCCTGGCAACCAGCATATCACTTGAAAATCCGAATTTACTTTTTGCGATCTGGCATGAAAGCAGATTGACATTATCCCGATCTGTGGTTGCTATAATGTACTTTGCATGTTTAATTCCTGCTTTTTCAAGTACTTTAAGATCGTTGCCATCACCATTAATGGCCTTAATACCCAGTTTCATGACCAGCTGGCAGTTATTCTCGTCAGTGTCAATTACTACCACGTTTTCACCGCGGTTATCAAACCTTTGGGCGAGCTCTCTGCCCACCCCTCCTCCTCCAATCAATAATATTTCCATAGGTATCACTCCTAATTTTTTTGCAATCGTACCAGCAAAAATTCCAGGCCATAAGACCGAGAAGATCACTGTTAAAAATACCAGTCCTACCAATACATCTACCTGCCCACCTGAATCGAGTCCCCTCATGCGTATAGCAAAATATGTGACCATTGATGCAGGTACCACACCTCTGGGAGAGATGACAGACATAAATAATTTATCCTTAAAAGAAAGCGTAGAACCTTTGGTGGATGCAAATACAGATGCGGTTCTGATCACGAATAATAACAAAGCAATAATAATTAAACCGGGAATTCCGATCTTCCAGATAAATTCAAATCGTATCAACGAAGCTAGCAGAATAAATATAATGGACAGTAAAATTACTACCAGGTCACCCTTGAACTCTTTAATTGATTCTATATGAGCTACCTCAGTGGTACCTATTATTAAAGCAAAGATCGCAACAGCCAGTATCCCGGAACCGTTCCCGAACAGTTCGGCTCCTGTGAAGGTGAGAATAACCATTGTCAATGTAAAGATCCTTGCATATTGGGCTGTGACCATTGATATGTTCTGCAGGACGTAAGTAAGGATTATTCCTCCCAGCAGGCCTATTATCAGGCCCATTCCTACCGTGGTAGCCATCTGTCCCAGTGCATTTGTCCCAGGTATGTCCAGCAATATCCATTCAAAGATCAATGCTGCAAGTATCACACTGATCGGGTCATTAAGCACGCCTTCAGCTTCCAGTACTTTGCTGATCTTCTGTTTTACGTGTATCTGTTTGACCAGAGGTGTTATGACTGTGGGGCCTGTTGCCGATACCAGGGCACCATATAATAATGCGATCCCTGGATCAACATTCAACAGATAGTAGGCAGCAAGTGATGCTCCTATGAAGGTTATTAACACCCCAATAGTGACCAGATAGAGAATGCTTTTTTGCAATGTCCTGATATGCCTAACATTGATCTGCAGCCCTCCATCAAAAACGATGATAGCTACCGACAATGCAACAATTGCTTCCAGTTCCTGTTCAAAATTCGATGAATCTATAATATTGAGGAATTCCGGTCCTAATAATATACCAAAAAGTAATAGAAAGACAATACTTGGTATCTTAAATAGCTTTCCAAGTATCTGAGAGCCGATCCCAATAAGAAGAACAGCTGCAAGGATTGCCAGTACGGACCCGGACATGACTATTAAAGCCCCATTTTTTTTTTTTGTTAGTTTAGAAATATTTTGAAGCACTTTGCACTGCAAAGGCTATTAGATCTGCACTCTTTTTGAGATCTTCAAGATCCACGACCTCTACTGGAGAGTGGATATATCTCGAAGGTACACTTATTACAGCTGATGGAATTCCGCTTTTGGTAAGATGAATAGCAGTTGCATCAGTTGTGCCTCCGTCTGCGACGTCCAGCTGGATTTCAATATTTTCTGTTTGGGCGGTTTCTTTTAACCATTTAATGACTTTTTCAGTAACTATCAGACCTCTTCCCGCCGCATCAACTATAGTAATGGCCGGGCCTTTACCCAACTCAACAGCACTATGTTTCTTTTCAATCCCTGGATGGTCGCCCGATACCGTTACTTCTGAGACAATGGCTACATCAGGATCAAGACCGAATGCACTGGTCCTGGCCCCTTTCAAGCCAACCTCTTCCTGCACGGTCCCTACAGCATAGACTGTTGCATCCACATCCATTTCATGGATCAAACGCATAGCTTCGATCATCATGACACACCCGGCCCTGTCATCAAAAGCCTTGCCAGTGACCCTGTTATTGCCAAGACGGGTAAACTGGCGATCGAGCGTGGCAGTTACGCCTGGGATCACACCCATTTTTAAGGCATCTTCCTTGTCTTTTGCTCCGATGTCAATGAACATATTTTCTGCTTCTACTGGTTTTTTTCTTTCTTCTTCTTTCATGGCATGCGGGGGTTTAGCACCGATAACGCCATAGATATCTCCTTTTTCAGTATGAAGAATTACTCTTTGGCTGTGAAGGGTCTGGTCGAACCAGCCACCAAGTTTGACAAAATGGAGAAAACCATTTTCATCAACGTATTTTACCATTAAACCGATCTCGTCCATATGAGCAGCGATCATGATGGAGGGGGAACCTCTTTTCCTGATTGCGATCAGATTGCCCATTTTATCAGTTTTGATCTCGTCTGTGTAAGGCCGCAGCTTTTTTTCGAGCAGTTGGTTAATATTGCCTTCATAACCTGATACACCATGAGCATTTGAAAAAATTTGTAAATTTTCATCCAGTTGTTCCATAAACATCACCCGATGGTAACATTAAACAACTTTAGTGTTATTAATATTATCTGCTAAAAGAGTAGAGCCAACATAAATCATTGTATTTATGTATTTAAATCGACTTTTAGTAATTATGGTAATGCAACCTATCATCTATCAAATGAGTGTAGCTGCTTTTTTCATTTTAATATTGATGTTTATTTCCGTTATATCAATTATGGGATTATTTCTCATACGAAAGGACAAGGCAGTTAGAAGATTGTACTTGCTAAGACCCATCTTTGTGGAGCTTATAAAAAGTAAGACCGATGAGGTCGCAACCACCATAAAAGTGCCAGATCTGGTAGGTGATCCCATGGAGGTGAAGGTGCCGCTGTACAGTATCGAGACAATAAGGCGTGAATTGGTCAAAAATGGTGAGAAAAAACACCTGCTGTGGCTCTCAATATTGGTTTGTACGGCCTATGAAGATGTATTGAGTTTTAAGTATGAAATTCTCAACAACATGAAAAATGATATGAAATCACTGGGACTTGACAAGGAGGCGGAAGACCTTACTGATATCTGCAAATTTCCAATTTCGGCATTTACATTTTTCAAAATACTTACGTGTATTATGGAGAGTACTATTGTTCGGGCATCAAATTTTAATGAGATCAGGAAAAATGCCGATGGGTATAATATTATCCGGGATGTTAATACGATTAGAAAATTCAATATAATTATTGGATATTTCAAGTATTCAGGGCTTTTAATTCTGGGTCTTATTATTTCCGGAGTATTACTCTTTTATTCAGGATCCATAACAGAACCGATGATCTGGATACTGCTGTCGATAGTGATAGTAATAATAGGGTTGATAATATCGGGGACATTTATTATTGATAAGAAATTATCAAAACTATTGACATGCGAAGATATTGAAGTTGAGATAAAAACGAATATTCCAGCTCTGAAAATACGGACTTAATGAGGTAATTGGAAGTGCTCAATATATCTTGGACTCTTTTGATATACACACTTCCTTCTATGGAATAACGTAAAAATGCTTGCAGAATGGACTAATGAGGAGGACATGGAAAGGTGCTGAATTAAAAATAACATAATCTATTTATAGTGTAGTAATCCTTAATTTATTAGTGATATTATGAATTTTGTAAATAAAATTATATTAAATTTAATGATTATTTCATTAATCCTTTTATCAGGATGTGTATCGACGAAGGAAGCTGTTGATTCTGAAGACGTTATGGTGGATATTTCGCCTATCAAAATAAAGGAATATTCGGAACAACAAATCTCGTTGATAATATCAAATAAAGCCAATGAACCAATTGATAACGTAAAGGTAACTTCTTTCGGATCTTTTTCAGTATTGGAAAGTTCCAGTGTTAATATTCCCGGAATG
>Ga0307380_10008587_pt1 | contig 13069 bp, 12 predicted proteins | sample UN3MG_FD_202239 | JGI IMG/M metagenome (GOLD analysis project Ga0307380, IMG submission 202239) | Soil microbial communities from Risofladan, Vaasa, Finland - UN-3 | ecosystem: Environmental > Terrestrial > Soil > Coastal area > Acid sulfate soil | place: Finland: Risofladan, Vaasa | collected... | reverse complement strand
GAGATGGGAATGTACGTGATCAGCGATGGTGGCGCCAACCCCTATCGGGTAAAGGTCAGAGGACCATTCTACGCTACCTTCCAGACTTTGACTCCGCTCTTAGAGGGTACCTACATTGCGGATGCAGTAGCCATTGCCGGTAGCATGGACGGCTGCCCATCTGAGTCGGACAGATAGGAGGGAGAGGATTTGGACGGAATAATAGAAATCATCACTCAATTCGCTGCCCAGGAGCCGGCGATATTCGCCCTGATCATTGGCATCATCGGTGCTGCGGTAATCTCTGGCGTGGTCAACGTTGGAGCCATGCTGGTGATCTGGGGCGAGAGAAAGGTACTGAGTGATTTCTGCAATAGGTTTGGCCCTAATCGTGTGGGCGGAAGATGGGGCATACTACAGCTTGGTGCCGATGCCATTAAGCTCTTCACCAAAGAGGATGTAATCCCCGGTGATGCTGATAAGGGAGTCTATGTCTGGGCACCGATCGTGGCCTCCATGGCAACTATGCTTGTGGCAGCTGCCATTCCCTTTGGGGCACTACATATCGGCGGTAGGAATATACCGCTGGTAGTGGCCAATATGGATATCAGTGCCTTCTATGTAGAGGCAGCCTTGAGCCTGATGGCCATAGCCGTTTTCATGGCAGGCTACAGCTCCAACAATAAGTACTCAATTCTGGGCGCCTTCCGAGGCATTGCCAGAATGATTGCTTACGAGGTTCCCATGGGCGTCTGCGTCATATCCGTAGCAGTCATGGCTCATAGCCTCAATCTGGTGGAGATTGTAGAGAGCCAGACGGTTTGGTACGCCTTTGCTCAGCCCCTTGGATTTGCCATTTTCGTTATTGCCTTGATCACCGATTTAGGAAGAATTCCTTTCGATCAGAGCGAGGCAGAGGAAGAGATCATATCCGGTTACAATACCGAGTACAGCGGAATTCGTTGGGGTCTGCTCTACTTCCAGGAGTACAACAACGCGCTCTTGGGATCCATACTGCTGACACTCTTATTCCTGGGTGGCTGGCACGGACCGATCATACCCATACCGATCCTGGACATAATCTCTCCATTGATCTGGCTTTTCATGAAGGTAGTGATTGTACTGTGGTTCTTCATCTGGGTCAGAAGCTCGCTCTTCCGTCTGCGGATCGATCAGGTAACGGACTTCGGATGGAAGTGGATGCTGCCGCTCTCCCTTCTCAATTTGGGATGGGCAGTCCTAATCGGGTCTTACTTTGCATGAGGTGGCATTGAGATGTTGAAGAGAAAGATGATAAAGAACTTCAGCTGGCCTTTGAAGATCGCTACGCAGGAGGTCGAGATCACAAGGCTCTATCCTGAGAAAATGATGGAGCTTCCTGCAGCGGAGAGAGGCATTCACGAGCTGGATGCCACCATATGCATCGGTTGTGGGACCTGCGCCAGGATCTGCCCCAATAGCTGCATTGAGATGGTCCATTACAAGTTTGGAAGTCCTCTCAAGAACAAGAAGATGCAGTTTCCGCAAATTGACTTTGGAAGGTGCATGTTCTGCGGCCTATGCGTGGACGAGTGCCCTGTGGAATGCCTGAAGATGGGCCAAAAGGTCATAATGGCTGGCTGGGAACGCAAAGACATAGTAAAGGGTCCTGATTTCCTGGCGACAAAGAAATTCTCTGCCAAAGAGGTTTCTGATCTCGAGGCTGAGGCCAAGAGGATTGCCGCCGAAAAGGCTGCTGCCAAGAAGGCGGCTGATGCCAAGAAGGCGGCTGCAGCCAAAAAGCCGGCGAAAGAAGGCGAAGCTGCTGCCAATGGCGCAGCCAAGAAAAAAGCAGCCGCAGCAGAGGCCAAGCCTAAGGAAGGAGGTGCTGCCTGATGTCGGAAAATTCGGGAGCAAATGTCATTCGGACAATCTTCGAGCTTCTAGTTCTGCTTTTAGCTCTAGGTGTGATCTTTGGTGGCCTGGCGCTGGTTGTTCTTCTGTCGCCCTGGTCGCAAACGGTCTTGGATAAGCTATTGGCCTATGATATACGATTTGTCATTGAGCTTTTGGCCTTCCTGACCATAGCTGCAATCATCGTGCTTTTATCGGCTCTTGTCGTCTACGCCAAAAATATCGTTCACAGCGCTCTTTACCTGCTGGGAAGCTTTGCCGGCGTGGCCGCTTTGTACATAACGCTGAACGCCACCTTCGTGGGTGTGGCTCAGATTCTGGTGTATATCGGAGCCGTCGGAGTTCTGATACTCTTCGCCGTAATGCTCACGAGGAAGACGATTATGGAGGAGTCCCATGGTGAAATTTAAGATAATTATCATTACTCTGGCCTTTCTGGCTGCTCTCTTCGCCTCGCTCTCACTTACTGATTGGGGGGCCAGCGAAAAACAGCCGACAAGCTTTGAGCCCCGGGAAGGATTGAGGTTGCCGGAGAGCGGCATTGGAGACGTGGGATTTGAGATATTTACCTCATACGTCTTTTCCTTTGAGATCCTGGCCCTGGTCTTGACGGCTGCTTTGGTCGGAGCGGTTTGGGTCGCACGAAAGGAGGTTGCCTGAGGAGGGCGACAACAGATGACAAGGAGGGAGATTTACCGATGATACCGTTGGAGCTTTACATATTGCTGGCTTCCACGATGTTCACCATCGGCTTGTACGGCCTCATTACTCAAAAGAACGGTGTCAAGCTTATGATGTGCATCGAGCTCTTGCTCAATAGCGCCAACATCAATCTCGTCGCCTTCTCAGCGTACCAGCCCAATGTGAATGGCCAGGTCTTTGCCCTGTTTTCCATTGCGCTGGCAGCGGCTGAAGCAGGCGTTGGATTTGCCATATTGATTACGCTGTACAGGCTATACGGAACCATTGACCTGGACAACATTAAAGCCATGAGGTGGTAAGGGATGTATGCCGATTATGCATATCTGATCGTAGCCCTTCCTGTACTGGCCTTTTTGCTATGCCTCTTTTTAGGCTGGCATCTGCCCAGGGGCGGGGGCTTCATAACTGTCCTGGCAACCTTTGGCGCGCTACTAGTATCTCTGGGAATATTCTCAGAGACGTATCCCAGTGAGATCGTACATCAATCCATGCCCTGGTTTGCTAATTTCAATGTGGGCATATTGATAGATCCTCTAGCGCTCGTGATGCTGCTCATGGTATCCTTTGTGGTTACACTGATCCACATCTATGGCAATGGTTACATGAATGGCGATCCGGGCGCAGCCAGATACTTCGCCGAGGCGGCATTATTTTCCGCTGCTATGCTGGGCCTGGTCTACGCAGATAACCTGCTCCAGCTCTTCATATTCTGGGAGCTGGTGGGACTGTGTTCATACCTATTGATCGGCTTTTGGTACCGAAAGCCATCAGCTGCGGCTGCTGCAAAGAAGGCTTTCCTGACAACGCGCGTGGGCGACGTTCTTTTCCTGGCAGGCATAATTCTGCTCTATAATAACCTGGCCGACCTGAACCTCGCTCTCAAGCCCGGAGAGTACCTCTTGCAGTTCCCGGTGATCTATGCCCATCTCGCTGAGATCCCGGCAGCTCAACTGACGCTCATCGCTCTGGGACTATTGGGCGGCGCAGTGGGCAAGTCTGGTCAGTTCCCCCTGCATGTCTGGCTTCCTGATGCCATGGAGGGTCCAACCACCGTCTCAGCTATGATCCATGCTGCGACCATGGTTACAGCAGGTGTCTACCTGGTGGCCAGAATGTTCCCGCTCTTCTACGCCGCGCCCTATGGGCTGACGGCCGTAGCCGCAGTTGGTGCATTCACAGCTTTATTTGCAGCAACCATGGGCCTGACCTCTTTCGATATCAAGAGGGTGCTGGCCTTTTCCACCGTCTCGCAGCTCGGCTTCATGATGGCCGGCTTAGGAGTAGGAGCGGCAGTAGGAGCCGTTGCCGTGGGAGTTTCCATGTTCCACCTCATCGGCCATTCCTTCTTCAAATCGCTGCTCTTCCTTTGCGCTGGATCAGTCATTCACGCCGTCAATACTAACGATATGCGGGAGATGGGTGGCGTAGGAAAATACATGAAGTGGACCATGTACACCATGCTCATAGGCTCACTGTCCCTGGCCGGATTCCCCTTATTCACGGGATTCTTCACCAAGGACGAGATCATCGTAATTGCCTATGAGTACGGCACAATGATCAACTTCCTGCCCTACATATTCCTGGTATTGGCCGCGGTTCTGACAGCTATCTATACCTTCAGAATGTGGTTCTCGGTCTTTACCGGCAAGGAAAGGTCCAACTACGCCCATCACGAGTCGCCCTGGGTTATGCTCGGGCCGCTGGTGGTCCTGGCAGTATTTGCATTTGGATTCGGCTGGGCGGCGCAAGATGACTTCTATAGTTACCTTGACTCCACCTTCGAAGATGTCGACTTTGTAGAACTCAGTGTAATCGGAGGCCATGAGATGCTTGAAGCAGAGCACGGCGCTCCTGCCGCTGAGGGCGAGCACGGTGCCGTCGCTGCTGAAGGTGGGCATGGTGCTGCAGCTGAAGGAGAAGCCGGCGGAGAAGAAGCTCATGGTGAGCCCTGGTACATCCAGATACTGCCAATAATTGTTGCCATTGGCGGCATTCTCTTGGCTGGGCTCTTCTACTGGGATAAAATCAAGAAATTTGACCCAAGCCAGGTTACCGGCGACAAAGATCCCATTCGCCAAATGTTGCTCAAGGGATACTACCAGCATGAGATTCTGACCGGTTGGTTCGCTGAAACTTTGGTCTACGGCACGGCTTTGATCTGCAATATGATCGATATCAAGCTAGTAGACGGCTGGCTGAACTGGTTCTCTGCCTCGATCATGGGCTTCGCACAGCATGTGAGAAAGGTTCAGACTGGCATAGTGCAAAACTATGTCATGGCGCTGGTGCTGGGAGTTGTGGTGCTGGTGGTTGTAATTACTCTGGCTATGGAGGTGGGCCTGGTATGATCTCAAACGCAATCTCGCTATTGATCGCCATTCCCCTTCTGGGGGCGGTGATATCCTTCTTTGCGGGAGCCAAGGCCAAATTCGTGGCCCTAATCGCCTCGCTCATACCTTTAGCCCTATCCCTGCAAATGTACATGGAGTTTGACAAAACTTCGAAGATAATGCAGTTTGTGGAGAGCTACGACTGGGTTCCTTCCATTGGTGTCAAGTATACTCTTGGCGTCGACGGCATAGGTTTTCCCTTAGTGCTGCTTTCCACGATAGTAACCGTACTGGTAATAATATACTCCTGGGGAGAGACAAAGAAGCCCAATCAGTACTTTGCCCTGCTTTTGCTCAATGAAGTGGGCGTGCTGGGAGTCTTCACGGCTTTAGACTTCTTCCTGTTCTACATCTTCTGGGAGATAGTGCTCATCCCCATGTACTTCCTCATAGGAGCGTGGGGCGGACCGAGAAAGGACTACGCAGCAATCAAGTTCTTCATCTACACCCACGTGGCAAGCCTGGTGATGCTCCTGGCCATCTTCGCCCTGTACTTCACCTACCAAATGCCCGACGGGTCCAGAACTTTCGATATGCTGACATTGCTTGCAGCAACAGCAGACAAGACCATATTCCCAACCAGCCTGCTCAATATCATCTTCGCCGGCCTGCTACTGGGATTTCTGGTCAAGATGCCTGCCTTCCCCTTCCATACCTGGTTGCCGGATGCCCACGTCGAGGCTCCCACAGCCGGTTCGGTGGTTCTGGCAGCGCTGCTGCTTAAGATGGGCGGATACGGTCTCTTCCGGGTCATTTTGCCCATGCTTCCCAGTGTCGACAAGGCATTCGTGACCATCATCGCCATCATCGCGGTGATTTCCATTATCTATGGAGCCTTCATGGCGCTGGCACAAAAGGATATCAAGAAGCTGGTAGCATACTCATCCGTCAGCCACATGGGATTTGTAATGCTCGGAGCGGTGGCCTTTACCTGGATGTCTGTAACCGGAGCCATGTTCCAGCAGTTTTCGCATGGTATCATCACCTGTGTCCTGTTCATGTCTGCTGGTACTATCCAGCACACGGTGGGCACCAGGGTCATCGCTGATTTGGGAGGTCTAGCCGATCGCATGCCCAAGTTCGCTGTCCTGATGATGGCCGGGTTCATGGCCTCTTTGGGACTGCCTGGCATGAGCGGGTTCGTGGCCGAGTTCATGGTCTTAACCGGCTCGTTCGCTACGCTTCCTGTCTACACCATGATCGTAGTCTTGCTGAGTATAGCCACAACGGCCGCCTATCACCTCTGGGCCATGCAAAAGGCTATGTTCGGGCCCATTTTAAAGAAGTATATGGAGGTCCGTGACCCGCATTCCTACGAGCTGTTCTCCATGGCCATGATCATTGTACTATCTCTGCTCTTCGGCCTTCAGCCCGGTCTGATGACGGACATGATGGGGACTGCGGCAACTCAGCTCATGGAGCCTGTAATGACCCTGACCCAGATGGGGGTGATCTGAAGTGGAATTTTCACACTATGCACCCCTTTGGGGAGAAGCGCTACTCACTATCCTGGCAGTACTGATTGTGCTGCTCGGGTCTTTGATGAAAAATAGCGGCAAGCTCATGGGATATTTGAGTGCTGCCGGGTTGGTAGCAGCCCTGGGGCTGGTGGCCTCCAATTTAACCGCCAAGCCAGCCCTGTTCTTCTTTGATACCATATCGGTCGATGCCCTGTCTCAGTTCTTCAAGGCCGTCTTCCTGATGGTATCGCTACTGGTAGTGATTGCCTCATTGTCCAAGTACACGGGAAAGGGTGCAGACGAGTATTTCGCATTGCTGCTCTTTGCCACAGTGGGTATGATGGTGGTCTCAAGCTCAGTAGATATCGTCACCCTGTTCGTGGGCTTCGAGCTGGCCAGTCTGGCCACCTATGCCTTGGCAGCCTTTGATAGAAGCAAGAAGAACCTGGAAGCGGCCGTGAAGTACTTCATCTTCGGTTCTGTCGCCTCTGCGTTCATGCTCTTCGGCTTCTCGTTGCTCTACGGCATGGCAGGATCTACCAAGCTCGCTGATATTGCGGCAGCATCTCTGGCCAACTTCGGGCCGGCGACGCTGGTGGCTCTGCTCTTCGTCATCGTTGGATTTGGCTTCAAGATGGCCCTGGTTCCATTCCATATGTGGGCTCCCGATACCTACGAGGGCGCACCGCCCCTGGTCTCGGCGCTCTTAGCCGCCGGTTCCAAGAAGATGGGCTTTGCCGCTGCCTTCAGGGTAATTCTCATAGCACTGGTAGCGCTTCGAATGGAGTGGTATCTGGCCTTCGCCATCCTGGCGGCCCTAACCATGACGCTAGGAAACCTGGCAGCCTGCTGGCAGAACAATGTGCGGCGCATATTGGCTTACTCTTCCATCGCTCAGGCGGGTTACATCGCCATCGGCTTTGTAGTGGTGGGCGCAGCTTATGGTGCAGCACCAGTTAATGTGCTGAACCTGGGGCCGCTGCGAGCAGATCAGCTCGGCATTGCCGGCGCGCTTCTGCTCATCTTAGGCCACGCTCTCATGAAGACGGGAGCTTTCATCGGCACCGCTCTGGTAGCGAGCAATGTGGCTAAAGGAAGCGAAAGCGATCCGGATGACATATCCAATTATGCAGGTCTGGCCAAAAGGGCACCCATAACCGCGTTCTGCATGCTCATCTTCATGTTTGCGCTGGCGGGCATACCCCCCACGGCAGGATTCGTAGGCAAGTTCGTGCTCTTCAGCTCGGCCATTTACTCCGGCCTGGTTTGGCTGGCAGTTCTGGCTATCCTAAACAGCGCTCTGTCGCTGGTGTACTACCTGAGGATCATCAGCTACATGTATCTGAAGGAGTCGACCGGGCCCAAGATGGTAGAGCAGAAAGGATATGTGGTGGCGCTCGTCCTGGCGCTTATAGGCGTAGTCGGGATAGGCGTCTTCCCAGAGCAATTCATCAACTGGGCACTGCAGGCAGCAGCGGTTCTGCTGCCTCAGTAAATTTTTAGCCTTTTCCTTTTTTAGCTATTTGGTTTTGCTTTTCATATCCTAGATTTTACTCTTTCATCTCTTTAGCTATGTGTGTTATTGGTTTTTTAATTAGCTTTTATTAATAGATATTATTAATATCATATTAACTTTTGTTACTAATGATAGAAAAATTCATAAATAAGGTGTTTAATCATATTATCGAAGGAGGATTTAATACGAGCATAGCAAATAGAATTATAACACTGGGTTTATTGCTTTCTTTAATTCCAGCAATGGCCCTTGCTGATAGTGCTGTTATGATGGAGCTGGGCTCCAAGGCAGCCAAGATTGCCATGCAGGATCTCAAGTTCGAGAACGGAGATGAAAACGTCCTGGTCCTGACCAATGCAGGCCATGCCATTGTGGATGGCCAGACCTCGCAGGCCGCCATAAAGGGTTTGACTCAGCAGAGCGGCAACAGCGTTGGGGATGGAAATCTCTTCCAGGTCTTGCGGTCCCATTGGAAGCCTGTCTGGTTCTATTTCTTCGATAAGGCTTCTGGAGAGGCAGTCTTCATTCAGGCCGACAGCCAGTCTCTAAACAACAGCCTAGAGGAGTTCAAGGCATTGCCAGATGATCAGGTCTTCAGTCAAGTCTCCAGGGCTAACGTGGACCTGGACTATATGCTTAACAACACCGATGAGGGCAATGCCACATTTAGCCAGAAAGCCTTCGGAGGTAATGAGTTTTCTCTTGTGGGCATATCCAATGTCTGGGCCGAGGGCGCAAGCTTCGATTTCATACAGGCGGCTTGTTTCCATGATCACCTGTGCCCAGGTGTGACCAGTGGCTATATGCTGGCTAAGTACACTGAGCAAAAGCTGCCTATAACCAACGTCTCTTCCGAGAGCTACAAAGTCATCGCCTGCCCCAACTGGTGCAAAGATGATGCCCTGCAGATGATCTGGGACGCCACCCCTGGAAAGAGCGGTATGTTCGTCATGGCCCTGACTGACACTGAGAAGAATGCCCTGAAGGCCAAGTACAACCAGAGCGACGTGGCCGGCATTTTCATTCGCTGGAATGATACCGCCAAGCAGGGAGATGCTTTGGTGCTTGGATTCAACTGGACCCTTGTATATGAAATGTCCGGCACCGGCCTGAAGGACTGGAAGGGACCTGCCTGGGGCTCCAAGCTGGTTATGGATGTTGATATGATGCCGTACTGGTACCAGCCTGATGTTTTTATCTCTACCTTAAAGGAGTTCAAGGTTGACGCGGGCAAGCTGGCCCAGCTGCAAAGCGCCGGTATGCATCCGCTCAAGGTTGCCGGTGTAATGTAATTGGATGCTTGAACGATCGTGAAAGGGCTGCTACATCTGGCTGCTTATTTTTTTTTCTAAAATCTGTTAATCGCTGTTCTCAGAACCCTGCTGATTGAATTAACACTTGTTATATGAATACCTATCTAAGATTTTATATCATATTACTAATGGAAAGATTCTTAAAATAATATGCTATATTCCTGTGTCATAGGAGAGTGGAGATGCATATGCAGTTGCAGAAGGCAAGGTCGGCAAATTGGGCTTGTTTTTTCATTTATCAGGAGGTTATAAGATGAAATTAGTAATCTGTGGCAAAGGTGGAAGCGGAAAGAGCACGGTCTCGGCTTTGATGGCTCGGGAGATGGCGGCCAGGGGAGATCGGGTACTTGTAGTAGATACTGATGAGTCCAATTTTGGGCTTTACAAGCACCTCGGTCTCGAGCAGCCCAAGGACTTCATGGACTCTCTGGGCGGCAAGAAGGGGCTTGGGGAGAGGATGAGAAAATTCATGAGATCTGAGGGCAAGGAGAAGCTGAGCATTCTTGAGGATTTCTCACTGGAGGATATACCATCGGAGCTGATAGTGGGCGAGAACGGCATCAAGCTGGTGGCCATAGGCAAGATCCATGACTTTGGCGAGGGTTGTGCCTGTCCTATGGGCGCTCTGGCCCGGGAGTTTATCCAGAAGTTGAAGGCCGATGGCATGCAAGTGATAGTGGATACGGACGCGGGCATCGAGCATTTCGGCAGGGGCGTGGAGGCGGGCTGCGACAAGATAGTAGTAGTAATAGACCCCAGCTTTGAATCGGTGCAGCTTTCCCAGAAGATCTCAGAGATGGGAGCGAAGATCAATAAGCCGGTCTTCTTCGTGCTCAACCGGATGAATGAGGACGCTTTGGAGCTAAGGGATCTGGTAGATAAGGAAAGAATCGTGGGCATTCTTCCCTTTGACAGGGAGGTCTTCAAAGCCTGCTTAAAAGGCAATAAAGTGCCTGAGATCAAAGAGATGAAACTGATCGTGGACCGGCTGCTGGCAGAGTAATTCGGCAAGAGACTACAAAAAAGCCTCAAAAAATTTGCTGAGAAATGGTGAGCTAGAATGATTCTTAAGCCAAACCAAAGGGGGCAGATCATGCCCCTTCCCGTGGTGCTCATATCGACCCTTTCCCAGGATGGCGTGCGCAATGCCGCCCCCTGGTCCTGTGTTACGCCGGTTCTCCGGCCCCTGGAGGAGATATTGATCGCCTCATGGCTAGAGAGAGATACTCTGGAAAACATTCGCCAGACAGGAGAATTCGTAATCAATGTGCCGCCTTCCGGCATGGAAGGGGCGGTCATGATTTGCGCTCGCAACTTTTCCCCTGAGGTGGATGAGTTTGAAATGGCAGGTCTGCAGGCCCGGCCCTCGGCCAGGGTCAAGCCACCCGGCATTGAGGAGTGTCTGGCCTGGGCGGAGTGCGTTTTGGAGGAAGAGATTGCCAGGGAGAAGTTCGTGCTCATCATCGGCAAGGTGGTGCACCTGGAGGCGGACGACCGGTTCTTTTCCGAGGCGGATGGAATGGACCTGGAGAAGGCTAAGCCCCTTTGCGCCGTGGGTGAACAGAATGGGATGAAATTTGCCTATCCTGTCCCATCGGGAGAAGGCGGCGAGTATGCATCGATGCTAAAGGCGCCCAAATGATGGACATAATGAGGCTACTATCATGATAGATCCAATGAAGGATATCGACTGGAACGAGGTCTGGAAGAGCCAGACGAAGAGCAACCGGGAATCGAGTTCCTCTCGGGATTGTGCTCGCATCTGGGAGAGTCGGGAGAGTGCTCTGCGCTTCTGGAACATGTGTCAGGAGAATTTCCATAGAACGGAAAAGGTCATCCAGGGAACGGACATAACCCTGGATTCCCGGATCCTGGACATCGGGGCCGGGCCGGGCACCCTGGCCATTCCTTTCGCTCAGAAGGTGGCCCATCTTACTGCCGTGGAGCCGGCGGAGGGCATGTGCAGCGTGATGAGAGAGAAGATGGCCGAGTCTGAGGTAAAAAACATCACCATAGTGCAGAAGCGCTGGGAGGATGTGGATGTGGAAAGGGATCTGCAGCCGCCTTACGATGTGGTGATTGCCTCCTTCTCTTTAGGCATGCAAGACATCAGATCAGCTATTGAGAAGATGGTGCAAGCATCATCAAAGTACGTTTATCTCTATCACTTTGCCGGACCAACTTCCTGGGACCGGCAGTGGCAGGATCTGTGGCCGAAGCTGCATGGCCGGGCTTACCTGCCGGGCCCAAAGTGTGATGTGCTCTACAATGTGCTCTACCAGATGGGCATCTATCCGCACATCAGGACCTTCCGGCTGGTGCACAATCAGCGGTACTCGACACTAGAAGAGGCCATGCACACTCTCGCTCCCCAGGCCCAGGTGGAGACGGAGGAGCAGAAGGCGATATTGCGAGAGTACCTTCAGGGCGTCATGCGAGAGGAGAATGGGGCGCTGGTGCTGCCGGCCTCGTCGCTACGGGTGAAGGTGTGGTGGGAGAAGGACCAAGGTCAATAGAGAACCGGCCATCTTTGTGAGTGCCCTGGATGCAGAGGCTCGACTAAAGCAATTCCATCAGCAGGCTGCATATGTTTCGTCAAGCTTAGTGAAAATGCTTACCTTAAGCGTATTGCAGTCTTTCAATCTAACCCATTTTTTTTTAATTACTTGAAAATGCTTGATTTATCATATATTTTATTTATTATTAAATAACAAGTGTTAAACAGAAATAGTAATTGGTTCTTTTATCATACTAATATCAGAAAAGTTCTTAAAATAGGCGTTCCTATCTACTGAAAATAGGAGAAACTAATATGAAAGGAACAATTGACATTTGCTGTACCCGGGGGCTCCTCTCATGAGCCGCCTCCCCATGCTCGGCTTTGCCGCCGCCAGCCTGCTGCTCCTCGTCCTCTGCAGCGGCTCTGCGGGCGCGGCTGACACAGTAGACGAGCTCACCATCGCTGATGCCATAGGCGACTGGGGCTTTCCCTCGCCCTACGGCCACTACTCGCGCGGCCCCGGCTACATCCGCATGAGCCTGATCTTCGACACCCTCGTCTGGAAGGATGAAAACGGTTTTGTGCCTGCTCTGGCGGAGAGCTGGGAGTACCTTGCCGATGAGAAGGCCTATGTCTTCCACCTTCGCGAGGGCGTGACCTGGAACGACGGTCAGCCCTTCAGCGCCCAGGATGTCGCGTTTACCGTGCAGTACATTAAGGACCATCCTTATCAGTGGGTCGACTCGAGCATCATAGAGGAGGCCATGGCCAGTGACGATAACACCGTCAAGATTACCCTCAAGAAGGATTATGCGCCTTTCTTGGACCAGGTGGCAGGCACCTTGCCCATCATGCCCGAGCATGTCTATGAGGATGTGAGCGATCCGGCCGGCTTCAAGGACGACGCAGCTCTAACCGGCACCGGCCCCTTCAAGTTGGTCAACTATGACAAGACGCAGGGGACTTACCTCTACGAGGCCAATGAAAACTACTACCAGGGAGCACCTAATGTCAAGCAGATCAAGTTCGTGAAAATCAGCCTGGAGATGTCTGCTGCCGCCTTAAAGAAGGGCGATGTGGACGCAGCGACTGTGCCGGGTGAGACCGTCAAGGATCTGAAAAAGGAAGACTTTTCCGTAGTGGAGGCCTCTCACGACTGGGTGGCCAAGATCATGGTCAACCACAGAAAAGCGCCTTTCTCTGATGCTAAGTTCCGGCAGGCTCTTTACTATGCCATTGACCGCCAGGATCTGGTGGATACGGGCCTGAGGGGCTATGGCCTGGCAGGCAGCCCTGGCCTTTACGCCCCCGATAAC
>Ga0307380_10008585_pt1 | contig 13072 bp, 11 predicted proteins | sample UN3MG_FD_202239 | JGI IMG/M metagenome (GOLD analysis project Ga0307380, IMG submission 202239) | Soil microbial communities from Risofladan, Vaasa, Finland - UN-3 | ecosystem: Environmental > Terrestrial > Soil > Coastal area > Acid sulfate soil | place: Finland: Risofladan, Vaasa | collected... | reverse complement strand
TGGATGCATCGAGCATACTGATGATCTCATCAGCCACGAGAAATTTAATGTCTAGCAACAGCGCGCGGGCGATGAGAAAACGTTGAAGCTGCCCGCCACTGAGCTGGTGGGGGAACTTGTTCAACACCTCGTCGGGATTCAGACCGACGGCCTTCAATGAGCTCTCCAGCTTGTCGTTCCATTCCCGGCCCTTGATCTCCGGATAGAACTCCTCCTGGATTGTTCTGAAGACTCGATCGGCTTTGAAGATCGGGTTGTAGGTGCTGAAAGGGTCCTGGAATACACCCTGTACTCTCCGGTAGTACTCCTTTAGGGCACCTCCTTTGAGGGTGGAGATATCCATCCCGTCGAATGATATCGCCCCCGAGCTTATCGAGATGAGACGCAGTATCATCTTGCCGATAGTGCTCTTTCCGCTTCCACTTTCGCCAATCAGGGAAACCACCTCTCCATCCTCAACATCGAAGCTGACGTCGCTTACTGCGCGCAGTTCTTTTCCTCCAAAGGTTCCAACCTTGTACACCTTTGACACTCCGTCTAGCTTAAGCATCCCTTTCGAACTCCTTCCAGCAAGCGACGAAGTGGTCCTTCTCGATTTCGATGAACGGGGGCTCTTGCAGGCACCTGTCAAACGCGACGGGGCATCGTTCTCTGAAACGACATCCAACTGGAGGATCGAGTAGCAGGGGGGGGGTCCCGGGAATCCCTGTTAGCCTTCTCTCGGCATACTTCACTCCGACTTTGGGCAGGGCCGAAATGAGCAGCTTCGTATACGGATGCCGAGGGGAATGTATGATCACCTCGGTGGAGGCTTTCTCCGCCAGTTGTCCTGCATACATGATCAAGATGCTGTCCGCAATCTGGTACAGTATCGAAATATCATGAGTAATGACCATCATGCTGTTCACGAATTTGCGGTCTCGGAATTCGACGAGCATCTCTGCGACAGCTTTCTGCGTGGACACATCGAGTGCCGAGGTGATCTCGTCCGCGATGAGCAGTGAAGGATTCAGCAGAGTAGATATGACCATCACCATTCTCTGCTTCATACCGCCTGACAGCTCAATCGGGTACATGTCCAGCACATCGCGTGACAGTTCGACCAGATCAAGTCTCCTCTCTAACTCCGGCAGAGTGGTCCTGGAGTCCACCTTTCGAGACTCAAGAAGCTCTGAGGTCATCTTTCCGATTTTCCGCGTCGGATTCATGGCATTCATGGCGTATTGCGGTATGATGGAGATCTTCTTGAACCTGAAGTTGTCCATCCTTTCCATGTCCCAGACAGGAAGCTCTTCGTCGTCGAGGGTCACACACCCCTCGACAAACCTCATGGGCGGGGTCAAGAGAATCAAGCCGTGGCCGAGCGTGGTCTTTCCGCAGCCCGATTCGCCAGCCAGCCCCATGATTTCCCCATCCGCGATGCTGAATGTGGCGCCATCCAGGGCCTTGACATCCCCACTCAGGGTTTGGTAGTAGACTCTGAGGTTTTCTACTTGCAGACTCACGTCTTCACATCTCCCTGAGTTTGGGGTTGAAGACTTCGTCCAGTCCAACGTTGGTGATGTACAGCGCTCCGACGATGGCCATGATCGCAACGCCCGGTGGAACGAACCACCACCACATACCCAGAAGAAGAGCGCCCCAGAGGACGGCGTTATTCATCATCAGACCAAGCGAAACCGCATTCGTCGGACCGAGTCCGATGAAATCCAGTGTGGCAGCCGTGAGGATCGCCCCTCCGAACTGAAGAATGAAGACTAGTAACAGATAGGACATCATGTTCGGCGCGATCTCCGTGAAAATGATCTTCCAGGGCTTCATCCCGCTCAACCGCGCCAGATCAACAAAATCCCTGGAGCGTAATGAAAACGTTTGTGCCCGGATGGCCCTGGCTGCCCAGGGCCAAGCCGTAAATCCGATAAACACACTTTCCGCAAGAATGCCCCTGACTGTGAGATATGCTGCTATGATAAGCAGGATGGCCAGGGTGGGAATGACCAGGACAATGTTGGTGAGCATATTGAGTATTTCATCAACGATCCCGCCCCGATAACCGGCAGCGAAACCAACTAGTATTACTATAAGCGTTCCAAGGCCTCCGCCGACAATTCCAACCAGGAATGTTGCTTTCAGACCCAGCACAAACTGTGTAAAGACGTCCTGCCCGAAGGTCGTGGTCCCAAACCAGAATGCGGACGATGGTGGCTGAGCAGCCGGCCCTACGTAGCCGTAGGGTGCGTAATCTGTAAGCAGCGGACCAACTAATGTAAGGACAACAAAAACGAGAAAGACAGCCAAACCAGCCTTCAGTTTGTTGTTCCTGAGAGCAAAGTAGAGAATTTCATTTTTCTTTTTTGGCTTCGTCATGCTGCTTCACCTAGCATCCCTGTTCGCGTTCTCGGATCCACCAGCACATAAGCGATGTCAATAGCGAAATTGGCGAGCAACACGCCGATGATGATAAAGAGGAAACATCCCTGGATAAGGAAGTAATCTTGATTCTGAATAGCGGCAAGAAGCAGGTAGCCAATTCCAGGATATGAAAACACGACTTCTGTTACCAGAGCACCAGCAACGATGACGCCCAGCTGCAGCGCCAGCCCGGTGAGCTGGGGAAGCATCGCGTTTCTGAACGCGTACTGCCTGACCAGTTTTCTGGGCGCCCCAAGAGCTTCGAGGTAGTGAGAATAATCCGCCTCGAGTTCGTAGATGATCATGTTCCGCATTCCAATCGCCCAACCACCAAACATCACCAGGAAGAGGGAGGCGAAAGGTAAGAACCAGTGCTGCAAAACGCTCCCGATGAAGGTCCATGAAAGATGAGGCCGCAACTCGAAGCCATACGCACCGGCAATCGGGAAAATGTCCAGGACAATCCCAAAAATCCAGGCCAGCAAGATCCCAAGCCACATATAAGGAGTCGCCGTGAGGATATACCCAAGCGGCGATATGGTGTTGTCAAGCCACTTGGATCGCGCCGCGAAAGCGCCGAACCAGTTCCCCGCAAACCAACTCAGTAGTATCGATGGCAGCAGAAGAAAGATGTCATAGGGTACAGCACGCATGATTACCTTGGTCACAGGCTGCGGAAACAGATATACGCTTGTCCCAAGGTCACCATGGAAAAGGGCCTTCCAGAAGTTGAGGTACTGCTGCCAGATGGAGACATCTAATCCAAAGGCTCTCGTGTAATAACCGTACATCACATCAACAGCCTCAGCGTTCAGCGAAGCCCTCGACAACATATTCCGAACAGGATCGCCGGGCATGAAGCGCGGGATTAACCAATCGATGGTCACCGCAAGGAGAAACGTCAGGACGTAAACGAGTACTTTTCTTCCGAAATACCGTTTCACGCTAGTTCCTCCCTCCAGGAAGGCTGCAAGAACACCGCCCCTCCCCTAAGCTGAGAAGGAGGGGCGGTGCTTGAACGGTCTTACTGTGCCAGCTCCAACTCACTTACTCTGCGGGTGGCACCGGCTCTAGATTTATGAGTGTCTGCAATCCACCCAATTGCCAGTATCCGGACCAAGTAGTAGGAAGAGTTGGTGCAGCTGAATCCTCTGTCGGCCAGTTCGTCCAGACCGCATTGCTGAACTGGGACCACAGACCGTTGTACCAGAGCGGAATCATGGGCATCTCTGTCAGCATTTTTTCCTGAATAGCTGAACAAGCGGCCTGCATACCCGCCTCATCCGTAACAGGTACCTTGGCAAGTGCGTCCACAAGATCGAATATTTCCTGGTCGTCGTACTTACCAAAGTTGCCGCTTTGCATGACGTCTTGGAGCGGGTGTCTGAACAAGAGGTTATACAACGTCCATGGGGTGTTACTCAGGGATGCCCAGTTGTTTAGTGTCATATCGAATGTGGCGGTCTGAAGCGCATCGTTCCAGGCACCATAATCCGGGGTCACGGCTTTGATGTTGATCCCTGCGCCTTGGGCGCTCGTGGCGATAACATTAATCGCCTCCATCCAGTCCGTCCATCCGAACGGGCAGGTAACTTCCAGTTCGATCGCGGAGCCATCGGGTGCTTTGAAGAAGCCATCGTCGCCCTTCGTGTATCCGGCCGCGGTGAGGATTGCCTCTGTTTGTGCCGGATCATAGGTGTAACCCAGTCTCGCAACCACATCCTGGTCTACATACTTGTCCAGGGTAGGAAGAAGGCCGGTCGGGCTAGCAGCCTTGACCAGGTTGGCGTACGCGACGTTAACAATGTCGTCTGTCTTGATGGCAAAAGCAAGCGCCCTTCTGAAAGCCGGGTCGTCCATCGGCGGTTTTGTCGTATTCAAGAACAAAACGGCCGTATTGGCAGAGAGCATGTACGGGGCTTCAGCGAAGTAAGTTTCAACGTAACCCTTCTTTGCCAACTCTGCAACGCCCGGGAGGAAGTTGTTGCTCAGATCGAGTTCGCCCTTAAGGACCATGCCCAGAGCGATGTTGTTACTGGAAGTGCGAATATCGACGATTCTCTTGGGAGCGGGCGCACCGAATATGCTTGCTCCCCACCAGTTGTCGTTTCTCACCCATACGTTTCTGTCTTCGCTATGTGACTCATACAGGTATGCCCCCGAGCCAACAGGATTTTCATTAGCTCCGGCGATGATGTCCTCTTCCGATCTGTTTGCCCAGAGATGCTCTGGAACAATCGGAATATTGTAGAGGTTGTTCGCCCATTCCTGGTACAGGGGGTCGGTGAAGGTGAATTTCACGGTGTAGTCGTCGACCACTGTAACACCAGTCAGATACCTCCAGACTGGAGCGAACCAAAGCGCAGCATACTTCTGGCCCAGTTCGTAGGTGAACGCAACGTCGGCAGCCGTCAATGCTTCGCCGTCGCTCCAGGTGAGACCCTGCCTGAGCGCCAGGTCATAGGTAGTGGCATCGGTCCACGTTCCACTCTCCGCGAGCCAGGGCGTCATCTCACCGGTCATCGGGTCAAACGCGAATAGGAATTCATACACGTTTCCGATGGTTCCTGTTGTATTAGCAAGACTCCCTGGTTGGAAAGGGTTCCAGGTCGATGGTGGACCCCACGCTGCTCCGCTGACGTAGAGGGTTTCGCTGCGTTCGTAAGTAGGAGCCGTAGGCTCTTTGGTGGGGGCAGGGGGCGGCGTGGTGGCCTCGGGTGGTGGCGGTGTGGTGGCCTCAGGCGGAGGTGCGACGGCGGGTGCGCACGCGGGCAGCACCATGGCCATCATCAGCAGGAGACTAACGATCGTCCACAGACTCTTCTTGGCAAACATCTTCCCTCCTTCTCATGAGCAGTCATACACTAGGTGGCCAAGTGACCTCTCTATACCTGTCTATACTATCACCTCCTTCTCAGAGCATGATTCGCGGATGACCAGCTCCGTCGGCAGAACGATCCGCCGAGGCCCGGAGCCCCGCTGCTCGATCAGATCGAGCAGCGTCTCCACAGCCAGAGCTGCCATCCGCCTGATGGGCTGACGGACAGTTGTAAGGGGCGGTTCGATCGCTGAGGCCACAGGTATGTCATCGAAACTGACCAGGGAGATATCCTGGGGAACTCGCCGGCCTGCCTGGCGTAGCGCCTTTAGTGCGCCCACTGCCATCGTGTCACTGGCCACGAAAACCGCACTGGGCTCAGCTGGCAGCAGGTGCTGCACGCCAATCATTCCGCTGCCCTCTGTGAAGTCCCCCTCGACGATCAAGTCCTCATTGACCGGGATTCGGTGAGTCGTCAGCGCTTGACGGTAGCCTTCCAGGCGATCCTGCCCATGAGCCGTGTCCAGGCGACCGGTCACCGCCCCAATACGCCGATGCCCCAGGCCAATCAGGTACTCCACCGCCGTCTGCGCCCCCCCCACGTTGTCAACGTCCACCGAATGGACCCGCCCTTCGGCCGACCGCCCCACGCACACGCAGGGTACGCCGTCACGCTGCAAATCCGGAATCAGGGGATCGTCGAGCGCAGCCGAGGCCACGATCACACCATCCAGGTAAGAGTTCCCCACCAGCCGTTCATACATCTCCTGCCGGTCGGCCGACGCAGAGAACAACGACAGCATGAGCTGATAACCCCGCTCATTGCACGCCTCGGTGCCCCCGCGGAGTAGGATGGGGAAAAAGGGGTCTGTGAAGAGGTCTGTTACCAGTTCGGGAATGACCACCCCGATGATGTGCGTCCGCTTCGTCACCAGACTCCGCGCGACGGCGTGAGGCCGGTAACCCGACTCCCGAATAGCCTCCCACACACGCCGCCTGGTCTCAGCCCTGACGCTTGGATGGTCGTTGATAACGCGAGAGACGGTGGAACGAGAAACCCCTGCCAGCTGGGCTACTTCCTCCAGTGTGCGTGCCACCGCGACCTCCTGGGAGCGCTCCCACGCACTCTCAAAAAAAGGCCTTGCATTTCCCGCTCAATTCAAGATGACGAACTCGGTTCTGGGAGCGCTCTCACACCCATAATACCACATATTTGAACGTTTGTCAAGTACTTTCTAGGCCAAATTCCAAAGGAAGCCGGCAAACGGCGCCACAGGACCTCCGCGTCGATACACCGCGCTGTCTAACCACGAAGCGTCCGGCGGCATATGCGAGATTAACCACCTGGCCAATGGCAGAATCCCCCTGATGGCTGATCTATCTGCCGGCTTTTGGCTGTGTGCCGGGGCTAGATTAGTAGATTGAATCCCCTCTGGAGGATGGGGCGATCAGGTAGCGATGAACATACGCGTCATCGATCTCGGCAGGAAGAAATGCTCAAGTCTTCCGTATGTTGGATGCGGACTCACTTGGGCCAGAGAGAATGTTCTAACACTTAGGCTAGCTGAATGAGTGCGCCCGACGTCCGTTGACGCAAGCTGTAGAACTGAAATCTCCAGGATGGTGTGGAGCTTAGCCCGACCATCCGGGGACCGCCAAACGACGGCAAGAGATGGCCAAGACACAATGACATGCCCCTCGCACCGTGAAGAACTGCCGACATCTCAGCGCGCCGAGCCCGGCACGCCGATCTTCTGATCGTCGATCTCATCACTGGTGCGTGTGCCGTGCGGCTACCACTGATTTCGGCGCAGCACCTCCAAGATGGTATCCACGCCCCGGTTCGCCTGCTCCTTGGTGATAATGAGCGGTGGAGCGATGCGGATCGAGCTGGCACCGCACTTGGTCAGGACCAGGCCCCTTGCTCCCATCTCCTCGACTAGACTCTTGATGGGCTCGCGAGCGGGACTACCATCGCAGTTCACCGGATCAACGGCCACCATTAGACCCTTTCCCCGTACATCACCAATGATGGGCAACTCCTTCTGCACCTCTCGAAATCGCCGCTGGATGTGGTCGCCCACCTGCACCGCGTGTGACATCAGGTCTTCGTCCTGCACGATACGCAGTGTGGCCAGACCAGCCCCCTGCGGCGCCGCCCGAGGGGAACGAGAAGAGGGCCATCCCCCAGAAGGGACAGCCCTCCCAGATGCCAGGCTCCAATTGCCCCTACTGTCTCGTTCTCAGACGTAGGCCGGCGTATCCAGCCAGGCCCACGAGACCGGTGCCCAGGAGCAGCATCGTTCCAGGTTCGGGAACGAACTCCTCCGCTGCCTCACAGGGGTTCAGGCAGATCGTACCGAGGCCGTCCGGATACTGACGGTAGTCAAGCAGACTCTCCGGCCAGATACCCCAGCCAAGCAACCAGTTGTCATTGTCGCTGCAGTCGGTGCCCTGGCGGCAGGCGTGCGCAGCCGGCTCCACGCCAAAGCGGAAGCAGTCGCCCGCCCCCACCTTGTCCAGCTGGGAGGCCGTGAGATCAAGCGCCCACTCCCAGATGAGCGCCCCGTCGGACGACCGGGCTGCATCACGCTCCACCCCCGCCAGAGGTTGCTCCGTACAGAAGCCCTGGAGACCGCCAGTCTCGTAGTAGGGTCTGAACAGCGATGCTCCCAGAAAGCTGAAGTAGTTGAGGTCCGTCCACTCGTGGGTCATGAAGATGCCCTCCCCGGGCAACGGAGCGCACCCATCGGCGGCCCATTCGTCGTCCAGCTTGGGAGGCTCGTCGGTGAACACCATCTCCATCACGCTGTCCCAGTGATTCGGATCCAACGCGACGCCGCCCTCCAGAAAGACCTCTGTGGCGAGATAGAGATTGGTCTCGTCGTTCATCAGGCGCAGCCAGCCCTCCACCTCGGTGTTGCCGGGACCCACATAGGGACTCAGACCGACCTGCGTCGCGCTCTCCCACTCGCCGGGCGAGAGCGCACCGTCAACCGTCGCTGTACCGCACCCTGCGATGACTGTCGTCCCCTGCGATAGAACCGACGCCGGGGCCAGCACCATCAGGCAAACCACACTCACCATCAGCAAGAGCCATCTTAGCCTCATCCTCCGCCCCCTTTCGCCAGCATGCTATGGTCTACAATCTTGCCCAACCCATGGTACATTCCAGCACAGCGTTGCACACCTGACAACTCCGTCCGAGAGGCTCTTGCAGAGTCGCCGATCATTCTCAATCATTCTCGAGTCACTCCAATTCCGAGGGGGCAGCTACTATCCTGCTTCTACCATCCTCACGCCATACTCCCCTGCTCGAAGATAGCTTCCGTTCCCTATGTGGGCAAGTGGACTTGCCTCCAGCCCCGCCGAGTGGTATCATGATGAAAGACCCATCCCTTGCCAAGCTCAGCTGCTCGGCGAGAGGGGTGGCGACGGCCACAGGTTTGCCAAAGCCACGGCGAGTAAGTTCGGTACAGGATGGAAATGAGAGAGGGAGAGGAGCAGATGAGCGAGAGAATGAAGGTGACTTTACCTCAACTATGGGAGATGAAGAAGAGCGGTCAGAAGATATCCATGATCACCGCCTACGACTACCCTACAGGCGTATGGGCCGAGAGAGCGGCCATTGACATCCTGTTGGTGGGCGACTCCATGAACATGACCGTGCTGGGGTACTCCACCACCCTGCCGGCCACCATGGAGGAGCTGATCGCCCACAGCCAGGCGGTGAACAGGGGCAACACAAGCTCCTTTGTCCTGGGGGACATGCCCTACATGTCGTACCAGCCCTCCGTCGAGATGGCCGTGCAGAACGCAGGGCGCTTCATGAGCGAGGGCGGATGCGATGGCATCAAGCTGGAGGGAGGGGTGCCCGTGGCCGATAGGGTGCAGGCCATTGTCAACGCGGGGATCCCGGTCATGGGCCACCTGGGGCTTACCCCCCAGAGTATGTCCATGTTGGGCGGGTTCAAGGCGCAGGGCAAAGACGCTCAAATGGCCAAGAAGATCGTGGACGACGCCAAGGTGCTAGAGGAGGCAGGCGCCTTCTCCATCCTCCTGGAGGCGGTTCCCTCGAAGGTGAGTAGACTGGTCACGGAGAGGGCGGAGATACCCATCATCAGCATCGGAGCCGGGCCAGACTGCGACGGTCAGGTCCTGATCTTCCATGATATGTTTGGGCTCTACCCAGCCTTCACCCCCAAGTTCGCCAAGCAATACGCGGACCTTGGTGAGGTGATAGTCCAAGGTCTCAAGCGGTATGTGGATGAGGTGCGAGAGGGCGTCTTCCCGGAGCCCAAACACTGCTTCACCATCTCTGACGAGCAATACGAAGAGCTCATGTCCATGCTGCAGTAGAAAGCGGGAGAAACAGCAGGCACTCAGCCTTCGAACCGGGACTCCGCTGAAGACTAGGCGGGTGAACGTGTGGCCTCTGGCGCAGTTCGCTACGAGGGCTCCCAGCTATCCCGCAGGACCCGAAACCAGTTGCGATAGGCGATCTTCTCCAGGGAATCGTCGTCGTATCCCCCCTCCTGCAGAGCTTGGATCAGCTTGGGCAGCTGGGCTGCGTCAGCCAACTCACTGGGCATTGTCGCTCCATCCAAGTCGGATCCAAGAGCTACGTGATCGACGCCAATCTGCCCCACAACACGGTCGATATGGCGCACTCAGCCGCTGATCAGTATGTGCCCCTCGCCCTTCACGTCCACGCGCTCACCGCTACGGCCGCCGCGGCCCTACCCGCTGGGTACAAGCCTTGCTGCTGAGTGGATGTCCGGTCATACTTCAATACCGGGTGGGCTCTTGCGAGAGGCCCAGCATGCCGCGGGCTTGGGCTGGCGTAGCGATTTCGCGGTTCAGTTCCTTAGCGATGCGGGTGACGCGGTCGACCGCCTCGGCATTGCTCCTGAGCAATCGCCCGCGCTTGTAGTACACGTTGTCTTCCATGCCTACCCGCACCATCTGTGCGCCCAGAACCATGGCCAGTGTGGTCATGGGCAGTTGGAACTGCCCGAGGCCTGCCACCTCCACCAGGCTTTGCGCGGGAAGCTGGTCCATGAAGTTGACCAGGTTGCGTGGCGTCGCCCAAGGAGACATGCCGTAGCCCATCACAAACTGGACAAAGTACGGAGGATCCACCAGCTCCTCGTCAACCAAGTGGAGCACGGCCCAGAGTTGACCGGGGTGGTAGACCTCCATCTCCGGCTTGATGCCCCTCTCCTGCATGGCAGTTGCGAACTGTCGGAGCTCCGCATAGGTTACCGGCAGTACACCTTCCGCATCTTCCTCCGGCTTGGGGTGGGGGAGTGGTGCTTTGCGCTCTTTAAGCTTGAACTTGTACATGTCGGGGCCCATGTTCAGGGTTGCGACCTCCGGGCCAGCATCCAGGCAGGCTACGCGCTGGTCAAGCGTCATCCCCAGGGAGCCCCCGGTGGTGTTATTGATGATGATTTCCGGACAGGCCTCGCGGATCATGCCGTTCACCTTGCGATACTGCTCCGCGTTGTCGGCCCCATCCCACCACTTCTCTGGGTCTCGGGCATGGAGGTGGACCATTGAAGCGCCTGCCCTGTACGCCTCCACGGTCTGCTCCACCTGCTCCTCCGGCGTCTCGGGCAAGTCAGGGTTGGCCTCCTTGCCCTGGATGCCGCCGGTGATGGCCACGCAGATCATCAATGGGGGAAAGCTCGACTTCTGCACCCGCTCCAGCCATTCGTACGGATTGTGGTACTCCCAGATGTACTTCTCCATTGAGGTTCACTCCCTGTGAGGCTCTCTAGCCCTCGGCATTCATGTCCAGGACCACTCTGGCGTCCAGCGCCAGCAACCCATGCTCGTATACTCTCACCGGGTTAAGATCCAACTCCTGGATCTCACGGTGTTCCATCACCAGTCGCGAGACAGACAATAGCAGTTCGACCAATGCCTCCACGTCCAGGGGGGCCTGGCCGCGTGCCCCGCTCAGCAGGGGATAACCCTGGATCTCCCGAATCATCTCCTCTGCGTCGCGGCGATGGAGTGGCGCCACGCGGAAGGACACGTCTCGTAGCACCTCGGCGAAGATCCCGCCCAGCCCAAACATGACCGATGGCCCGAAGGTCACGTCGTCCAACGCGCCTACGATCACCTCCAGACCGTCGGGCGCTTGCTTACAGACGAGCACACCTTCGATTTGCGCACCGGGCACCAGGCTGCTGACGCGATCCACAACCGCCGAAAAGCCTCCGCGAACGCTCGCACTATGCTCAAGCCCTGCGAGAACGCCTCCGACCTCGCTCTTGTGGGGCACATCAAGGGAGACTAACTTCAAGACCACCGGGAACCCCATTTCCTCGGCGATTCCTGCGGCCCCCTCAGCATCACGGGCTAAGCCGTGGGCGGGGTACTGAATGCCGTACTCCTCCAGAAGCTGGACAGCCTCAGGCTCTAACATATGCCGCTCACGGCTGGGCATCGACACTCTCCTCTTGGGCAGGCAGCTGATGCACCCGCCCAACGGCGGCGCTGATGGCAAGCACTGCGCGTTCTGGTGTGGGCCACACCGGGATGCCAGCGCGCTGCAGGTCGATCCGCGACGCGCGTTCCACCTCCCCACCGCCGAAGTAGGCCACGCCCAAGCTAGAATGGATTCGACGGGCTAGCCGTTGCACAGCCACCACGGACCCCGGCACCGGATCACCAAAGCTGATCAGATAGATGTCGGCCACCTCATATCGTTCGGCCAGAGAGATGGCACCCTCAAACATATCTGCAGAAAAGGATGGCAAGTCGACGGGGTTGGCCAGGCTGGCGGTCGGCGGTGGATCTAGCCCCTTCAGTTCCTCGACTAGGGCCTCCGGCAGCGCCGGGAGCACAAGGCCCCGGCGCTGCGCCTCGTCGGCGATCAAGGTTCCTCCGCCGCCCGAGGTGGAAACGACGAAGAGCCGATTGCCGCTTGGTCGTCTCATCGTGGCCAGCGCCTTGGCCGTGTCGTAGAGCCCCTGGAGATCGTCAGCGCGCACCAGTCCGACCTGACGACACGCTCCTTCGAAGACCTCATCCCGGCCTGCCAGGGCGCCAGTGTGGGAGCTGGCCGATTCCCTGCCCACCGCCGAACGCCCAGTCTTCAGAACTGCTATCGGCTTGAGCTGATTGACGCGTTTCGCCACTTCCAGAAAGCGCCGCCCGTCCCTCAGCGCCTCCAGATGGAGGGCGATGGCCCTGGTGTGCTCATCCTGCGCGAGGAACTCCAGGACGTCCGACTCGCACAGATCTACTTGGTTACCCAGGTTCACCGCCGCTGAGATGCCCAGACCCTCCTCTGCGGCCCACTCTGCCAGCGCCGCGGTTACCGATCCGCTTTGGCCCACTACCGCCATGGGCCCCGGGGTGGTCATGGCTGGCCAGAACATGGCGCACAAACGGTTGGGCAGGTAGCTGAAGCCCTGGATGTTGGGTCCCAGGAGGCGAACTCCACACTGGCGCGCCGTTTGGGCCAGTTCCTCTTCCAGGTCGGGGCGCCCCGATTCCCGGAAGCCAGCGCTGAGGATCGCAGCCGCCCGGACGCCTTTGGCGGCTGCCTCTCGGATCACACCTGCCACATAGGCAGCGGGGACGAGGATCAGCACCGCCTCGATGGAGTCCGGAACGTCGGTCACCGACGGGTAGGCGGGGATCCCCTGAACCTGCTCAGCCCGCCGGTTGACGGGGTACAGCGCGCCCTTGTATCCAGAACGGCGAATAGTGTCCAGCAGCGCATATCCCAGCTTGCGCGGGTCGTTGGAGGCCCCAACGACGGCCAAGGAACGTGCGTTCAACAAGCGGCTGAGTGCGTCTACACCATCTGTCATGGGTTGGGTT
>Ga0307380_10008584_pt1 | contig 13073 bp, 10 predicted proteins | sample UN3MG_FD_202239 | JGI IMG/M metagenome (GOLD analysis project Ga0307380, IMG submission 202239) | Soil microbial communities from Risofladan, Vaasa, Finland - UN-3 | ecosystem: Environmental > Terrestrial > Soil > Coastal area > Acid sulfate soil | place: Finland: Risofladan, Vaasa | collected... | reverse complement strand
GAAGAGTGCCACAGACTGCCTCTGACAAATAACCAGGAAGCAAATAATCTCCTCAGCCTCTATGGAAAAATAAGCGAAAAGCACCCTGATAATAGCCAGATTCAGAATCTAATAGAAGAAACCTATCGAGAAGCAGAAGAGAAAGGACTGGAAGTCAACATCCCCACCTCAAACCATGAAAGAGAGAAGATATCCCGCACCCCCGTCATCAATGCCCAGGAAGCATATAGCATTCTAACAGAAGAATCCTCCAAAAATCCCCACTCCGACCAATAGGACAGGACTAGCGTAGTGTAGGGGCTTGTCCCCGTAATAATTCTGGTCGCGTAGGGGCGACCCTTGTGGTCGCCCACCTGTGCTCTGTTCCATATGTGCCCTATAGCAGCAAAGCGAAGCTTTGCTTGCTCTATAGCAGAGCCAGCGCTCTGTTACCAAGCCTTCGCTTTAACGGAAGTAAAATTTTTACAAAGTAATGTGAAATCTTTGGGGATACTTATAACTGGAGGATTGTTGGTTCGAGTCCAACCCGAGGAGCCAACTGAATTTTACCAAAATCTGAATCCATAATCAAATTTGAATGAAGGGAATAATTAATCATATTAATTACCTCCATTCACGCTCCTCCTCGGGTCAATATCCAAGTGGGAATAGTCGTCGCTTCGTCTCACTTCGTTTGCCGTATTCGTCGTCTACGACGCCGTTACCCGCCACCCACCCTTGAACGCTCGTCACCCCCAGTCGCCCATCCACAATGTGCCTGGGCTTTGTGGGGGCAGACTAGCTTTTTCCATAAAATCAAAAAGGACTTTCTCCCCGCGAAGCGGGGAGGTAAAGGTGTCGCCGAAAAAATCTTTTAAAATCTTTTTTTAAAATCTGCCTGTCCCGTTAGCAGTAGTCCACCTAGGGCGGACGTCAGTTCTAATGGGATGCCCCGAGAAATTTTTGGAATATCTTTAGTATTTTTATTTATCCCCCACCCGCCCGCCCAGCAGTCGCAGTCGGGCGGTTTCATCCGCCTGTGGCGGATTCCACAATGCCCTTTGTGTGCCTGCTCCCAATAATGTGAAATAACTTGACAAATAAAATAAGTTATGTAAAATATGCTATGTTAGGTAATATTATGAAATAATACGCAATAATTTATATAGAGGTGTTATAAATGGACAGATGGATGACATTAGAAGAAGTTGCTGAATATTTAAACGTTAGTAAAGATTCAATCTATCGCTTAGCTCAAAAAGGAGAGATACCAGCTTCAAAGATAGGCAACTTATGGAGATTTAAGAGAGAAGAAATTGATGAGTGGATGAAGAATAGTAGGAATAATAAAAGTAAATGAATAAGCTACCAAAAATAGTAATAAAAATTGATTCGATTTCTAATGAAATTCAAAATTCACATTTTAAAAACAAATCAATAATATATAATTGGCACAATTATTGGTCTAGAAAATCGCCAGAGTTGGCATCATTAATAATTTCTAATTTATGCCCAAAAAATGGAGTATTTTGTGATCCATTTATGGGATCTGGAGTACATGTAATAGAAGCTGTAAAATTAAATAGAAAAACTAAAGCTATCGGTATAGAAATAAATGAATTGCCTATCGAAATAACATTATCTTCTGTAAGAAAAAACATTAATAGCGCTAAAATTCTAAATGAATTTAATTCGATAATAAAAAATCTGGAGGAAAAATATGAAGAATATTATAGTGCTTTTTGTCCTAAATGTGGGATAAAGGCTGAATATGATAAAGGACTTTTAAGAAAAGTGGGTAAAGATTTTGAATTAGAGAAAATTAAGATTAATTGCCCGAATTGTAAACATAAGATTTTTTTTGACGCTGATAAAAAAAATATTAAATCATTTAACTATTATAATAAACAGTCATTAAAAATAAATCTAAAAGATAAATTCCTTGATCAAAATTCGAGGATTGCAATAAAAGAGGACATGAAAATTTCTTCGTTGTTTACAAATAGAAACTTTTTAATTATGAGTAAAATTAAAGAATCTATTTTTAAAGTGAAAGATAAAAATATTAAAAAAGAATTATTGCTGATATACAGTTCAATGATACATCTGGCAAAACTTACAGATATAAGATCTCAATCACAATTTCCATATTGGATACCCTCCAGACACATCTTAGAAAGAAATTTGCTTTTATTATTTGGAAAACGTTTATCAAAGTACTTAGATCATAAAAGAAAAGTGAATGATGAGATAAAATACGATATACCAATTGTTAATACATACAACAATTTGCAAAATTCTAACAATGCAATTTATATAGTGAGAAAGCCTATTCAAAATATATTTTCGAAAGATATCCCGGATAGATCCATAGATTTTATTTTAACCGATCCACCATATTATGACCAAGTTGCTTATTCAGAATATTTGAAATTATGGGAATTTTTTACAAGGTTCAAATCTGATTTAAATAATGAGATTGTAGTTACTAGGAGGATAAAACAACCAAAAAATCATGATATGTATTTTAAAATGTTAAAAGAGGCGTTTAAAAAAATTTATAGGATAATGAAAATTTCAACATGTTTAGCTATGTATTTTAATGATTCAAAGTTACCTGTATGGTTTGATTTCTTAGAAATGATGAATAAAATTGGATTTCATTTTATTAGACAAACATATGTGCCAAAAAATTTAAATACATATAAACAATTAAATTCACCAAAAGGAACTTTAAAAGGGGAGTGCTTATTGTTTTTCTATAAGGGTTCAAGGGAAAGTAAAATTATTAAACAAGTTGAAGATAAGAATAAAGTTAAAAATATTGAAAATATTGTTAAAGAACATATAATTGATTTGTTTAGAAAAAAAGAAAACCCAATAACAACATCATTGATATACAATAGCGGGTTGATTCATAAATTATATAATAAAGGTTTATTGAAGTTATTAAGTAGAAAGGATAAATCTTTAGTGGATACAATAAAAAATTATTGCGATTTTGATTGCATGAAAAATAGGTGGCTTTTAAAAAATAAATATGAGTAGTAAAAAAGAAATTAAGAAATCAAACTTGCTATTGGGTGATAGCCTTAAAATTTTAGAAGATTATGCTGATAATTCCTTTGATCATTGTATTGCAGATCCACCATACAGTATCTCTCAATATGATAGCAAGAAAAAGATAGGTTGGCTTTCTTCAAATAAAATATGGAAGGAGGAAAAGAAATTTTTCAAAATTAATGAAACCTGGGATTCGTATACAAATAAAAAATATGAATTATTCACATACAATTGGATAAATAAAATTAGAAGGGTGGTTAAAGAAAATGGCAACATTTTAATTTTTGGTAGTATGCATAATATATATTTAATAGGATACATACTCAAAAGATTAAACTTGAAAACTATTAATTCAATAATTTGGTATAAACCAAATGCATTTCCTAATATAACCCAAAGAATGTTTTGTGAAAGCACAGAACAAATAATTTGGGCGGTTAATAATTCACAAAAAAAAGCTAAAAATTGGACTTTTAATTATGAAAAAATTAAAGAACTTAATATTATTAAAAAATGCACAAAGTGTAAAAAAACAGTTTTTGGTAAATTTAATTATTGTCCCTACTGCGGAAATTCAAATCTAAAAGAAAAGACTACTCAAATGAGGAATTTGTTTGAAGTTCCTGTAATTTCATATAAAGATAGAATTCACGGGAAACACCCAGCACAAAAACCTTTAGACGTTATAAAAAGAATCATAATAGCGTGCACAAAAGAAAATGATTTTATACTTGACCCATTTATGGGAATTGGTAGCATACCTTTAACTGCAAAGCTATTGAACAGAAGATATTTGGGAATTGAAAAGCAAAAAAAATATTTCAAGATTGCAGAAAAACGGATTAGAAATTCACATGTTTATAAAATTTAAATAAAGTTAGGCAAATTATGTTTTGGTTATTACCATTAGATAAACAGGAATTATTAAGAAATAAAATTGAGAAGCTCTCGGATTCGCTTTTAGCAGCTAAGGTAGAGCCGGAATATATATATAGAAGAGCATTTATATTTTCTGGTAGAAAATCTAATGCTGTGTCAAAAGTAACTATTAAAGAATTAACCTCAAAAAATGAAGTTATTTACGACCCATTTATGGGGTCAGGAACATTTATTTTTGAGGCCCTCAAATTAAAAAGACACATAATCGGAAATGATATAGATTCTTATTCTTATTTTTTAGTTTCAATTCTATTGCGAAAATTCTCGAAAGAAGAAATTAACAACAAATTTAATATTATTGAAGACAAAGTAAAAAATGAAATAATGGTGCTCTATAGAAGCAAATGTTCTTGTGGTGAACCAGTATTTATTAATAAATTATTTTATGATAGAAACCCTGAGAATTATTTTAATCCTACAAGACATATTTATATAAAAGATGGAAAGAATATTATTTTTATTAATGAGTGTCCTAAATGTAAACGGAAAAGTAAAAAATTTGAAAAATCAGACTACACATTATTAAAAAGTATAGGAGCCAGTTCAATTAAGGGTTTTCCTAATGATAAATTTATAATAAATTCAAGAATAAATATAACTCCCAAGAAAAGTGATTACTATAATTTCCATTTTACTCCTCGTGCACAAAAATCACTTCTTATTTTGCAGAATGAAATTAGCAATATAAAGGAACCTAACTTGAAAAATCTTTTTCAAATGTGCTTGGTTACTTCATTACATTTGTGTAAAATTACTGATTATAAATCTAAGAGTCAGGACCTCTATCACTTGGTTGATAAAAAAGCATTGGAACACAATGTATGGAGAGTTTTTGAAGAGAGATTTGATAATATAAAAGGGTTATATTTTGACGAAATAGATGCTCATAATATAAATTCAAATTTCAAAAGTTCAAGTATAAATAGATTATTGAATAAAGACATAAAAGATATAAAAGTAAGTGATCTTCCGAATGATAGCGTAGACATGATTATAACTGATCCTCCCTATACTGATCAAGTACCTTATTTGGAAAGAAATCAATTATTTAGCATTTGGCTTGATAAATTTACAAAAAACAATTTTTTTAAATTGACAAAAGAAAGGCTAGAAAAAGAAATTATTATTTCTGATAGCCCTGAAAGACCCACAAAACATTCCTGGGACAACTATTATAAAGACATGGACAAAGTCTTTTATAATTTCCGACGTGTTTTGAAAAAAGGAAAGTTTTGCATTTTATTTTTACATCCAGGCAAAAAGAGATGGTTTGAAATAATGAATAGACTTAAATTATCTGCACGTAAAGCGGGTTTTGAACCAATCCATAGAATTGATATTTCTAAAAAAGACCCTACTATGAGAAAGTTGTGGTCAACAAATTGGGCTAACAGTGCAGATTCGATTATTATACTACTAAAATTGGGCGAAAAGGAGAGGTACTATTTTGAAAAAGATGTTTGGATTGACAAAGTAATCTATGATGCTATATCAAATTCATTAGCTAAAGAAAACATTTCGACCTCTGAAGCAAGAAGATTAGCTAGAGAAGAATGTAAAAATAAAAAATTAAGCGAAACATATAGAAATTCAGATCTAATTGATAAAATTATAGAAAGATACTTTTGTATAGAAAAAGGATTGATATATAAAAACCATAATATAACAATGTTTGATGATTTTAGACGTGAAACAATTCAAAATAGAATACTCGATTGGACACCAGAAGTAATTGAAAGATTATTAGAAAAACAAAATTCGTTTACTTATGAAGATTTTAGATTACAATTAAGTTTTTATTTAGATAATGGCGATAAAGATGCTGTTGAAGTTCTTGCAAAAGATAAATGGATAATAAATGTACTTAAGAATTATGCTACGGAAACTCCTAATGGATTTGTTAGAAAAGAAATTATGACAATAAAACCAAAAAAAGGTGCTAAAAATATAAATAGCTTATCAGGAAAAGAATTCGAGGAACTAATGAAGGTTGTACTAGAAAATAAAGGATGGAAAAATGTTGTAATTATCGGTCGAACAGGAGATCGTGGTGTAGATATTGAAGCTATAAAAATTAAAAATGGAAATAGATTAAGGTATATTTTTCAATGCAAGAGATGGACTAATAAGGTTGGTAGCCATCCAATACAAAGATTACATAGCTACCGAATATCACGGAATAAAGATATTGCAATATGCATAACAACTTCTGATTATACTCCCGAAGGTATAGATGAAGCTAAAAAAACTAAAGTAACAGTTGTTAATGGCAATAAAATACGAAATTGGATAGAAGAATGCTTCCCCAATCAATATTTTTAGACCTATAATTCTATACTTGAAGAGTTTTATTGATTATTTAAGTTGGCTCTTCACAAAATAAGGCATTAAAAATCTTTTGTGTAGGGTTCAATTATAAGTTTTAGGAGGTTTAATCTGTGAATAAGATAATTCTAAGTAAACATATTAGAAATTTTGTTTCCAAATCAAAAAAAGATCAAAATAAATTCAAACAAGACTTTAAGGAACGTTCAGTCCTTATAGGTTACTATCAAAATTTTACAAAAAAAAGAATACTTTCAATGACCCATGAGGAAATATATAACTATATATCAAAATTATGGGCTATGCTAATATGGGGAAATAAACATTATGTAGTTGATAAGATAATTGAAGATAATGGATTGGAAAATTTACAAAAAAAACTAACTGAATTAGTTTGGGGTGAAAAAGACATTGCGGTAAGATGGGATAATTTTAGGACTGAAATAAAGGGAATGGGGCCCGCTATAATTAGCGAAATTTTATGTAAAACACATCCGAATAGATTCATGCTTTGGAATAGAAGAGCATATGTTGGGCTAAATTATTTAGAAGTTAAAAATTTACCGAGATATGATTATCAATTAACAGGGAAAATTTATAAATACTTGTGCAAAATTTGTAAAGAAATTTCAACTGAATTAAAAAAAGCTGGATTTCAAGATGATACACTATTAACTGTTGATTATTTCATATGGGGCGAGTTACAAGTTGAAGATAATCTAAGTAAAATTTTTGCCGTTAAACCTAAAGGAAAAATTAAAACGGAATTAGAAACACCAAGAGAATCAAAATTTATCCATAATGATATTAGAGATAAATTAAGGGATATAGGAGAATGGTTAGGTTTTACATCGAAAATTGAACAAAAAGTTTCAGAAGGTTCGGAGATAGATACAATTTGGGAATCTACTATTGGAAACATGGGTAGAGTAATATATATATTTGAAGTTCAAACAAAAGGTAGTATTGATAGTCTAATTTTAAATCTTTTGAAATCTTTAAATAATCCTGCTGTTCAAGGTGTAGTTGCTGTTTCAGATCAAAAACAACTTGAAATAATAAAGAAACACATATCAAATGTGAAAGATCTTAAAGATAAATTAAAATATTGGGACTATGAGGAAATTTTAAAAGTTCATGAAAGTTTAGCATTTGTTAATACCAGTATAAATAATTTAGGATTAGTACCTCAGGGATTTTAAATAAAAATCTAAATAAAAAAAGTAAAAGTATAGGTAGTTTTTTATATATGGATTCGAAATATAGTATAAAATATAATAATACGAGGTAATTATGAACAACATATATAATTTACAAAAAGGAATTAATTATACGACAATTTTAAAGACTCTAAAGTTTAACTGGAAACGTTTTTGGAATTATTATCCAAAACTCAAAAAATACATATTTAACGATACACCAGTTATCGAATATGGGGGAGAACTTTACCTATTACTAAAAATAAACCCTACTGAATTTAGGAGTACATATCAGGAAATACAAGGTCTATTTGCTAAAATTAATTTCTGCTATAATCTAGTAACTATAAATGACAATGTGTATTCTTCGTATTTGAAATATTCCTTACAAGCACCTGTGGTTTTATTCACCCGTGGCAATGTTGATTTTATGAAGTATCCTGCAGTTTCAGTAGTAGGAACAAGAAAACCAACAGAAGATGGAAAAAAACGAGCACGTAAGTTAGCACTTTTATTGGCAGATATGGGTTTTGTAATTGTCTCTGGCCTTGCTAAGGGCATCGACACAGCTGCGCATACAGGTGCCTTGAGGGCAGAGGGACGCACAATAGCGGTAATTGGAACCAATATTGGTGAGACTTATCCTGCCGAAAATAAACACTTGCAGGAAACAATTGCTGAATCGCATCTTTTAATATCCCAGTTTCCTTTCGGATATCCTACCTTGCCATACAATTTCCCCCTTAGAAATCAAACTATGAGCGGGCTAAGTTTAGCAACAATCGTAGTGGAAGCAGGCGAAACTAGTGGAGCTTTGATACAAGCACGGCAGTGCTTAAGACAAAAAAGGAAACTATTTATATTGAAAAATTTGATAGATAACCCAAAACTTGTATGGCCTAAAACATACAAGGACAAAGAAGGTGTATATATTGTTGAAAAAATAGAAGATCTTGTGGGAGAGTTGCAGAAATTTAAACTTGTAAAGGAACCTGATACTTCTCCAAAAGATTTAAACTATGACTTGTTTAAAGATGAATAATTATGTTCGTAGAAGTAAATGAGGTTAAAGGTTTTGTTTTTAATATTGATGGGTTTTTGCATTACGGAAAACTGCCTTATTTACATAGAGACAAAGTTTGGTCTGTTGTAGATAATGATATTTTAGACCGCATTAAAATCTTTCCACAACTCTCTTGTTTAATTAATAAAATAAAAAATAAGTATCCTTACAGATTTGTTTCAAAATTACTACAAGATCAAATATTAGAAATTTGTAAACATAACTCTTTTAGTCTAAATGCAAAACATATTTTTACTGCAACTAGCGACTTTGAAAAATCCTTTTTGTTTTATGAGCCAATAAAACGAGCCCGTGATGATATGAATTTATTATCGTGTCATACTATATATATTACTGCTGAGAGCAACACAATAGACAAGGCATTAAAGCTTCATGTGGGGACGATGATTTTTAGGTATAAATCTGAGAGCTCTTTGGAAGAAGAGCAAGTATATAGATGTGGGCCCGATTATATTCTGGAGTCTCCAGAAGAATTGGAAAAAGTTTTATCAAACGTACTTCTTGGATATATGACCGAAGTGCACTCCTGTCCACACAATATGTTAAATTGGTCGGCTGAAAAGCAATTGATACAATTTTTAGAATTGCCTAATCAAGATATGCCAGATAATAAAGTATTTGTTGGTGGACGATATTTCCCATGCGATGATACAAGACATGCCAAGAATCCTTTATCAATAAGGATTCGAAATCAAAAGAATTATCCTGAGCGTCATAAACAACTATTTTCACGTCAACTAAAATATGCTGCTGAATGGATATCTAACGGTAAATACGATTTTATTACAGGAGTGCCCCCACGAGTATCTACATCACAAAATCGATTTAAAATATATTTGGAACATATTCCAAAAGAGTTCAGGGATTTTGATAAGTCAAAAATAGCGCCCGATTTAATTAGGTGTGTTCGCGAATATCCAAAGCAAACGAGGGCTGGTTCATACGAAGATAGAAAGCGCAATGTAAAAGACGCCTTTGTAGTAAAGGGCGATGTTACAGGCAAAGTTGTTGTAGTAGTTGATGATGTTATTACCAGCGGTGGTACATTATATGAAATCACGCGTATATTAATGAAGGCGGGATGTAGGAAAGTTTATCCCGTTGCCCTTTCGCTAACTGTATCAAGTAAGGTAGTTAATGGTGAGGAGCCATTACGGTGTGAAAAATGTAATGGGAAACTCGTGCCTCGTTGTGGTACAAGTACGGGGTATGTCTTTTTTGGTTGTGAAAATTATTTCCAAGGTGGCGAACATTCCAAAATGGAATTAAAAGACGCTGTTCTTTTGTTAAACGAACGGACAAGTCCACCTAAAAAAGAGATACCTGACGACTTTGACATTCCTTTTTAAAGATTTGTAGTTAAGAGTTTCCTTTCCATCATTTATGTGTAAAATTTTAAAATAAAATAATGAGCATAAAAGTTGTTATACTTGATTTGAGTGGAACTACCTGTAAATCGTCTCGGCAACTTCAAAATGGTATTGAAGAATTATTGTCGTTTTGCAAAAGTAAGGATTTAAAAGTTGCTTTTGTTACTAACACCCCCAATAAATATGCATCAATTCTAAGTAGCAAAGAATTAATATATGATTGTTTAGTCCATCCAAAATTAGTAAACAAGAAGAAGCCCAGCCCTGAATTTATTTATTATATAGAAAAGAAACTAGGCATTTCTAGAAATAAATTTATTTACATTGGTGATAGTGATAAAAGTGACGCTTTTTGTGCTGCAAATGCAAGAGTTCTATATTTTTGTGCTAAGTGGGCCAATCCAAGTCCTCAGTACGGCATACCTGTAGCTACACCTATTCATGTAAAAAAATATATCCAAAAATATCTATTAAAGGAAAATTTTTGGGGATGGAAATTAGAAACACAAGATGCATTAGGCAATAGAGTACGAGTTTTAACCTTATTAGATTGTCGGTCACCCCTAAGAAGTATTGCAGTTGATACCTTTAAATGGGGCAAGATGAAACATAGACAATTTTTCTTAAGTCATTTGATTACAAGTATATATTTAAGTGGAATTTATAATGAAGTCGATTATTGGGCAACCTATCCCCCTCATACTATTGGAAATTCTTTAAATCCCACAATGAGACATTATATAAAAATTGCTTCTCAGGAGTTTAGGGATAAATATATAGATTTATTTGTTAGATACAGAGAATCCAGAGACAGTGGTGCTTCAAGAAGTTTGCATTTACCAATGGATTTTGAAAACCAAATAGGTACAGTACATTTAAATTCAGTTTTTAACAGGAAACTTCGAAATAAGAAAATCTTGGTTTTAGACGATTTTATTACTCAAGGATTTTCTAGTGAATGCGCTAGAAACCTTTTATATAAATCAGGAGCTCGTGATGTTATTTGTATGGGAATTGGAAAGTATGGTGAACGATATAATCAGATTACTATAAGAAATGATTTAGACCCTTTTAACCCAATAGATCCAGAAGAAATAAAATTTGATGAATTAGAGGTTTTTGGTACATTCGATTCTGATGTTAAAAACAATATAGAGACATCTTTTGAAATAGAATAAAATAATTTTACTACAAAAAGGTGTCAGATGTTGAACCTTGAAAACTTGATACTTCGACTTCCCTCAGCTATCTTACCAACGAGGCACAATTAACTGCACGATTAGGTGACGATTTAGATTGAGACAAACTTGACACAAGGTTGACGTGAAGCTGACGCAAGGAGTGTCTATTAGACAAAAGGACTGAAAAGATTTATTAAGGGTAGTAGTATTTAGAAAAGAATCTAAAGTAAAGAATCTTGTTTTACGCAGGCGAAGGATAGAAGATGAAACGAGGAAAAAGGTTTCTGAACTTTTGCTACATTCAGGGAGGTTTTTGATGAAGATTGTGCTTGAGCCAAAACAACTGGAGACTATCAAAGAGATGTTTGATAAAGTAGTGAATTTAGGTGAGAAACTGGTTGCTGAGTTGAAACGGGCGAATGACCTGAAAGAAAAAGAACATAAAATAGGGAGGAATTAATATGGAACTTTTCCTGAAACTTTTTGGGATTTTATTCGGTGTCCTGGCCAGGACCTTAGTGCCATATTTGAGAAAGCTAAAGCAGGGAAAGATTGAGGAATTCAAAAAAGGATACTGGTTGTCAGCCCTGGCCTCGTTTATCTTAGGCTTAATTACTACGTTGTTAATCTTTCCAGAATTCAACATTGCTCAACCTGGTGTTGGTGTTGAGGCATGGATTAAGCTATTCTGCCTTGCCTTCGGTTTTGGCTTCGGTTGGAATTCCCTGGTTTCAGAAGGGGCTAAATGGGGAGAAAGGGTCAAGAAGCAGGCAGATAATTAGACGGAAGTGGTGATAAGATAGAAAGTGATTAAAGTAAAAAGATATTTAGCAATCATCATAATCGCCCTTGTAATGTTAGGAATAACTGCAAGGGCTTTTTGCTATGAGGCTGAGGAGGCCAGGCTACTTCTTGGAAGCGAATATTTCGATGTCCTCCATCAGGCTATCCAGGAGGCTGAGGATTCGGTTTGGGTCAAGATGTATTATGTTGCTATGAAGCCGGATGACCCGGATAATCCAGTTACGGTCCTGATAAACGACCTGGTTGATGCCAGGAAGAAAGGTCTGGATGTGAGAGTTATTCTGGAAGATAGCCTATTCGATAAGAATTATAATGCCTACCAGGCTTTAGCCAATGGAGGCGTATGGGTCCGTCTAGATAGCTCTATCTCTCTTCTTCATTCAAAAGCGGTCATTATAGATAAGGAGATCTTATTCATAGGGAGCGCAAACTGGTCGAAGTCAGCATTCTACTCAAACGATGAAGTCTCTATTTTGATAGAGTCGCCAAAGCTCGCATCTCGACTAATTGAGGAATTTAAGAAGATAAAAATAAGCGAGAGTCTCCCTGTTCGACCTGAAGAGCACCAGGGTGTAAGAATCCCAAAACACCTTATGCTGGAGGAGAACAAGCTTCCCTTGCTTTTCAGCCACAGTTCAGAGAAGGCCTTCGACCTTTACCTTTTACTGCAAAAGGGAGCGCAGGAGTTGGGTTCAGCTACAATACCAATAGATTATGAAAAGCTGGCCAAGGACCTCCATTATGAAAGACCTGGCCAGGGGCGGAAGCGAACCTATACAAAGTTCTATTACTATTTCAGCATACGTCAGCCTATGAATAAATTGAAGCGAAAATACAAGCTCATCGAACATCGTCCCTGGTCAAAGACGCTTACTATAATTGATTTCGATTCCAAAGAGCAAAGTTTCGTCCTTCCATTTGAATATTGGGAATATGGGCTGGATGAGCGACTCTCCTTCCGGGCAAAGTTTATGTGGCTTGTTGCTCTGCTTGAGGCGAAAGAGTCTAAAAGAAACCCATACTGGTTCAGGTCCCAAAAGGACCTGGCAGAGAAATATCATATAGGTGAACGAGCCCTGGCCAATGGCATTTTAGAACTTGAGAGGGAGGAGCTGCTTGAGGTCTATCG
>Ga0307380_10008579_pt1 | contig 13078 bp, 8 predicted proteins | sample UN3MG_FD_202239 | JGI IMG/M metagenome (GOLD analysis project Ga0307380, IMG submission 202239) | Soil microbial communities from Risofladan, Vaasa, Finland - UN-3 | ecosystem: Environmental > Terrestrial > Soil > Coastal area > Acid sulfate soil | place: Finland: Risofladan, Vaasa | collected... | reverse complement strand
GTATGCGATCAGGGTGATGATCACGATGCGGGTCATGTTCGCGATCACGGAGCAGGGGATGGACGCGGCAAACAGTTCCAGCCGCTTGCGGGTGCCGCCGGGCGAGATATACGCGAAGACCGCCCCGAACGCAAGCAGGGCGATCATCGACCGTAACCCGCTGCACACGTCATCGATGATCAATCTGTCGGTGCGTGGATCGACGATCGACGTATTGGGCATGATCCACTCGATCATGCTGCCCGCCTTGTGGACGGGAATCCCGACGTGCGGCAGGATGCGGGCCGCGATCTCCGCCGCGAACGTCTTCAGCTCGTAGCTGATCTTGGTGATCGAGATCTGCGACAGCGGGATCATCGTCACCAGGAAGATGATGGGAAACAGCAGCTTCCAGGTGATCTTGCGGCCCAGCAGGAGCAGGGAGAGCCCCGCCAGCACTATCACCAGCGAGAAGCCCGTGAGGAAATTCACCGCCATGAACGCGGCGAAGACTCGCATGAACACGCCGAACAGCAGCACCGGCAGCCCGATCCATTCCGGCTCAGGCTCCAGCGCCGCAAGCTGGTCCCGCATCCTGTAGATCAGATACGCGCTCACGATCGGGATCAGCGGCCCGTGCGAGTAGTAGGAGTCGCTCTCAAACCATTTCCGCCACATCACCGGGAAGAACATCACGAACATCAGGATCGTGAGCACGCTGATGACGCCGTAGTGCACGCGTTGTGTGGAGGTCAGGTGCATGGGGAAGTTAGGGGTTAAAAGTTAAAAGTTAAAAGTTAGAAGCTAAAAGTTCAAAGTTGAGAGTTCAGAGCTCAGAGCCAGGAGGTCGGCGGACGCCCGGCTACTTGCGTTCGATCTTCGTCCAAGTCGCCTTCTGCGAGCGGCTAACAAACTTCACAAATCCCCTGAGCATTGCAACGTTCATCGCCGTAAAGTAATATTGTACCGCACACAGCTTGCGGATGCGAGGGAACTTCGTAGTTAGCGCGCCCACCGCCGCACTGCCGTAGAACGCGGCTTGCAGGGCAAACAGCACCTGGTAGAGCCTTCCCTCGCCGAGCAGCAGGGCATTGAAGGCGAACGCTCCGATCATGAAAAACGGCGCCAGCCACCGCAGGATCTTGTGCGACCAGAAGGTGAACGCGATCCAGCCCCGCAGCGGGTTCAGCAGCCGCCACAGCACCTGGATCGACTGGAAGTTGCCGGCGGCAATGCGCATCTTGCGAACAGCCTCCAACGTCACGTTCCTGGCCGTGGCCTCCGTGGCTCGGGCCTCCGGTGAGTAGACCTGCCGGTAGCCCTTCTGCTTGATGCGGAGCGGAATCACGAAATCGTCGTTGTGCATCGTGGTCTCGGGCATCGGCTCGTACAGCTCCCGGCGCATGGCGTAGAGGCCGCCGTTCGCCCCCAGGATGGCCCCGAGCTTGTTTTCCATGAACTTCAGCACCACCTCGTAACGCCAGTAGTGCACCTCGCCCTTATGCTCGTCGCTGAGGCTCTCCAGGATCATCTCGCCGATCACGGCTCCCACGCGGGAATCGGTGAAATGCCTGACGAGGTGGCGGATCGACCGCGGCTCGTACATCGTGTTCGCATCCGACATGATCAGGATGTCGTGCGCGGCGCGCGCCACAGTCCGGTTGAGCACGCTGGCCTTGCCGCTGCGCTCCTTATAGTCGATCAGAATGATGCCGCGGCCGGCGTACTCGCGGACGATGCTGGCGGTGCCATCCGACGAGCCGTCTGACGCCACAATGATCTCCAGCTTGTCATGCGGGTAATCGAGCGCAAGGCAATTCTCGAGCTTCTCGCGGATGACGTCGGCCTCGTTGTACGCGGGAATGATCATGCTCACGGCCGGCCAGTCCGGAGCATCGGGATTCGCGCGCCGCTCGCCTCGCTTGATGATGTAGCGGATGTCCTTCAGCATCTGCGCGGCCGAGGCGAAAACGAACAGCACCAGCGGGTAGCCGATGTAGGCATACAGCAGCAGGCCGACGCACAACCAGAACGGAATTATTACGGCCATGATATCTCAGGCTATAGGCTTTGGGCTTTGGGCTATAGGCTATAGGCTATGGGCTATAGGCTTTGGGCTTTGGGCTGAAGAAAGCCGCATTCAAGATCGGACAGATCAGACAGATCGGACGGATCGGACGGATCAGACGGATCGGACAGATCAGACGGATCGGACAGAGGCCCCAAGCCCCGGGCCGCAAGCCCCAAAGCCCAATGCCCCCATTGCTACCACGTGATTCCGACGTACCTGATTCCTTCGAGACTCGCCAGCCCGTCAACGTGGGCGAGGTCGACAATAGTCTGGCCTTTCCTGCACAGTGAGGCCAGCTCGGCAAACTCGGGCGCCGCGTAGCCGATCACCAGCACCTCGCCATGAGCCGCCGCGTCCGCCAGGTTGCCCGTGAGCAGCGACGAGATGTGGGGGATTTCCTTCTCGATGTAGTCCTTGTTGGTGCCGGTCAGGCGTGCCAGCGAGATGTTGCGGTCATAGATGCGGACGTCGAAGCCCTTGCCGATGAGTGCCTCGGTGACAGCCACGAGCGGGCTCTCGCGCAAGTCGTCGGTGCCCGCCTTGAAGCTGAGGCCGAGGATTCCCACCTTGCGCTTGCGCAGGCCGGAGATGACGCTGACCGCGCGGTCGATCTGGGCGCGGTTGCTCTGCATGATCGAGCCGAGCAGCGGCAGGTCGAGGTCGTTCTCGCGGGCCTTGTACAGCAGCGCCTTCACGTCCTTCGGCAGGCAGGAGCCGCCGAATGCAAACCCCGGCTTCAGGTATTTCGGCGAGATGTTCAGCTTCGTGTCCTTGCACACGATTCCCATCACCGTGTGGCTGTCCACGCCCATGGCGCGGCCGAGCATCCCGATCTCGTTGGCGAAGGTGACCTTCAGGGCGTGGAATGCGTTGCAGACGTACTTGACCATCTCGGCGTCCTCGATGGTCGTGTGGACGATCTCGGCCTTCACCCCGGCGTAGAGCCGCGCGGCCTGCGTGCCGTCGAGCTCGGTCATCTGGCCGATCAGCGTGAACGGCGGGTTGTAGTGGTCCTGCACCGAGCTGCCTTCGCGGAGGAACTCGGGGTTGAAGCACACGCCGAAATCCGGCCCGGATCGCTTGCCCGACGCCGCCACCAGCGTGGGCACCACCAGTGTGCGAACCGTGCCCGGCGGCACCGTGCTGCGGATGATCACCAGGTGCCGTTCGGCTTTCTTCGCCAGCGCCTTGCCGATCTGCTCGCACACGCGCGCCACGGCCGCAAGATTCGTGCTGCCGTTTGAGCTGCTGGGCGTGCCGACGGAGACGACCGATACGTCGGTGGTCAGCACGGCCTCTTCGGTGTTCAGCGTGGCGCGCAGTTTCCCGCGCGATACCGCCCCGCGGATGATCTCCTCGATCTTTTCCTCGATGATCGGACTGCGGCCCGCATTGATCAGGCCGACCTTCGCCTGCACCTGGTCCACGCCCACGACGTCCATGCCGTCCTGCGCGAAACATCCGCACGATACCGTTCCCACGTAGCCAAGGCCAAAAACGCTTACTCGCATGATTGCCAGTTTCCCAGTTGATCAGTTTGCCAGTTGATCAGTTTGTCAGTTTGCCGGTTGTCCAGTTTGCCAGTTTGGCGGCCATTCACGGTTCAGTGGACCAAGTGGACGTAGTGGACCAAGTGGACACGATGAACCACGTCTTCCTATCTTCCCATCGTCTTCTTCGTGTCCTTCGTACCTTCGTGGCCTTCTTCCTCTTCATCTCATCATCTCTTCATCCCATCATCCTTCTTCACGGCCGCCTTCTCGCAAATGCCCGCGAATACCCGTGCCACGGCATCCCAGGTGAAGTTCTCGCGGACCATCCGGCTGCCGCTTTCTCCCAGTTTTCGTCGGAGTCCGCGATCGCGCAGCAGCTTCACGACCTTGCCAGCGAATTCACCGGGGGCGTCGGCCAGCACGATGTTCTCGCCGTCGATCACGGGCAGGCCTTCGGCGCCGATGGCGGTAGACACCACGGCCTTGTTCATCGCCATCGCCTCGAAGATCTTCATCCGCGTGCCCCCGCCCACGCGCAACGGCACTACGTAAACGGCTGCCCGCTCGATGAACGGCCGCACGTCGTCGACCGTGCCGGTCAGCTCGATCCCCTCGTGCTCGGCGGCAAAGCGCTGCAGCGCGGGCGACGGATTCCGGCCCACCGCCCAGAACCTCGCCCCCGGCACCTCCTGCCTGATCCGCGGCAGCACCTGCTCCACGAAGAATCGCGTGCCGTCCTCGTTCGGCAGCCAGTCCATCGACGCAGTGAACACGAGATCGTTGCCCTCGGCGGCGGGATCGCCCGGCCGGTAGAAATCGACGTCCACCCCGGTGGGGATGGCCGACGTGTTCGTGACGCCGTAGAGCTCCTGCATCGTGCGGCAGTCCTTCTCGGAAACCTCGATGCAGTGGTCGTAGTGCAGGGCGGCCCGCTTCTCGGCGCGGAACAGCCGCCGCCACTGAAGCCGGAAATACGCCTTCACGGCAGGATTATGGGCCGTCTCGTAGTACCGCTTCAGCACCATCGATTCGACATTGTGTTCAAACAATATTTTCGGATGGAACGACAGGGGAATCAAGTTCAAGTTAGGCTGAAGGAAGTCGCACATCAGCACGTCGAACTGCTCGTTTCGCAGCAGTTCCTGCATTGTCCGGATGGCTTCGCGGTTCGTGTGGCGCTGCACCATGTAGGGCAGGCGCGAGCACAGGTTGGCGGTCAGCTCCCAATAAAAGCGGGGCGTGTAGCGCGGCGCGATCGGCCGCACCACCGGGATGAATCGGCGGCAGCACGCCAGCATGCGGTCCAGGTCCGCCTGCGTATCCTCCGGGCGCACCAGCCCCACGATCGTCACGTCGTGCTGCTGTGCCAGCTTCTCAAACAGCTTCGACGACCGGATCTTGCCGCCGGTGTCGGCCGGATACAGAAGCTGCGCCATGTGGACAAGGAATTTCATACTCGCTCTGCAACCATTGTGTTCGCGCTTGCCGGGCTGCGGCGTCGGCGCATGGGCGCCTTCGTCCGTGTGCGTCCGTGCCTGTCTGTGCTCGTCCGTGTGAATCTACAACCCAACATTGAACTGCTTCAACCACAACTCCATGTTCATCAGGACCCATATCTGGTCGTTCCAGTCTCGGCGGCCACGGAGGTGCTCGTCGAGGATGCGGTGGATTTCCTTCTCGTTGAAGATGCCGCGCGACCGCGCCCCCGGGTCGGTCAGCAGTTCGCGGGCCATCGTGTTGAACTGGTCGGCGAACCACAGCCGCAGCGGCACCGGGAAGCCCATCTTCTTGCGCGTGAGGATCGACTGCGGCAGCATGCCGCCCATTGCCTTGCGCAGGATGTACTTGCCCACCTTGCCCCGCAGCTTCAGATCGGGCGGCAGCGTCGCACAGAACTCCACCAGCTTGTGATCCAGGAACGGCACCCGGCTCTCGATCGACGTCGCCATGCTCATCTGGTCCTGCTTCATCAGCAGTTCGACCAGATATGTGCGTGTGTCGGTGTAAAGCATGCGGTCGAGCAGCGACGTTGCGGAGTTGCCGCGGAAATAGTCCATCGTGGGCCGCCACGGGTCCTGCGAATCGAGCTTCTGCCGCACGGCCGGCGCGAACAGCCGGGCTTGCAGGCCCTTGTCGAACACGCCGTAGAAGTTGTCGTAGATCAGGTCCTCCGGCTCGCTGGTGCGGCAGAGGAAGCTGTGCCAGAGGAGTTTGCGGGCCTTCATCGGGATCGGCAGGTGCCAGACGGCTCCCCCCAGCAGCTTCTTGCGAAGGACGGGCGGAATGGCCAGCCCCACGCTCCGCGCGAGCGCGTAGTTCTGCGTGCTCGCCCAGTACTTCTGGTAGCCGCCCAGCAGCTCGTCGCTGCCCTCGCCCGTCAGCACTACCTTCACGCTATCGCGGGCGAGCTTCGACACGAAGTACAGCGGGATGCTCGACGGCCACCGGATCGGCTCGTCCTCGTGCCAGATCAGCCGGGGGAGGTTGTCGAAGAAGCCCTTCGGCTCCAACGTGACCTCGTGATGCTCGGCTCCGATGGAGCGGGCAAGCTCGCGGGCGTAGTCGAATTCGCAGTACTCGCGCTCGGCGAACCCGACGGAGAACGTCTTGATCGGCTCGGGGTTCAGCTTCGCCATGACGGCGGCGATGGCGCTCGAGTCGATCCCGCCGCTCAGGAACACCCCGAGCGGCACGTCGCTCATCAGCCGCAGCCTCACGCACTCGAAGAACAGCTCGGTGAACCGGGCGATCGCGTCGGCCTCCGAAATCTTCGCCGGCTCCGGCGGATACTGGATGTCCCAGTACTGCTCGATCCACGTGGAGCCATTCTCCCAGACCATGCGGTGGCCGGGCGGGAGCTTGTGGATGCCGCGGTAGAGCGTGGTAGCGCCCACGTTGTAGCCGAACGCGAAGAACTCCGGCAGGGCGTCGTAGTTCAGCTCGGGTGCGACGAGCCCGGACTCGAGGATCGACTTGATCTCGGACGCGAACACGAGCCTCCCGCCGGCTTGCGCCCAGTACAAGGGCTTGATCCCCAGCCGGTCGCGCACGAGCAACAGCCGCCGCCGGGGCGCGTCCCAGACGGCGAACGCAAACATCCCCCGGAGCTGGTGCACCATCTCCGGGCCGTGTTCCTCGTACAGGTGGATCAGCGTCTCGGTGTCGCTCCGGTTGCCGTAGCGGTGGCCCTTGGCCTCCAGCGACGGGCGGATGTCGGCGTGGTTGTAGACCTCGCCGTTGTACGCGATCCAGATGCTGCGATCCTCGTTGGCCATCGGCTGGTGGCCGCCGGACAGATCGATGATGCTGAGCCGGCGGTGGCCGAGGCCCGCGAGGCCGTCGAGGTACACGCCGGAATCGTCCGGCCCGCGATGCGCCATCACGTCGCACATCCGCCGCAGGATTTCCTCCGGCAGGGCCAGCGATCGGTCAGTTGTCACGAATCCGCAGATGCCGCACATGGGAGTAGTTGCCAGTTGTCAGTTCGTAGTTGTCAGTTGCCGAGCCGCACCTCGCGGCTGAACAGCTCGTTCCCGGCCGAGTCGGTCCGAGTCCAGCAGATTATGGATTCTCCGCTCACGGCCACGCTGCCGTCCTTCGGGATATGCACCAGCCGGTCAGCCTTGTGCGCCAGCGTGAAGCAGTCGTGCGCGCGGCCGGTGCCGACGCTCACGTAGAGCTTCTCGACGGCGAAGCCATGATCCTGCTCGGCCGTCGCGCGGCTTTGCATTGCCGAAACGGCTTGCGTTGCGCCCGCCCGCACCGGATAGATGACGAATGCAACATGAGTATCGGATTCCGCCCGCCCGCGATAGCGCACAGTGGTGCAGGGCGACTTCGCCCCGTAATTGTGCGAAATCCATCCGCACGGCGGCCGCTCGCCCGGCGACAGCAGCTCGGCCATCAGATCGCCGGCAAACGCCATCTTGCCCGGTCTGCCCGGCGTTTGCTTTGCAATCGCTTCCATTTCCGCGAGGGCTGCCGGCACGATCGCGCAATTCGGCCGGCCCGCGTCGTTTGTCTGCACGGTCAGCGTATCCGGGTCGAGCACCGCATTCCGGCTGTCGAGATGGAAGGCGATCTCGAACGCATGAATCGCGTCGCCGGTCATCCTGAAGCTGTCGATCACGAGCCAGTAGTCCGGCCTGGCAAACAGCACGCGGCGGCGGTGCACGACGGGATTCTCCAGCCTCGTGTAGCCGTCGTGCTCCGCGTCGATGAAATCGAGGTCATCGCCCAGGTGAACCGCACGCAGCACCGGGTTGGGCAAACGCGCCCATTTGAACGTATCCACGCGAACCGCCTGGTCCTCGCCGTCCACGGTAGCCGTGTTGTGCGCGGCGGTGCCGCGGAAGTAGTCGCGCCACTCCGGTGACGACGCATACAGGTACGTGCCGGGATCGACGATCACCGGCCGGCCGCCGCAGGCGATCTCGATGCCGAGCATATCGGCGTGGCCGTGGCCGCTCGGCCCCATCCCCTGCGGGCCGGCGTCGAAATACAGGTAATTCGCGTCCTTCCGCCAGCCGCTTCGGAGGAAGAACCAGCCGGTGTCGGGGAAATGCACCGACGTTGTCCCCGGCTCGACCGGCTTGACGCCGGCAAACCGCGCGGCGGCGTCCGGACCGAGAAGCCACGCGGTTTCCTCGCTCAGCGTTCCAGCGGCAAACGCAAGATCGCCGCGGCCGAACAAGATCGCCGCGGTCGACAGCGCCGGCCGCACGTCGTTCACGTCGCATCGCTCGAGCTGCAGCGCCTTGCCGCCGTCGGCGTCCCCGATCATCGGCAGCGTGCCGTCCGGCCGCATCGCGTACATGGCGAATTCCGCCATCTTCTCGACCCGCCCCCGAAGCTCGCCCGGCAGCTCGATCCCGTTCAGCCCGCACAGGATCAGCAGGTGCTGATAGAAGTCGAGCGCGTAGCGGTGGTAGTACGTCGACTGCTCGAAGTAGCCGCCGTCGGGCCTGATCTGCTTGCGCGATTCATCGATCAGGATGCGCAGGCCCAGGTTTTTCCACCGCTCCGCTTCCGGCCATTCGGGCAGGAAAATGCCGGTATAGACCAGCCCCAGCGCCTCGCCCAGCAGGTGCGTGTTGGGCGAGAAGTAGAACGACAGGTACGCCTCGATCCTCCGAGCGTGCAGCACGAGCGACCGCACCAGCTCCCACGCATCGGCCGGGGTGTACGACTCCGACCGCAGGAAGAAGTGGTGCGCCCAGATCCACGAAATCGACCGGAACGCCAGCTCGAGGCTCGAGCACCAGTTGATCCCGATTCCGGGCAGGTTCTTCGCGTGCCAGTCGCGCAAGAGGCGGAAGAACTCGCCGGCGTACCGCTCGTCGCGCGTGATCAGCCAGGCCTTGCCGAGGTCGAACGCGAACTGGAAGCGGTTCAGCTCCCAGGTCGTCTTGATGTCGCCCGCGACAGCGGGATCGAGGAAATCGATCGCCGCCCAGAATGCCTGCGGGGCTTCCACAGCGTTCGTGGGGTCGAAGCTCCAGCGGACGTCGCCGTTCGGATCAGCGAATCGCAGCCCACCGTATCCGAGCAGGTCGAATTCTCCTTTCAGAACGCGATGTGCCCGCTCGACGGCAGCGCTTTGCTGGTCTGCGGCTATTCCGGCGCGCACCAGTTCGTGTAACGCAAGCGACGACCCCGGGAAGAACCGGGGCGACTGCCGCCGGCGGAAATGCGCGAGGGCCGCGTCCTTCGCAGCGGCAACGCCGCCGCTCGCCTCCACTCCCGCAATGGCAAGGTCGCGGATCATGGTTGCGTCGCTCAGCTCGCGGAACCGGCTGTGCGGGTTCAGCCGCTCCACGCGCTTGCAGGCGGCCTGCGACAGCCGGCAGGCCAGCTCCGCACGGTCGGCTTGCATGATGCGACGGAGTTGGCGAACTATCATAGCGCGAATTTCCTTGCCGGCTCACGGCCATCTTGGAGCCGACGGCTACAGGCGGCCGTTCAACACGTCTTCGTACAACGCTGCCATGTTTTCAACAAGCCGGCTGCAGGAGAATTCGTTGACTGCCCGCTCGCGCGCGGCTTGCCCCAACGCGGCGCCCAGGGCGGCGTCGCCCAGCACCCGAAGCACCGCATCGGCCATCGCGGCCGGATCGCCCGGCGGAACCAGGAACCCGGTAACGCCGTTGGATATCAGCTCGGGCAATCCTCCGACGGCCGTTGCCACGATGGGCCGGGCACACGCCATCGCCTCCATGACCGCGTTGGGCAGGCTCTCGTGCTGCGACGGCAGCACGTACACGTCCATCAGTGCCAGCAACTCCGGGATATCCTGCCGGATGCCGGCGAAGATCGTCTGCTCGCGGATCCCCAGTTGGGTGGCGAGCTGCTGGAGTTCGTCCTGAGCGACGCCTTCGCCGATCAGGAGGAACCAGGCGTTGGGGCGCGCTTCACGAATCCGGGCCGCCGCGCGCAGCAGCGTATCCTGGCCCTTCCACGGGTGGAGATTGCCGACGGCTCCCACGACGGCGGCGCCCGGCGGCAGGCCCAGCGAGCGCGCCAGCTCCGGCGGCGCCGCCCGCGGCGCGAACCGCCCGGCGTCGATCCCGTTATAGATGCGCCGGATCTTCCACGCCGGCACGAATTCGTTCTCGACGATGATGTCTTTCACCAGGTCCGAGTTTGGCACGATCGCGTTGGAGCAGGCATATGCCAGCCGCTGCACGGCAAGCTGCGCCTTGCTGAACATCCGGCCGGTATCGCCGCGGCTGGTGACCAGTCTGCCGCGGCCGGCGAGCGTTACCGAGATTGCGCCCCAGACGTTCGTGTAGAAGTCGTAGCAGTACACCAAGTCCACCCGGCGCTGGCGGATCAGCCGCGCGAGGCCGAAATAGCTCCGCAACGCCCGCCGGTTGTACAGCGAGGTGAACGGGAATTCCACTATCTCCACCCCGGCCGACTCGGTCTCGGCGGTGAACGGCCCCGACATCCGCATCGTGGCAATGATCTGCGTGAAGCGGCCGGCGGGCAGGCGCTTGATGATCTCCGTCTGCTGGCGCTCGATGCCGCCCATGCCGAAGCCGTTCACCAACTGCAAGACGGTTATCTTTCGATCAGCCATTCTTCACCCAACGAAGGCTACGTGCGAACGCTTGCACGGGCCAACACGGACGCCCACGGACACCCCGCAAAGGACCCGAGGGCCCGCAGGGCTACTTGATGCCAACCAGCCGGATGCCTTCGATCATCCGGAACGGCGGCCTGCATGCGATTGCCCGGCCCACCCGGTGCGGGAGGGCGCCCACGACCGCCTCGTATATTGATGCCGCAAACCGCGGGAAAGGCGCATAATGCCCGCGGAGCCCAGCGTAAACCACCGTTTTCGAGAAACCCGCCTGCCGGAAGACCCGGTGCAGCTCGCCCGTCGTATACTCCGTCAGATGCAGGCACGTGGCGACGTCGTCGAACAATCCCGACACGTCGTGCGGGCCGGTGATCCGGTTGGGCGTGGCGCACACGTACATGCCGCCTGGCTTCAGCACGCGGCAGACGCTGCGCGTCTGCTCGAGCACGTCGTCCGGGTGCAGGTGCTCGACCACCTGGTTGCTGTAGGCGAGCTGGAAGTACGCGTCGGGCAGCGGCAGATGAATGCCGTCGCACACGACCATCTCGAAGTTCTCCGGCCTTGGCATGTAGGGCGTGAAGTTCTCCATCACGTCAACGCCCACCACCTTCCACAGGTAAGTGGCCGCCTGAAACGCCAGGGCGCAGTCGCCCGGGCCGATCTCGATCATGGCGGCGTCGGGCTTCAGGAACCGCCGCAGGAACGCCATCTGCGCCGCGACGTCCGCCTGAACGTCTTGCTCCGTTCTCCGGCAGAGAGGGTGGTCAGCCACCTGGCGGAACAGCTCCTCATAGGCCCAGGAGTAGAGCTGCGGGCGTTCGTCGGGACGGGCAGTGCGCAGCCTGTTGGCCAGCCCCTTCTCCACCTCGTAATGGTGCTTCAGTTGTTCCGGCGTCCGCTTGATGTCAACGTTCATATCATTTCACAGCGGCTAATGCTCAGTTGTCGCGTACTCTGCACCGAGGGGGGAGAATCAACCCACGGCTCTCGGCTTCGCTATCTGTTTCAGGCAAACGATGAGCGCGCCGTACATGTGCAGCGTCCAGTCGTACGCGATGTGGCTCGTGAGCCCGATGATGCAGTTGGCGATCATGGCGAGAAACAGCCCGCGTGCGAGCAGGCCGAGCTCGTGCGCGGGCGGATCGGATGAATCGCTGAACCGCTTGTAGAGGCGGCGGGAGTCCCGCAGCGAGACCGTGATAAGCGCCAGGAACGTGACCAGCCCGAGGATCCCCATCTCGGTGAGTGCCTCAATGTATGAATTGTGGGGCCACATCCAGCGCAGCCGCCAATTGGGGCCTTCCGCCGGGAAGTACTCCGCCATCGCGATCGGGAAGGCGTCCACGCCTATGCCCGTCAGCGGGTGCTCCATGAAAAGACGAATTCCCGCCTTCCACAGGTAAATCCTGCCCATGGCCGACGCGTCTTCCTCATAGGTGGCGATCGTCTTTGCGCGGGAGAGCGCCCCCGGGACCGCCGCAATGCAGCAGATGCCCACCACGCCCACGAGAGCGAGGTTGCGAACCTTGTGCTGGCTAACCGCACAATACACCATCGCCACCATCGCCATCGATATCATCGCTATCCGCGAGAACATCAGCAGCATCACGAGCAGGAACAGGCCGATCAGCCCCATCAGGAAGGCTTTTACCGCATACGACCTTGCCAGGGGGATCAAGCATAGTGCCACCGGAACGAGCTGGCACATCGTCTGGGACAGTGCATTTGCATTGGAGAAGTACCCAGCCCAGCCAGTACGCCCTGCAGGGTCGACGTAGAGGGCGAACTGCTCCTTCCACAGGTTGGCAAGCAACCCCCCCACCGCCGGAATACACCCGCACAATACCAGCGCCCACAGGAACACCCGGACGCTCCTCAGATTCCGGATCACATTGGTCACCAGCAGGAACAGCAGGAAGAGCTTGACCAGGTCCGACAGCACAAACTTCAGCGAATACGTCGGATGCACCGAGAAGGGGACCGACCCCAGGCCGCAGAGGACGAACAGACCCAGCAAGTACACCTGCGGCCGGGCAAACAGGATCATCTGGCTGCGCGCGAACTTGTGGAAGATGATGCCCACCATGGCAATGATGGACGAAGTGAGCGACAGGCGCAAAACGGCGGCAAGCCAGGACAATCCGGTCGGTGCTTCCCCGGAAAACGGCTTCGGATGGCCCGGTAGCCACGCTGCCAACTGCGCGAACGAGAAGAACACGAACAGGATCAGGAAGAAGAACGCAAACCTGGGCGTAGGCTCTTCCGTTATGAGGGCCGAGGCCTCGGCGTCGAGGGAATCGACCGATAGCTCTCGTTCCCCGTAACCGATCACCCGCGCAGGGTTGAATCTGATGGGCAGCTCACGCATAAACGGCAAGTTCCCTGATGGCCATCGAGCGGCACAACGTCCGCGTCTGCACTCGTCAGGCGGCGCGTCCGGTTACAGCCCGC
>Ga0307380_10008578_pt1 | contig 13080 bp, 22 predicted proteins | sample UN3MG_FD_202239 | JGI IMG/M metagenome (GOLD analysis project Ga0307380, IMG submission 202239) | Soil microbial communities from Risofladan, Vaasa, Finland - UN-3 | ecosystem: Environmental > Terrestrial > Soil > Coastal area > Acid sulfate soil | place: Finland: Risofladan, Vaasa | collected... | reverse complement strand
CTTCGAAGCAAGGTAGAAAATGTCAAGGTTCGGTGTAACGACTTCGTGCAAACAAATTACCGGATTATTGTACGAACGACGTTTACGGTCGAGGAACCTCTAGAACGTCTTGGAATGGGTTGGTGAGATATGCTTCTTGGTGTTGTTGGTTCAAGAAAACGTGATGCCGCATCGGACAAAGCGTTGATTCGGGAATTCATTCGAGAAAAGTTATCTGAAGGGGAAGAGGTGATCTTGGTAAGCGGTGGTTGCCCCGATGGAGCAGACAGATTTGCAGAAGAACTAACGGTAGAATTCGGTTTTCCAGAAATGGTTATCCACGAACCGGATGAAACTATGCTTCCACCAGCAGGACAGCGCAAGACTTGGCACTATACAAAAATGTACTATGCTAGAAACACGTTGATTGCCGAAGACTGTGATGAGCTACTAGCGTTACCATCCGAAACAAGAGGAGGAACAGACGACACGATAGATAAAGCTAGAAAGCTTGGTAAAACAATACACATAAGATAGAATATGCCTTCGTATGACCTCTCGCTACGAACGAGTTGAAAGTCTAACTGGATACATGGGAGTTCGAATCTCTCCGAGGGCGCCATCTGTGTCTCAAGCTTTAAAGTGAAGCATGAAGCTGTTAACTTCATGAACAAGGGGCGGTACCTTGGAGATACGCCATCGTGGGTGAGAGGTATGAAGTTATCGAGTCACCGAATTGCAACCTCGGATTAAGTGGGTGAGTGTCCCACCTCGCCCTCCAACAAAGGAGAATAAGTGTTACAAGAACTGCTTGACAAATCTATGGAATGGAAGTATACTCTTGCCTGGGCAGTGATACTGCTGGGTGTCTTGACCTTTGAGGTCTTTACGATCTTCAACAAAGAAAAGGGAGACACCCTTTCTGAGCAAGTCTGGTCGCTGAAGGAATATCTCAAGTCTAAGGGACCGCTGGGACAAGCTGGACTTGTTGGATTCGTAATGTCTGTCTTGGGATTTTTTGGTTGGATGGCTTTTCACTTTTTTGGTAATGCAGGAGTTTAAAATGATAGTTGATTTGGAAGACAACGAACCGGCGGACGAGCTTGAGCTTTCCGAACTAGAAGTTGGAGATCTTTTTGTCATAGTTGATAATTTCGACTTCGACAAGGAAGTCTATATGCTGGTCCAGTCGTGTGCAGGCGCTCTCGACGGTGAAACTCGTGACCTGGCAGCGTTGTGTCTCTCATCGGGTATGTTTTACTCTTTGGAAGCCGAGGAAGAGGGATTCACCGAAGCGAGTGTGGTAAAGATTGTAAACGATTACGATTTCAATGTGAGGTTGCCAAGGTAAACGATTTGCCCCGAGCGATGGATACGCAGGCAGGGCTTCTATCCCAGCTTTTCTGAGTTCGATTCTTAGTCGGGGTGCCACTTCTTCTTTAAAAACAACTACCTAGCTAATTGTGTTTGCTCCTTCCGGTGGATCCGGACCTAGCTTTCCTAAAGCCGGTGGAACAGTTCGATTCTGTTAGGGAGCGCCATTGGTCGGTAGTAAATTAAAGGAACGTGAAAATGACGGATAAAGATTTCAATAACTGGGATTTCAAAAGAGAAGAACATGAAATTCCTTTCACGAAACTCCATCGTAAAAAGATGATCAATTGGGTGCTTGATCATCCAGTGTGGACCGTTCCATACAAAAGGAATAGGGCGAATGAGGGAGAGGCTTTCAAAGAGATCCTTGGAGACATAGACTGGCTTCCTGGCTGGGGCTGGGAAGAGTGCTCTTATATTGTTCCGGCTTTTGTGAACCCGACCACACGCCGTGTCGAAGACGACGACAGCTTGAATACACACTTTGAAGTTTGGATTGAATTCGGTCCTCCGGTTGATGTTTCAAAGGACGGCTATGTGAACGAGCCAGAGGGTGGTTGGGGGCAGTATAACAAGTATCACTCCAGTCACGACCCGCGACTTGATTGTGGAGGCGATACGCTTGATGAGGCTCTTCTTGAGCTTGCGCTTCGTGTCAAACACTATTACGGGGATTACCCACGAGAAAGCCAAGGCTGGGTAGAGTGGCACAAAACGCATCCCGAAGGACTTTTGCGAGATGAATAAGATTTGGTTTACAAGCGATACTCATTTTGGGCACACCAACATCCTTAAATTTGGAAAGGGCAGACCGTTTTCTAACATTGAAGAAATGGACGAGACCATAATCCAACATTGGAATGAAACAGTTTCAGAAGGCGACAGGGTTTACCATCTAGGGGACTTCTCTTTTTCAAAGCCCGAAAGGACTTTGGACATAGCAAAAATGTTGAAAGGACAAAAGTTTCTTGTTGAAGGAAACCACGACAAGTCAGACAGGAGGTTCTCTTCTGTGTTGTTGAAAGAGTTCGTCTGGGTGAAGCCCTACTTTAAACTGAAGGTAGAAGATAAGGACCACGAAGCTGGCAGGCAGAATATCGTTCTATTTCATTATGCGATTGAATCTTGGGACACTAGACACTACGGCACCTGGCACCTTCATGGACATTCACATGGGAATCTTTTGAGTCCAGACTGGCAACAGAGACTCGATGTTGGTGTGGACATGCACGACTTCAGACCTATTTCTTATGAACAGGTCAAAGAACACATGAAGACAAAAACTTTCAAGCAGTTGGATCACCATTCAGATAAAAGGGAAACTAATGTGTATTGATAAGGAATCCGGTAAGAATGTCGAAATCCGTCTCTGGTCTCCAAAGGCAGAGGTCAAACAAGTCCTAGTAGTAAAGGGGTAAGAAGTTGTCTACTACGAACCATTTTGTGCGCTAAGAGGCAAGAAGTGATCTACTATGAACCGCTGATATTTACCTCTTTTGAGGCACATCTTGGCACACAGCACACTGTGACTGTGACGCCAACATGGTACGTTACAAGTTACGCTTTGTGGACACCGAGTGATTAACGAAATGGATCTTACAGTAGGAATGGATCCTTGTCCGACGATGGACTGGACAAGGTCCGTTTCTGCTGTAAGCATGAAAGCGTCTCTAGAAAAGTTGTTTTCGTTCGCATGTAGTCTTGGATATTCAATGGAGATTGCTGGGACGCAAATGTCTTATGTCGAAGGCAAGAAGATCACCCTCAAATACAGCGACGTTAAAACGACATACTATTCTCTCTTACATGAACTTGGGCACGTCATGATTATGAAACAGCTTAATCTGAAAGCCGACAACACTGTGTTCAGTCTGTTTTACTCAGGATACTTGAGACCAGCAAAAAAGAAGACCAAAGTTGATGAAGTAAAGCTTTCGGTGACTTTGGTTCACGAAGAGCTTGATGCGTGGAGAAAGGGACTCGACGTAGCAGCCATGCTGGAGCTACCGTTGAACCTATCAGACTATTCAGAGCACGCTTGCATGTCTGTTGGAACATACATTTACAATGCAGCGGCTACATGGAGTGAGTTATATGGCGACAGATATGAAGGTTCCGTTTCCGAATAAACAATACGACATTCTTTATGTTGACCCACCTTGGGATTATAAGGGACAAACGCAACATAACGGGAAGGGCGGTAAAGAGACTGGTGGTGCCCTTAGACATTACGATACGGTAACTGTCAAAGAGATGAAAACATGGAAGGTTTCAACTATTTGCAAACCAGATTGTCTTATGTTCATGTGGACAAGTTCACCACACCTAGACCAAGCGATCGAGCTTGGAAAAGCGTGGGGGTTTAAATACGCCACCATTGCTTTCGTTTGGGAAAAACAGAAGGTAAACCCTGGGTTCTACACGATGAGCCAGTGTGAAGTGTGCCTAGTATTTAAGAAAGACAAAGGCAAGATACCAACTCCCCGTGGAGCCAGAAATATTAGACAGTTTCTTTCCAAGCTGAGGACCAAGCACAGCGAGAAGCCACAAGAGATCCGCGAACGCATAGAAGAAATGTTTCCTACTCAGGACAAGATAGAGCTTTTTGCTAGAGTAAGCCACGAAGGTTGGGATAGTTGGGGAGACGAATTGTGATCTGGATCACGAAACTCTAAAGAAAGATGCTTGACTTGTGGAGAAACATGATGTACACTCCTATGTATTGAACACGGGACAGTTCCCGGCTTGAGAGAGAAAGGTTGAAAATGTTTACTGAATCCTTGCATAAACAGAATACCAACTTAGCCAGCTTGTGGTATAACAGCTGCGCATATCTCAAGCCCGTGCTGGGCTAATCCCTAAACCACAAAAAATAGCTCATCTTTTCTACTACCAGTATTTGCGGGTAGTATTAGCGGTTGAAAACATTGGTCTGTTAAACCAAAAGACGTGGGTTCGAATCCCACTCCGTAAGCCAAATAGTAGAGAGAAAATGCTGAACTGGATACTGAGAAAAATCAGAAAGCACATTAATCCCAAAAACATGTGCGATGAGTGCTTGAGGCAGTCTACCTGGCAGACAGGGAACGGCAAAATGTTGTGTGAGTCGTGCTACAAAAGGCACGTAAAGCACACGAAAGTGAGGCTTTAAATGTTCATGTTCAAGGAAAAGATCAGGAAGTGGGAAAAGAAGTTGAAGGAAGACGAAGAGAAATTTGAGGAGCTTCTTGACCTGTCCGCCCGCGACTACGTTCTTCAAGACAGAATTAACGTGTGCAAAGAGTTTCTCACTGATCTGGAAGAGCTTAGAGCTTGGGAAGAAGCAACAAGAGAAAACATCTATGATTAAGCCGGAATGGGACCAGATTTGGATGAGCCTCGCGCACGCGATTGCACAGCGTTCTAACGATTCTAAACTTCAGGTAGGTTCAGTAATCGTTACAGAGAACAACGAATCGGTTTTATCGATAGGCTACAACGGAGACGAAAAGGGTGGTGAGAACACAAGAGATAGCATGGAAACAGGACAATCTGGTTTTATCCACGCAGAGGTAAACGCGATAGCGAAGCTGAATTACACAGACCCTCGCGAAAAGAAGATTTACTTGACCCATTCCCCTTGTCTTGTTTGTTCTAGGTTGATCGTTAACGCAGGAATCGCAGAAGTGATCTACGACGACGAGTATAAAGAAGACACGAAGGGGCTTGACATTCTCAGAGATCGTGGTATACTGGTAAGACAGATTTCAAGTTGGAGAGATTAAGATGACTAGAAAACTCAAACAGAAGATGTAGGGCTGGGGACGTGCCCGTTTTAACGTCCCACTTGTGGGATGATCGTATAACGGCACATTATACTCGGCTCTTAACCGATGAGATCAGGGTTCGAATCCCTGTCGTCCCACCATCTTTATTTGGGTTGCTAGTTCAATGGATAGAATACTAGACTTTTAATCTTCGAGATCGGGGTTCGAATCCCCGGCGACCCACCATTTCTTAGGTTTAGACAACTAAATACTTTTGTTCGTGCTGCTGTCGCTTGAGGAGATTGCAGCCAAGCTGTTCCGGGAAGAAGTTCCAATTGGATCTGTGGATCGAGAGTGAAACAGAGCGAAAAACGACTTCTTGGTTTGGGAATCGAAAGGAGAGGGGTAGCAGCCTCGAAAATGTTTCCCACAGCTGGTGAGCCCTGTCAAGTAGGAAACGTCGATATGAGTAATCGACAAAGTACGAAAGACTAGTAAAACCAGACTCAGGTTTTACGAAAAGGTTTAGGGTTAAACCCCCTACACGAACACTTTTTCTTTATTTAACACAGGAGGATATGTGCAGATCCGCTCGCGCGACCCAGAACTTGAATTTGTAAGGGTCCGAAGAGGCAACAAGATTCAAATGGTGCAGCTGGAAAGAATCCACAAGGCACCGTCAAACGCTATTTACTACGTGATAATCGGTATTGTGGTATTTCTTGCCACAATTTATATCGCGAGGTAAAAAAATGAGTGACAAGCTTACTGGTTTCGTGGGACACATTATTGTTGACCTCGCCGCTAACGGGATTGAGGTTCTGCTCTCTTCAAAAGGTAGAATATTTGATGATGAAGACGATCCTAGCGATACGGGACGCTTTGGAATGTTCGATGACGAAGAGAAGAGCATTGATGTTGCTTGCGGCAAAGAAAACTGGGAGCTTGTTCTAGCGCATGAATATTGTCACTTCACACAATGGAAAGACGGACTCTTTGATGATCTGACAGTGATCGCTGCCTACGCCATGTTAGACCCTTGGATTACTGGAAAAAGAGATTACCAGCAGGAAGTGATCACCAAGGGCATAAGGGCGATGCAATGGATCGAGAGCGATAACGAAAACCGCACGATTGCACTCTTGGATAAATGGAAAGTTCCTTACGATAGAGAGAAGTACATTAGGAAATCTAACGTTTACGTTTTGTACTACGAGATCCTACTCAGACTAAGAAGAGATAGCAGAACAAGCTTGTCCGATATCGAAGAGCTTTTAGCTCTTGTGCCGGGGGACAGATTGCTGACAGAAGAAGAGTTCGATAAGTTGCCGGACGGTTTTGAAACTTTTGCGATAAAAGCATTTTTTGAGCCAACTGAAAAATAAGAGGAAGAACAATGGAAGACGATCATTATAGAAGCTCACATATCCGCACGGGAAGTTTCCCCCACGGGCGCCTGTAAAGCGCTTGCCATAATGAGTGGGGTGGCGGCGACTTGGGTTCAATTCCCTGACTTCCCACCATTATGGTGACGTAGGTGTAATCGGTATTGCATGCTGGACTGTGAATCCGGTGGAGCGAGTTCAAATCTCGCACGTCACACCAAATCAAGGATATGTTCTAATGAAGATGATCCACATCTGCAAAGCTGGCAAAATACGCGAACACAAATATTGGGAATTTGAGACGCGGCTTGGTTATGACAACTGGGTACCAGTATTCGAAGTCAGCGCCAATATAACACATAAAACAGATCACGCTGGCGTTAAGTTGAGTTTTTCGTTTTTGAAGTTCTTTAACATCGAATTAAGTTCTTATGATAGTCGGCATTGGAACGAAGAAGAAGACTGCTGGGTTGTCTATCCGTAACGGGAGTAGAAAATGAAGGTCGGAGACAAGGTTGTAGCTCACTGGGCTGAAAAGGAGCCAGGTAGAGAGGGACAATGGGTCCTCAAGGAAACAATAGGCGTGATAGACAGGGACTTCATGCTCGCCTACTGTAGCGAAGATTCTATGATTCAGAACCTGTACAGTGTTCAGTTCAAAGACGGAACGAAGGGAAGATTTTGGACAAAGCAACTTGACGAGTTGATCGAGGGAGTATAGCCCAGCGGCAGAGGCAAGAGACTTAAAATCTCTCAAGGGTGGGTTCGAATCCCACTACTCCTACCAACTTACGGGTGTATAGCCCAACGGCAGAGGCAATTGTTTCAAACGCAATCAAGTGTGGGTTCGAATCCCACTACACCTACCATTCCTGTTCGTCTAGGGTACAAGTACAAGTGATCAGCCCGGAAGAAAGACGACAGGATTCATTTTACACCAAGGAACAATAATGAAAGCCGCTAAGCAGATGAGTTCTAGTCAGATAATTTTTGTCTTTGTGGGGATTGTCTTTTCTGCAATTGCAATGACATTCTTCTCATGTAACTGTGGTTCCCTACTGGTTGATCCCGGTCAACCGCCGCTGCCTGACGCATCCGTTGTTGAGGTAGAAGACGCTGGCGGGGTCGTCCTTGATGAACAAGACGCTGGAGACGCTGGAGACGCTGGAGACGCTGGAGACGCTGGAGACGCTGGGGTCTGTGATACCGTTGTGGCGTGCTATGATACTTGCGTTGTCACCGAAGACGTATCCACTTGTTGGCAAGAGTGCATCCTCACCAATCTGTGTAATTACAATTTGTGTGTTTATGGTTCATGTACTCCTTCGGATGCTGGTGCAGATCTGGATTCTGGGCTGTTCGACGAAGACACAGACGAAGACACAGACGAAGACACAGACGAAGACACAGACGAAGACACAGACGAAGACACAGACGAAGACACAGACGAAGACACAGACAGTGACTCAGATCACAATCACGGAGAACGCCATTGACAAGGGTGCGTGATTTTGGTAGTGTATAAGTTAGAGCGTAGGTTGTGCTCATCGATCTCCAAAATCGTATGATGAGGGTTCGAACCCCTCCTGACTTGCCACATTTATCTGAAGTCTAAAAGGACAAAATGAAAAGAGATGCCGTAACAGTTCCAATGGTGAACAAGCTTGCCTCTTGGAAAACGCTTAGTGCTTGGATACGAGAACGTCAAAACCTTAGCAATAATATCTCACGCCCTCTTGTAAAAGCTTTCAAAGCGAAGCTTGGCAAACAAAACTACTGCTCTGTACTCGGTTCAGAGAAGCGTAAATACTGGGTTTGGGAATCTGACGGATGGCGAGTATATGTAAATGAAGTAAGCGGTTTTTCGCTTGAAGTGCCAGAAGACTCGTCTAAAACAGATGCTCTGAAAGCGTGGAAATCGTTCTATGAGCAAATGTACACACATCCGGGAGAAGAATGAAAGTCATTTATGTAGCTGGTCCATTTCGTGGCAAGAACGCTTGGGAAGTAGAACAGAACGTTCGAAGGGCAGAGACCTTTGCGATGATGCTGGCAGAGAAGGGATTTATGCCCTTATGCCCACATTCTAATACTCGGTTTTTTGATGGCACCCTTACAGCAGATTTCTGGGTGAAGGGTACCCTGGAGCTTATGAGGCGGTGTGACGGTGTGATGGTGTGTGACACCGAGCAGGGTGCCCTGTGGCAAGCCTCAACCGGTACTTGCGGTGAGGTAGAGGAAGCAAAGAGACTCGGTCTTCCTGTGCGATTTGCGGGCGATAAATTGGACTTTTGAACAAAGAAAGAAGCTTGACAACCGAGAAATGATCTGATAGGATACTACTTAAGAAAGGAGGAGAGATCACATGGCAACGAATCTACCAGACCTATATGTTGAGCGACTGACAGTCGTGAGCCCGGCTCTCCTCCCAGAGCCCGTTCTGGGTCTATAAACACAACACACAGTATAATTGAATACGTAAGTTTGTTTGCATTTTTCGGAGTGTGGGAAAGTGGTATTCGGTGGGCTTTGGAAGCTTGCAGCGCAAGTTCGATTCTTGCCACTCCGACCAGTTTGGGTGTCGTCATAAACGACGAATTAAAGGAGTTTGTTCCGCCCAATTTTAAGCCTGTGTATTCCAATTGGCAGAGAAAAACGCCTTAGAAGCGTCACAGTGTGGGTTCAAGTCCCACCGCAGGTACCATTCGGGGATCTCTTGACGGAGAGAGCGGAGAGATAATTGGCTCCAGTAGGGTCGTTCCTAAGCCCCGGAACCATTTCAACAGGGAGAGAAATGTCAAAAGATAACGTGTTTAGCCTTGCAGACTTCAGAAAGAGAGAAGAGGGAGAACAGCCAGAGATCCTGTCTGAAGCAGAGACTGAAGTAATCATTCAAAACCTGTTTGTTGGTATGGGAACAAACACAACAGAAGAAATGGCTATCGAGGTTGTAGCTTGGGCAGCAGAGGCAAGAATCAGAAACGCCATGCTTGAACTTGTTTTGATTGGTGAAGTGTTCATGTCATTCGACGAAGAAGGTGAGATAGTGTTTACTGCAAAAGAATAACACGTTTTGTAGGTGAGTTGAAAATGAATGATTCTGAAGCAAGGATAATAACCAGGATTTCTTCTGAGGCGCGAAGTGTGTTGGAGCCTTATGTTAGTGAACAACTTACTCCTTGGATTAGAAACAGCATGCACTTGCAAATACAAAATCTCTTGTCTTCGTATAGAAATCAAGGAATTTTAGATTCTGGTATAGGTACGTTACAAACTCGTTTGTTTCGGTCGCACCCGGAGAACACGATGAAAATAGTTTTTCAAAATTACGATAGAGAAGAGGCGATTTTAACTTTGTTTTTTGGGGATGTGTTGTAATTGGTAGGCAAGCAAGACTAAGAATCTTGTGTTCGTAATGAGCGTGTGGGTTCAAGTCCCACCATCCCCACCAAGGGCTGTGTTTTGCTGGTTCAAATCCAGCTGCTTCCACCAGTGGAAGTATATGCAAACGGAAAAGCAGCAGCCCACTTTTAGGTCTTATCGTCTAAACGGACAGGACGCGAGATTCTCAATCTTGTAATCGGGGTTCAATCCCCCGTGAGACCACCAAAAGAAAAGCCGCCCTGGAGGCGGCTTTCTCTTTGCTGTACTCGGTCTTAATCAAACATCCCGTTGACTAGAACGTGAACGTCGTAGAGTGTCGTGTAGAGCCCTGCGTGTTCTAGCTTTGAGTACGCCCTTGAGGTGATACCGATGATCTCCCACTGGTCGTTGTAGACCGGCGACCCAGAGCTTCCTGGGCGGGTTGGGAGCGTGTGCATTTCGAGAGTCTCGTTTATACCCGGTAGTTTGACCCTCCCAGCGTAATACCCTTCGAACTTCAATACCATATCGGGAGCATGAATTCCATAAGGGGCACTAAAAGTGTATACTCTTGAACCGACAGTAACCATTTTCTTTGCTATCTTACTGATCGGACGATCAATCCTCTTGAGTGAAATTATAAGGCATAGATCCGCTGTCTCTGACACTTTAAGGATTATGGTCTCATGGACTATCCCGCCTATGTCTGTGGCTTTAATCTTGGATCCTAAAGGCAAACAAATATGCCCTGCGGTAAGAATAAACGTAGTATCTTCGATGTGGTGTATAATTACACCTGAACCGCTACCTGAAAAACCGCCTGGTTCTTCAATAGACAGCTTGACAAAGGAATCTCTAGGTGATATGGTGTTGTTTAGGACGGTAGGGACTGTTGCGCACGATGGCATTGTAACAATAAACAATGCCAAGACAAGAGACAACGCTGATTTTAATAAGCTCATGTTATAACTATGTTCTAACCGTCCAAAAAGAATGAGATCCCATTACTTAAAGGTGTAGAATGGCTAAGAAGACTTATGTCCTTGATACTAGCGTGTATTTGACAAACGCTAATGCCGTTTTTGAATATGGCAGCAACGATATTGTTATTCCCATGAAGGTTCTTGAGGAACTGGATAAGCACAAGTCTCGCCAAGACTCCGTAGGGCAACAAGCTCGTACCATTATTCGAATTTTAGATAGCTTGAGGGAGAGCGGAAGCTTGCACAAGGGCGTGCGACTGCAAAAAGGCAAGGGAACTGTTCGAATCGGAACATCCGATGTCTTTTTGCTCCCAGCAGATTTGAGCGCTGACGTTCCAGACCATCAGATCATTTCCACGGCATTGCACGAGCGTTCGATCGCTGCTGCTGCACGAAAAGTGATTCTCGTTACTCGTGACGTTAACATGCGCGTTATTTGTGACGCGATAGGGCTTCAATGTGAAACATACGATCCAGAGAAGGCACTTAACGATAAGAGCAATCTGTATCCTGGGTGTTCTGAAGTACTGGTGGATGAGGAATTCATCGATCGTTTCTACAGCAACGAGCAGCTGTCTCTTCCTAGAGAGCTAACCAAGAAAATGCATGCTAACGAATATCTGATGTTGCGTGCAATCGGTAATGACAAAAAGACTGCTCTAGCACGCTTTCCAGGCAACGAACTGCCTCTTTCTCGTGTCTTCCCCCGTAACAGAGGGAAGGGTAAGGGCGATGATGCGGTTTTTGGCGTGACAACGAGAAATAGAGAGCAGTCTTTTGCTGTAGATCTCTTGCTGAACCCTGACATTAAGATTGTTTCTCTTGTTGGACGAGCGGGCTCTGGTAAAACCTTGCTTGCAATTGCTGCTGGTCTTCACCAAACTGTTGGAGGCGTCGACAACCTTTACAGTCGTTTGGTTGTGTCACGTCCGATCCAACCGGTCGGTAAAGACATGGGATTCCTTCCGGGAACCCTAGAAGAAAAGATGCTCCCCTGGCTTATGCCGATTCAGGACAACCTGCAATTTCTTCTTGGGAACGACAAGGAAACCTTGGAGGACTACATGAGGCGCGGCACGATTGAGCTAGAGGCGCTGTCGTATATTCGAGGTCGCTCAATCGCCAACGCTTTCATCATAATCGATGAAGCACAAAACCTTACCGTTCACGAGTTAAAGACCATTATCACTCGCGTTGGAGAGGGTACGAAAATCGTGCTTACTGGCGATATCGAACAAATCGATAATGCCTTTGTAAACGATGTAACGAATGGACTTACCCACGCGGTTGAGAAGTTCAAAGAATATGGTATTGCAGGACACGTAACTTTGGTTAAGGGTGAGCGTAGCGAAGTTGCTACACTTGCGGCTTCCGTACTTTAAACAGGAGAAAATCATGATGACAGAAGAACAAATCCGTGCAGAAGCCGAGGCTTCTATGCAGGAAGTAGTGGAACCGACCAACGTCTTGAAGAGCTTATTTGTTGGCTACGTCGGCACAAAGTTGCAACCAGAAAACAATGAAGTGACTATCGATATGTGTGTGCGAGTTCTTGCAGAAGAGTTCCCGGAGTTTTTGATCCCGGTTGTTGAGCAGAACTACTTGCTTGGGTATCGACAATGTGCTTTGGATTTGGAGCAGTATTCCACGGAACAAGAGGAGCGACAGCTTACGGAACTTGATGTTCTCGATAACGTTAAGGAGGAGAGTGATGGCTGAGCCGAGTGAATACGAACCATGTCACATCTGCAATTTGCGCGACGCCGTCACACAAGACGGCGTGTGCATGGATTGTGACGATAGGCACCCGAAGTCGAGCCTGAGCGGGACGACGAGAACCTTTTCTATCCTGACGATAACGCGGGAACTTGCCGATGCCAACGCCGAGATCGAGCGGCTGCGGGAGGAGATGCTCGCCATCGCCCATGACCGCGACATGTGGATCGTCGGGTACAACCGCCTCCACGACAGCGTAGACGCTGCCAAAAAGGGCGCCACCGTGGACGCACGCGACACCGAGATCGAGCGACTGCGGGCGGCACTGGCTGCGGCGCGATACGCGCTGGAGCCGTGGGGGCGTGTCGAGGACAGCATCCCCGAGTCTGGTCCAATCGCCCTCGCGTATGACCGGGCGTGTGCGTGGCTGGTCTTTTACGGCAACACCGAAGGAGAAAACAACAAAGAATGAGTGGAATTCACGACTATATCAAGAAGCGCAGCGTAGACGTAAAACAGCACACCCTGTTTAAC
>Ga0307380_10008576_pt1 | contig 13083 bp, 8 predicted proteins | sample UN3MG_FD_202239 | JGI IMG/M metagenome (GOLD analysis project Ga0307380, IMG submission 202239) | Soil microbial communities from Risofladan, Vaasa, Finland - UN-3 | ecosystem: Environmental > Terrestrial > Soil > Coastal area > Acid sulfate soil | place: Finland: Risofladan, Vaasa | collected... | reverse complement strand
GCCAGAAATACCAGACATACCAGACATACCAGCATATCTTACAATAGACTTGGCCATCATAGCAGCAGTTGTCATCGCCATAATCATAGGATTATACGGCATCATCAAAAAACGGAAATAAACCCAAAACCCCCCTTTTTCTTTTTTTCTTTTTAAACAAATTTGGTAGCGCTAACGAAAGTTAAGAAGAAAATAATGATGCAAATCAATCTTTTTGTGATTTAGCCGCATTTACAAACTCTTGAACTTTTGGAGAGTTATCCGCACTAACCTTATTAATAACCCTCTTTGTCTATTAATCGAAAATATTTGAAGGTGTAATTATGCAGGTTACTTTTGTGAATCCACCTTACCCAACAGGATCTCATCGACACCCGCCGTTCATCCCTCTGGGCATCGGATACCTTGCAGCCGTCCTAGAGAAAAACGGATACGATGTCAACGTCATCGACTGCCAAGCTCTCGAACTCACATTAAAGGAGGTGGAAAACGAACTTCACAAACGTCAACCCGACGTGGTTGGATTAACCTCTACTACCCTCACCTACAAATCCGCCCTCGAAATAATCAAAGTAGCCAAGAAAGCTTTACCCAACTGCTTAACCGTTATCGGAGGCTCTCACGTTACGTTCTGGGATGATAAAGCCTTGCAGGAGTGTCCGCAACTGGACATTGTTGTGAGGAAAGAGGGCGAAAACACGTTTCTGGAGCTGGTGCAAAAGCTGGAAGCAGGCAAAAGTTTCAGTGATGTGTTAGGCATAACCTATAGGGAGGGTGAAAAAATTGTACGGACCCCAGACCGACCCTACATAGAAGACCTTGACAGCCTGCCCTTCCCGGCATTTCATCTTTTTCCTCTCAACAAATTCAACAAATACGGGAACATTATATTCCCAGTCATGACGAGCCGGGGCTGCGTATATTGGTGCGAGTTCTGCACAGCCGTAAGGATGTTTGGACGAAAATACCGAATGCGAAGCCCAAAAAAAGTCGTAGACGAAATTGAGTTCCTCTATAAAAAATACGGTGAGAAACAATACACCTTCTATGATGACGCATTCACTGTGGACCAAGCCAGAACCGAGGAGATATGTGACGAAATCCTGAGGCGAGGCTTAAAGATAAGGTGGGATTGTGAAACCCGCGTGGACATGGTTACAAAAGATTTGCTTCAGAAGATGAGAGCTGCCGGATGCATTGCCGTATGGTATGGCGTCGAAGCGGGTTCACAGAAGGTTAGAGACGCTATGGGAAAAGGAATTTCAACCCAACAGACTCTTAACACCTTCAAGTGGACACAAGAAGCTGGACTGATAGCCGTTGCAAGCGTTATTCTCGGCTTTCCAGGTGAAACTAAAGAAACCGCATGGGAAAGCGTAAAACTTTTGGAAAAAATAAACCCCGACGAGATCGGAATCTACATTGCCACGCCCTATCCTGGGACTCCCATGTACGATTATGTAACAAAGATGGACTGGCTAAAAATCCATGACTTCAACAAGTACGACACAGCCACACCCACCTTCGAGTCTCCAACCATGAGCATGAAGGAATTAAGAGAAATCCATGATAAGGCGCATCAAAGCTTTTACCTCCGCCCAACCTATGTCATCCGCGCGTTCAGCAAAGGAGGCGTGTATGGTTACTCGACAACCCGCACTGCCTTGGCGTGGCTTCGAAGGAGCATAGCATCCAAACTAGGCTTTAGATAATTCGCACTACAACTACGCAAGCTCAACTGGTGGATGATCCATTGCAAAAAAGAAAGCTGGGCAGAACCGGTCTTCAGGTCTCCATTGTTGGTTTTGGTGGAACATGGCTTTCACAGATAAGCATGGATGAAGCAGTGAATTTTGTCCGACGGGCTTTTGAACTGGGCATCAACTACTTCGATACTGCGAAACTGGATGGGGACAGTGAAGAAAAACTTGGAGTAGCATTAAAGGATGTAAGAGATGAGTGCGTTTTAGCTACGAAAACCGCCTCAAGAACTAGAAGTGAATCGCTGGCAGACTTTAAAAGTAGTCTGCATCGGCTGAAGACAGACCGTTTGGATTTGATTCAGCTTCATGGAATAGATGATGAAAAAACGCTTCGGAAGGCAATAGGTTCAGGCGGTTCACTGGAGATGTGTAAAATGGCTCGTTCTGAAGGCTTGGTAGACTTCATCGGCATCACAGGACACAAGCCTCGCGTATTGATTAAAGCCATTGAAACAAACGAATTTGACACCATACTTGTACCCCTTAACGTGGTAACACGGCAAGCTTTAGAGGAACTGATACCACTCGCAAAAGAGTTGGACATCGGCGTTGCCATAATGAAACCATTATCAGCTAAGACCTCTAAACTCATAACCTGCTTATATAAACCATCTCTATCTCTGCTTTCTAACGAACCCGAACTGAAAGCTCTTTTGGGGCAGGATACAACTTCAATGGTCCACAACGCCCTCAAGTTTGTTCTGGCACAAGATGTATCCGTAGTTGTCACCGGATTAAAGTCAATTGAAGAAGTTGAGATAGCCGCTCAAGTAGGAAATGAATACGAAGAGTTAACAAAGGCTGAAAAAAACCCTTTTAGCATCCGATTTGATGGAAAACATTGCCGAGACTGCGGACTCTGTTTACCTTGCCCTCAAAACATTGACATAGCAGCTATACTAAGGTTTCAAACGCTATCCACAACTTACGGATTGAAGACTTGGGCAAAAAAACTGTATAACGGACTTGAAGTTGACGTCACCAAATGCACAGAATGTGACGAATGTGAACCAAAATGTCCATACAACTTATCGATCATGTCTATGCTGAAAGATGCGCAGGCGTGTCTGCAGCGCTAGTTTCATAAGTTCAAAAGCATTGAATCTTGTGTGCCCCTCAAGTTCAGATGACGGTATATGGAGAATACCATGTTAAAGATGTTCAAAAGCCAAGCTCAAGGATTTGCATATTTATTATCGAACCCTCCTCAGCTAAATCACTGATCACAATGGGGACATTGGCAACTTGGATAATTTTTTTCTGAGTTTAGAAAAGATGCCTAATTCGCCATAAGATATGGTTCACAGCGGTTCGAGCCATTACTCGACTATAGAAGTTCATTTTAAACAAGTGTCGTAGCACATATTTTGGAGAATAAAAACTGTTATAGAAAGATGTTCTTAATTTTTTGATCTCCTCAGCCGCCAAATTGGGATTCGCAAAAACAGGTGTTATTGTGTCATAGAGTCCCCAATCATTGGACATCTCCAACCCCATCTCCTCCACGAGTCTGCGAAGGTCAGTGCCAGGATACGGCGTTGCCACACATATGTATACGTCATCGGGATCCGCTTTTCTGACGAGATTGATGGTCTGTTTCAACATATCTTTTGTCTCTCCAGGATATCCAATGATCACTGAAATGGCAACAAACAAACCAGCATCTTTCGCTAATCTGATCGCTTTCTCGTTTTGTTCAACTGTTGTTCCCTTTTTCACGGCATCCAATATCTTTTGGCATCCAGACTCAACCCCGAAAAAAACTTGCTGACAGTTTGCCTCCCGCATTTTGAGCAAAATCTCTTCAGAAACCTGACTGACTCTGGTTTGACAATCCCATGGAAGACCAATCTTTCGATTCCTGATCTCTTCACAAATCTTAACTGTCCTTTTTTTGTCAAGCGTAAAAGTGTCATCGTAAAACGAAAAGGCATCAGCTCCATGCGCATCTCTTAACCACTCAAGCTCATCCACGATGCTTTTGGGGCTCCGCGCCCTGAAGGCTTTCCCAAACATTCGAGCTGTCGTACAAAAGGAACATTGGGAGGGGCACCCTCTGCTTGTCATTATTGGGAGCATTTTTCTCCCAAAAAGCCTGTATTTCTCCAATGGGAAGTATTTATACGCGGGACGTGGCAGTTCGTCAAGTTTTTGAATAAATTGCCTAGTGGGCGTACGAACGGTCTGCCCATTATTCCTAAAAGTTATGCCTTCAATCCTGTTGAGCCCCTTCGGGTTGGACCCGTTTTGGGCTAGCTCCAGCAGCGTTTCCTCGCCCTCGCCCCTAACAACTACGTCCACTGCTTCCTCTTCGGCGAGAACTTGTTCGTCCATGAACGTGGCGTGTGGGCCTCCAAGAACAACCATTGCGTCTGGGCACGCTTCTTTTGCAGCATGTGCGGATAGAAGAGCCGACTGTATTGTTGGTGTCATAGAGGTGATGCCGATTACGTTAGGCTCGATAGAAGCTAACTTTGTTTTTAGTTGCTCATGGTTCATCTCTAGCGCCGGGCAGTCTATCACAGTTACTTCATGCCCGTCTTCTTCCAGAACAGCCGCTAGGTAGGCTAAGCCCATGGGTAAGTAAAGCTGATGCCGATAGACGCCTTTTAGTGGCGGTGGATTGACAAGCGATGTCTTAACTTTTCTATGCATCTGCTTTAGCCTCTAACTAGTTTTTCCTAATAATGTTCTTATTGCCTTTTTTGGGTTTCGAATGGCTTTCACCAGTTTGTCGCGAGTAAGACCTTGATTTACCAAATTTGCTTGCACGCATAATTTGCGCAAATCATCTGCCGTGAACTCTTCAGTTTCAATGAGCGGTTCAATCGCAGCTAAGGCTTCATCACTGAACTCTTCCCTTAAGAAACCGCCGCGTTTAGCCTGTTCATAAAGTTCTGTTCCATACAGAGGGGTGGCTATGCTAAATTGGAAAGTGTTGGCTCCTAATTTTTTCAGTTTATAAGCGTATTTTATGGTTTCTTTTATATCCTCTTTTGTTTCGCCTATAAGCCCAAGTATGAAGAAAACTCCTACCTTAATTCCCGCTTTTTTGGCTAAAACAACCGCTTTTTCAACATCCTCTAAGTCAAGGTTCTTTTTAATGATTTCATTCACAACACGTTGGACGCCAGACTCGGGAGCAATTCGTATTCCCTTGCAGCCAGACGCCCTCATCTTTCTCAACAGCTCTTCGTCAAGAGTGTCCGCTCTAACGCCATTTGGAACATACCACTCAATGTCTAATCCCCTTTCCACGATCAAATCACAAATATTTTCTACCCTTTTTTTGATCAGCGTCATATTTTCATCAACGAAGTCGATCTGTTTAATGGAGTAGGTGCGAACTACCTGTTCTATCTCATCAACCACATTCTCAGGGCTTCTACCACGCCAAGTTTTTCCCATAACGATGTGATTAGAACAAAAAATGCAGTTGTGCGGGCAGCCTCTGCTGGTCATCGTTAAGGTGTAACGTTTGCTTATTTCGCCTCTGATGGGTTTTTCTTTGACAGCCTCAAAGTAGATGTCCATTGGAAGCAGGTGCCTTGCCGGAAATGGTAAAGCATCCAAATCTTGAATCTCTGGTCTTGGAGGAGTAATAACAGTCTTCCCATTTTTGATGAAGCCGATTCCTTCTATCTTCTTCAGGTCCTCACTTGTGCCTTGCTCCAGTGCGCCAACTAACTCAAGCATAGCATATTCTGCCTCTCCTCTCACAACAAAATCGATGTTCGGGTTTGAAAGACACTCCACAGGTCTTGCAGAGGGATGCAGCCCATCCAACACGGTGATGATGTCTCTGTCAACGTTCTTTACTACGGACGCCACTTCAAATGCGGCTTTGGACCAGCCCGAAAATGGAATGTTAATTTCAACGATGTCTGGCGACCACCGTTTTATCCTATCGGCTATCTCCTCATTGTTTAAGCCTACCCGATACTTGGTTTCACCTATTGGCTCAAGATTCCTCCAGCCCTCTGTAGGAGAATCTATAATGCTTACCTTATGCTGCTTTTCCAACACTGCCGCAACATACGCTATTCCCAACGGCTGATACACCGTCGGTTTTCCCCATGCTTTTGGGTGGATACGCGGCGGATTAATCAAACAAACACGCATTTCGTCACTCACTACACATAGCACACAAGTTTGTACATGATCCTTTTCTTGTTTCAGACAGACCTAAATAATATTGGTTATCCTAATGAAACCTGTAACACATATTAAGCATGTGGTTTCTTGTATCTTTGGAAAGTGCAACATCTAGGCGAGAAATATGAAACCGCATGTAACCCTAGTGAACCCACCCTACCCGAAGGGTGCACACCAGCATATTCCTTTCCCTCAGTTGGGTATGGGCTACTTAGCTGCTGTTCTGGAGAAAAATGGGTACACAGTTGACGTTATAGACTGCCAAGCCCTCGTAATCTCATACGACGAATTTAAACGCGAACTCAGTAAACGGAAACCCGACGTTGTTGGAATAACCTCAATCACCCTCACCTACAAATCTGCGCTGCAAACAGCAAAAATAGCCAAAGAAGTGCATCCGAACTGCTTAACTGTTCTTGGGGGTCCTCATGTGACGTTTTGGGATGAGAACGCGTTGCAGGAGTGCCCATCGGTTGATATTGTTGTTAGACAGGAGGGGGAATACACGTTGCTGGAGCTGGTGCAAAGACTGGAGGCAGGCAAACGTTTTCATGATGTTATAGGCACAACCTGCAGAAAAGATGGAAAGATTGTGAAGAACCCGGACAGACCCTACATAGAAAATCTTGATGAGCTTCCTTTTCCTGCTCGTCATCTCTGGCCTCTTGAGCACCTTCGAAAACTTGAGGATAGATTTTATTTAACGACAAGCCGGGGTTGCACCTCTTGGTGCGAGTTCTGCGCAGCGGTCAGGATGTTCGGTCGAAGATTTCGTATGAGAAGCCCAAAAAACATCGTGGACGAGCTGGAGTATCTTCACAAAACCTACAACGCGACCCAGTTTACATTCTGTGATGACGCGTTTACTATAGATCAGGGTAGAATTGAAGAACTATGTAAAGAGATCAAAGACCGAAAATTGAAGATAGTATGGAACTGCGGAACCCGCGTGGACAAGGTTACGAAGGAGCTGCTCATTAAAATGAAGGATGCAGGCTGCGTTTCTGTATGGTTTGGAGTGGAGTCAGGTTCACAAGAGGTTCTAAATGTGATGCATAAAGGAATTTCCACTTCACAAACGATCAGAGCCATTACATGGGTACGAGAGCTTGGGTTAACGCCAGTTCCGAACGTACTCCTCGGGTTCCCCGGTGAAACTAAGGAGACCGCTTGGGAGACCATAAAGTTTGCTGAAAAAGTAAGCCCTGACAATGTAGCTTTTTATAACATAGCTACGCCTCTGCCAGGAACGCCCATGTATGATCAAGTCAAAGAAAATGGTTGGCTAAGAATAACTGACTTCGACAAATATGATTGCAAGACTCCCATCTTTGAAACGCCGACTTTAAGCATGAAAGAGTTAGATGAAATCAGCGAAAAGGCTTTTCAAAGTTTCTATCTGCGTCCCCGCTACATTCTTCGCATGTGGGCTAAAGGTTGGATGTATGGTTTTTCAGCAACACGAACAGCGCTTAAGTATTTCATTAGAGCCACAAAATCCAAACTTGGCATTACTTAACTCATGTTTTCGCTGATTTGTGTTCTCCAGATCACCGTTACCGGCATCAAATTTTGTGGAATCGGGCTTCTTATGGCTTGCTTGTCTAATTGTGGTCTTTGAAGTGCCTCAAATGAGCCATAAAACGTGTTCTGTTGTCTGTAACTATCGTTGTAACTTTCAACATGGCACTTGTCCAAAAGCTTAAATTTGTGTTCCAAGAAAGCTAGCCGCATGAACATATGAGGTTATGAACTATGGTAAAAGTTGCAATGACAAAAGATATTTTGATGCAGTACACTTTAGTTGCACTAATCTTTATTGCCTTCCTGTCTTACACTGTGTTTGGTCTTGCATCGCTTGTTATATGCCTAATTTCGGTTGGGGTCGCTGTAGGCTGCGATATCTTGCTTTCTATGGTGATGGGTTCCAAGGGACCCAAGAACACAATGTCTGCTGCCGTCTTCGGCCTAATCGTTGCCATGTCCTACTCATTAGGTCTGCCAGAGATGTCCACTGAAACAATCCCAATACTGGCTGGTGGGTATGAACAATACCTGTATCCTGCTTTGATTTCGGCAGTCGGATTGATTGTTTTCAAGAAACTTCAAGGATTGGCTGGACGAAAATACGTGAATCCCGCTGCAATCGCGAAACTTTTGATTCTTGGCTTACTATTTATGCCCGCTATTTCATCCCTACTGCCCGCAGATCATGCCTTGTCCATAGACTTGCAAAATCCGAGAATTGAAGTAAATGGCTTTACTTACTACCCAATGGACACCTCAATTTTTGCACCAGCTCTAATCCAATGTTATGGTAGTCCTTCATTGGACCCTGCGAACCCCTATACTTTGGGCTCAGCCGAGAACCCCCTCCCAGACGTTCTTTATACTATGCTATTTGCGAAATATCACGGTTGGGTCGGTGGCTTTTCAAGCATCATTGTGATGGCAGTTGGTCTCGCTCTGTTTGCAGTTTGCCGCGGGTACATTAAATGGAGAATAACTATCGCTTACTTGATAGCTACTGCGGTGTTTTCTGTAGTTATGGGAGGTATTTACGGCGGAGACATCGTACTCAGAATGTTGTTCCATCTGTTCACTGGCAGCTCAATATTCATGGCGTTCTTCATGGCAACTGACCCTGCAACTACCCCGCTGACACGTTTAGGCCAAATCATATTCGGTGCAGGCTTAGCCGTTTTGACAATAATCATTCAGACGTACACTGGATTCTTGGGCGGATCAATTCTCGCGTTGGTAATCATGAACCTGACATGTCCTGTACTTGACCGCGTCGGAGTTCCTAAAGTAAGAAAAGAGAGAAGATCCTGTGGAAGGCTACCGAAAGCCAAAACGGTTTCGGAAGTAACGACTACCCAGTGTATCAGATGTGGAAGATGCCTTTACGTGTGCGCTGGAAGACTTCCAACAATCTCAATCAAAGAAGCTGCGGATAAAGGAAATTGGGCAAGAGCCAAGAAGCTAGGCGTTGAATACTGTCAACAATGCGGAACATGTTCCTTTGTTTGTCCAGCAAGAATCGATCTGAAAGGCGCAATGCTTGCTGCCAAAGAAAAAGTAAAGAATCTGTAACTGCCCCAAAAAATCTGAAAAATGTGCGCAATTTTTCGCGCGCACGTTATTTTTTCTCTCTTGTTTTTCTTGTATGTTATGCTGTTTTCTCTTGGGATAATCGCGTTACATCTTTTCCAGTTTTGTCTGAAACAGTTTCATTCTTTCAGAACCGCACCAAATTACATCACTGTAAAAACCATTTTTGCCTTGTCACGATGGATCTTTCAGTGCTTGAGGCAATGATGTGTGAATGAAATGTACAGTCGGGTCTACAGCGTGATGAATACACAAAATATAAATGTAGAATGATAGTAAAGTGAAAAAAGAAAGGAGTGAACAAAAAATGTCAAGTTGGACTGATTGGAAACTCAGCGACATCATCTGGGGTATATTGGTACCTTGCATAGTGGCGTTCTTGATTATAATCTTCCCCTTAGAACTTGCACCCATACTTACTGAAGTTGATCCGACATATACGTTGAATGCCATCATTGTAGATGGGCTTGGTCAAGCAATTCTGATTGTAGGTATTCCATTGTTTGCAGGATTAATTTGGAATAAATTTGCTGGTGGAGCCGCAGGATTTCTGCTGGGCAGCATCCAAGCACTTTTCGCAAATGATCAAATTGTGTATTACACTGGACTGGGCCTTTATAACGCTCCAACGGGGATGTATATTGGAGACATCGCTAATCTAGGATTTGTTGTGTCTGCGATGCTGATCGGCTATATTGCTGGGGCATTAAACAGAGGTTCTTACAGCTTCCGAAGAATGCTTGTCGCCGCACTCATTGCAGCAGTCATAGCTGGATTTTTTGAACTATGGACTGCACAATTATCTATTACTGGAATGGTTACAGACCTGGCATACTCTGGATTTCTCATCCTATTTCCTAAGTTGATCTATGCAGTTATAATACCGATCTTCGTTACGCTCTTCGGATGGTTTGGCATTACTCCCCGAAAAATGACCTAAACACCCCACACACAAGCACAATAACACAAACACTCCCCCCTCTTTTTTGAATAATTCTAGTTCTAGTTTTCAGTTAACCATTAAACTCGATAATGAGGCATGTCTCTCTCATCGTTATGATCTTTCAGCATGAACGCAATTATGCAAAATATATTAATCATAGGCCTTGTAGATGTGACGGTACAAACTATCTCAGGGAAGAGATATGATGCCTCATGTAACTCTTGCAGATTCCCCCTGCCCGAGTGGTGCACACCAGCATCCCCCATTTACCCCTTCAGGGTCAGGCTATTTGGCTGCTGTTCTGGAGAACCATTATGGCGTTGATGTGCTTGTTTCGATATGCAAAACTGGGTGTTCACGTCTTTTTTTATGCTTGAATATTAATTAGAATCTGCATTCGTTTTATTTCATATGGATGTTATGGACTCTAAATGTTGGGGGCTAGCAAGCGTTTGTCTTTAGATGAAAATCTTAGTGAAAGAATTCGTGAAGCAAACGTTGCTGTTCATCAGTTCGAGGCAAAATATTACGAGTTGATTCATCCGGAAGTATATAACAGGTATGAGCAGAAGAGATTACGTTCTACATTGAAGATGGTAGACAAGCTCGTAGCGGATGATCATGTGCGCGCAAAAAAGGTTCTTGATGTTGGGGCGGGTACCGGAAATTTAACTGGTAAGCTTCTACAGATGGGTTACGAAGTAACTGCGATCGACATCTCTGCGGAAATGTGCAAGATTTTGGAAAAGAAGTACAAAAATTATTTAGAATCTAAAAAATTGGTTGTTGTTAACTCGCCGATAGAAGATGTGAGTTTTGATAGAGGTGAATTTGATTTAGTCGCTTGTTATTCTGTGTTGCATCATCTACCGGATTATGTGGGTGCAGTCAAAAGGTTTTCTGGTTTTTTGAAAAAAGGAGGTGTGATGTATCTGGAACATGAAAGCTCTCCATTTTATTGGAAGAGTGAAGCAAGCAGTGTAGCGCGTGTGGTGAAAGCTGTTTATTTTCATTCTAATCCATTGCTTAACACTCTGTATTTTCAGATTGCAGGGATAAATGTTCCTTCTCTTGATTATGAACTATCTGATTATTGGCACAAGAAAGAACATCATTTAGATCATGGGAAAATAGAATGCGTATTTGAGAAAGAGAACTTTGATTTTTTCAAACGAACCGACTATCACCTCAAATATAGGACATGGATTCTAAATCCAATTTTTTACGTATACAGGTGTACTTGCAAGCCTGAAATGAGTTTTTGGGTGACTAAAAAGTAATGCAGACGTTTAAGTGAATATTTCTTGTGCTATAGAACACAAGTAAAAGGTGTTCCTGTTCATGTAGCAAAATATTTAAACACCTAGTTACAAACGTAGCAAGCGTAAGCGTATAAATCAAAAAAAATTGAGGAAAAAAAAGATGAACACTGATAAAAGTAAATCAAAACTTTCTACAATTGCTTTAATTCTACTATTAGCTATTTCTGCAGTAATTGTTGCTATACCAACTGCCACCGCACAGGCTGAAACTAGAACAACCTTTCCTTTCCTAGGCGTTGTCCCTAACCCCGTAGGCAAAAACCAACTGGTTCTGTTTCACGTCGGAATCTTCCAGCAGTTGTCAAGTGCAAAAATGGGCTGGACAGACATGAGCATAACAATCGAGAGACCTGACGGCCAAACTGACACAATTAGTGGCATCAAAACCGATTCTACGGGAGGAACAGGTAAAACCTACACACCTACCATGATTGGTACATACATTTGTCAGTCACACTTCCCTCAGCAAGTGATAGAAGAAGGCAAAACGGCACCAGGTATACCCCTTGGTACAGTGATGCTAGCTAGCGATAGCGCAGAACTTGAACTTGTAGTACAAGAGGATCCAATAGAATACTACCCTGGGCACTCGCTTCCAAGCGAATACTGGACTCGTCCGATAGATGCACAGCTTAGAGAATGGTATCAGGTTGGCGGAAACTGGCTACAGGCGAGTTTAACGAGTCCCCAAGTCGTTTCTGGCAACGCAGAGGCACCAGATACTGCACACATACTGTGGACAAAACCGCTATGGATGGGAGGTGTTGCCGGAGCAGCAGAAATAGACAGTGATTGGGCATTTAGTCACGGAGATGCATATGAAGGCAAATGGACAAGTCGACTTATCATCGACGGTATACTCATCTACAACCACCGCACTAACGATCGCCCCGTGTTATATACTGCTGTAGACGTGCGTACCGGTGAAGAACTATGGACCAAAACCATTATGGACAACCGAACGATAGCCTTTGCCCAGAATCTGAAGTGGGCAGGATATAACCATCATGCCATCTACCCATACTTCTGGGTAACTATAGGCAGTACTTGGTATGCTTTTGACCCATATACTGGAAATGCGGAATTTACAGTGCAAAACGTGCCTTCTGGCACCACACAAACTGATGAAAACGGCTGGCTCTATCGGGTCAACCTCAACTATAATTCTGGTGAAGGATATATCTGGAGCATGGTAGATCTTATCGAACCCTTCGGCGAAGACAGCCCCGCCCCGGGCAGTTGGCTTCCAGCAGGCTCCTTCTATGGATCAAGATATGCGACATTTGACGCAGCAGAAGTTGATGCCGATACAGGAGAGCTCACAGTAGAAGCCCAGCGTGCCTACATATCGGAATTTACGTTCCAAAGCGATCCACGATTGCGTAACACCCGTGCAATGGCTTTCGGTGACAAGGTATTCGGCCTGGAATATAGTACAACAGAAATCATAACTTGGGCTATCAGCTTGGAGAAAGGCCGTGAAGGAGATTTGCTGTTCCGTAAAACTTGGGCTGCGCCAGCTTATTGGGATGCAGGTGGAGTGCAAATCGAATTCAACTGTATAAGCTTAGAGGATGGCGCTGCGGTCTTTTGGGTACATGATACTCTAGAATATTATTGCTTCAGCACTGACACCGGCGAGTACATGTGGGGTCCAGCAGAACCTGAATATTACATGAACTATTATGGCTGGACAGAATTGGGTGAGCGCCCACCATTTATTTGGGAAGGCAAACTCTACTCATCTGGCGCTGGCGGAGTAATATACTGCTACGACCTCACTGAC
>Ga0307380_10008574_pt1 | contig 13085 bp, 6 predicted proteins | sample UN3MG_FD_202239 | JGI IMG/M metagenome (GOLD analysis project Ga0307380, IMG submission 202239) | Soil microbial communities from Risofladan, Vaasa, Finland - UN-3 | ecosystem: Environmental > Terrestrial > Soil > Coastal area > Acid sulfate soil | place: Finland: Risofladan, Vaasa | collected... | reverse complement strand
CTCGACGCTTCCTGCGCAGGAGGACCCTCCCGTGCTGACACCTGAAGATCTCCGCCGTCCCCGACAAGGCCCGGGCCGGCTGGTCGCCCGGGCGTGACTATCAGATGGGCCAAATCCCCCTCGAAGGCCGAATCGAAGTCGCCATCGCCCGGTTCAACCAGAGCGAGGCCATGCTCGTCCAGGCATTCGGGCTTTCCCTGAGAACCGAATCGCCCGGCGGAGGCGGGTTCGGCAGGGCGTATATCGCGGGCACGTTGCAAGACACGGGCCAGCCGCTGCACGTGTTGAAGTATAACATCTCAGATTCCGGCGCGGCATGGGTGGCGATCGGCGAGAGATTCGTGAAAGAGGCCAAGTCCTACGATCAGGCCGACCTGCTCGCGAGCCTGGCACGGGAACTCGCCGCCGTCCGCGAAGAAACGATCCGGCAAACCATTTTCGCCTGTGCCCCCCGGCGCAGGGGCTAACGCGAAATGGCCGGAACCCTCGCACAACTCTTCTCCACCGCCACCCGCGCCGCATAAAACCTGCGAAAGGCCAGCCGTTTTCCATTGTCAAAAAACTCCCGTGAAAGCCTGAAAATGCGGGTTTTTTATTTCGTGCAAGTCGCCCCGCAGAGGCCGAGTTGCGTGAAATACCCTGTTCTCCGGCTATTCCTGCGGGTTGCGGGCCGCAACAATGGCTAAACTCCACTCCGTCTGCTGATGAGATTTTTTTTTTGGCGGAACCGTGGGTGGGGCATGGTGTTGTAAGGGTTGTCTTTGCGTGGTTTCGCCATGGTTGGCCGCACGAACTAAAGGAGCCCAACGTGTCCGAAGAAAAACCATCGCCCTCCGGGGCACAGGACGAAAAGGCAGTCGAGCAGCTCGGCGCGGCGCGTGACCGCATCGTCGCCGAGGTCCGCAAGGTCATCGTCGGCATGGACCAGGTGATCGACGAGATGATGATCGCCGTGTTTTCCCGCGGGCACTGCCTGCTGGTGGGCGTGCCCGGTCTGGCCAAGACGCTGCTGGTCAGTTCGCTGGCGCAGACCATGTCGCTGGTGTTCAAGCGGATCCAGTTCACGCCCGACCTGATGCCCTCGGACATCACGGGCACCGAACTGCTCCAGGACGACCCGGTCACGCATCAGCGCCTGTTCAAGTTCTCCAGGGGGCCGGTGTTCGCCAACATCATCCTGGCTGACGAGATCAACCGCACGCCGCCGAAGACGCAGGCCGCGCTGCTGGAAGCCATGCAGGAGAAGAAGATCTCGACCGGCGGGGTGGACTATCCGCTGGATGAGCCGTTCTTCGTCCTGGCCACGCAGAACCCCATTGAGCAGGAGGGCACCTACCCGCTACCGGAGGCCCAGCTCGACCGGTTCCTGTTCAACATCCTGGTGGACTACCCGAGCTGGGAGGAGGAGCTGGAGATCGTCGAGCGGGTCAGCGCGGCGCCGGACGTGCAGCTTGCCCACGTACTGGCCCGCGACGAGATCCTCAGTCTTCAGGGCCTGGTGTGTCGTATTCCGGTCGCCAGGCACATGGTGGAATACGCCACGCGGCTGGCGCGGGCCACCCGTCCCGGCGAGGCCGACGCCCCGGAGTTCATCAAGCAGTGGCTGGCGTGGGGCGCCGGCCCGCGCGCCAGCTTGTTCATGGTGGTGGCGGCCAAGGCCCGCGCGGCCCTGCGAGGCCGGTTCCACGTGGCTATCGAGGACATCCAGGCGGTGGCCAGGCCCGTGCTGCGGCACCGCATAATTCCGAACTTCGCCGCGCAGTCGGAGGGCATGACGCCCGACGGCATCGTCGAGAAGCTCATGGCCACCATTCCCGCCGACGAGCGCCACGCCCATGCCAATCCGCGGTCCTAAATCACGTTATCTTGACCCCCAGGTGATCGAGCGGATCGGCTCGCTGCAACTGGTCGCCCGCCAGGCCGTGGAAGGCCTGCGCGTGGGCATGCACAAGAGCCCACGGCGGGGCTTTTCCACCGAGTTCGCCCACCACCGGCCATATGCCGCGGGCGACGCGGTGCGGCACGTGGACTGGCGAGTCTACGGCCGGACCGAGCGCTACTACGTCAAGCTCTACGACGCCGAGACGAACTTCGACGCCTACTTGCTGCTGGACGCCAGCTCCTCGATGCGCTACGGCTCGGCCAGGCAGAGCAAGCTGGAGTACGCCAAGGTGATGGCCGCCAGCCTGGCTTACCTGATCATCGCCCAGCGCGACTCGGTGGGGTTGGCGGTGTTCGATTCCAAGCTGCGGAGCTTCGTGCCGCCCGGCGGCACCCAGGGGATGATCGCCACCATCGAGCGCAAGTTGCTGGAGGCCCAGCCCGAGCCGCGGACCGACGTGGCCGCCCTGCTCCACGAGATCGCCCGGCGGATCAAACGCCGAAGTTTCGTGATGCTCTTTTCCGACCTGTTCGGCAGCGTCGACGAGCTCGTCAAGGGCCTGGACCACCTGGCCTTCGGCGGGCACAACATCACGGTCTTCCACACGCTGGACCCGCACGAGTTGGAGCTGCCCTTCAGCGGCACCTGCCGCTTCGTCGGGCTCGAGGGCGAAGCGGAGATCACAACGCAGCCGAAGCGGATCCGCGAGGCCTACATGAAGGAGGTCGCCGGCTTCACCGCGCAGGTGCGCAGCGCCTGCGAGCGGAACCATGCCGACTATGTGTTGGTGGACACGGCGCGTCCACTGGAAGTCGTCCTGAGCGAGTACCTGCTTCGCCGAAGCCGGCTCGCGGGCGCCGGAACCCGGCAGGAGCGATGAGGAGAACCGGATCATGGCGCTGCCGCTGTTGAACCCATGGCTGCTGGCCGCCCTGCCGGCCGCCGGCATTCCGGTGCTTATCCACCTGCTGAACCGCCACCGCTCGGTGACCATCCAGTGGGGCGCGATGGAATTGCTGCGACGCGTCATGGTATTCCGCTCCAGGCAGATCCGGCTGGAGGACTTGCTGCTGATGTTGCTGCGCTGTGCGGTGGTCCTGCTGGTCGTGCTCGCCTTGGCGAGACCCACCACAAAGTGGCTGCCGGCGACCAGTCCCGACACGGGCGTCGTCATCGCCCTGGACGGCTCGCTGAGCATGTCGCACCGCTCCGGGCAGGCCTCGCGGCTGGACGAGGCCGTTAACCGCGTGCGGGAGATCCTCAAGACCGTCAAGCCGAATCGGCCGGTGACGCTGGTGGAAATGGGCAGCCGACCGCGAGTCCTTTTGCGCAACGCCGGCTACGACCCGCTGCGCTTCGAGCAGGCGCTCAAGGAACTCAAGCCGTTTGACGAGCCGCTGAACCTGGAGGGATGCCTTGCGGAGTTGGAGCCGCTCGCGGCGGAGATCAAGGCCCCACGGCGCGAATTGTACCTCGTCACCGACACCCAGGCCGCGACCTTCCGGAACCTGTCGGAAAAGGCCAGGCTGTCGCTGGAGCGGTTGGCCGACTCGGCACAACTGCTGGTGCTGCCCGTGCCGGCCGGCGGCGAAGGGAACCTGGCGGTAACACGGCTGGAATTGGCCTCGGGCGTGCTGCGCGTCGGCGCGATGGCCCGCTTCGACGCCGTGGTGCGGAACTTCGGCCGGACCGCGCAGGACGCGGGCGAGCTGTCGCTGGTATTCGGCGACCAGGTGGTCGATAAGCGGTTCGTCGGCCAATTGGCACCGGGCCAGGCGATGCCCGTGCGGTTGTATGCCTCGCTGCGCCGCGCCGGCATGCTCCACGTGACGGCTCGACTGGGCGACGACGCCCTGGCCGCCGACAACAGCCGCTATGCGGTCCTCAATGTGCGGAACATGCTCCGAGTGCTGTGCGTGGACGGCGAGCCGATGGATCGCTCCGACACGCGTGCCACTTCGCTGGTCATGACGGCGCTGTCGCCCAAAACGATAGATCGCTCCGAGGCCCTGCCCGACGTGGAACGCATTGTCTGGACCGCGCTGCCCGCAGCCCGGCTTGCGGACTACGACGTGGTGGTGCTGATCAATGTGGCCGACATGCCGGAGGATCGGGCCGTGGCGCTGCAGAAGTTCGTAGAGCAGGGCGGCGGGCTCATCGTGATGGTGGGCAACAACGTCAAACCGGAAGTCCTCGGTCGGAGGCTGACTGCCCCCGGCTCGTCGCTCCTGCCGGCGGAACTCGTCTCACAGGTCAGCCTTTCGGGCTCCGAGGCCTCGGGCGCCGCGCTCGATCTGGACCTGCCGGATCATCCCCTGGTGCGCCCGCTGCGGTCGCTGCCCAGGGAACTGTTGGGCGAGGCCCGCTTCTACCGCCACATGCAAGTCCGCATGATGCCCGAGGGAAGGGCGCTGCTGCGGCTGACCGGCGGCGAGCCGATCCTGCTGGTCCGGCCCGTGGGGCGAGGCAAGGTGCTGTTGTGGACCAGCGGGGCGGACCTGGCGTGGAGCAACCTGGCCATCAATCCAGCCTTCCCCATACTCATGCAGCAAGCGGTCACGTATCTGTCGCGGCAGAGCTTTGAAGAGCCCGTCACTGTTCCCCAGCCGATCGTGTTGCCTCTGGCCGGGCTGGCCACCGGCGCGAAGGTCGGCGTGACCGGGCCGGACGGCAGGCAGGCCGTCGTGCGGATGGGCTTGCGGGGCGGGGAGGTGGTCGCGGAGACAGACGCAACGGCCCTGCCGGGCTTTTACGACGTTCACGCCGACAGCCAGGCGCCGGTCGCCGCCGTGGCCGTGAATGTTGACACGGCCGGGTCGGATGCCAAGGTGCTCGCCGCGGACGAACTGACGGCAGCCTTCGCCGGGTTGCCGGTCCGGGTCGTGCCGGCTGATCGGAGCGTGGCCGCGGCGGTGACGGAATTGCGAGTCGGGCGGGAATTGTGGCAGGTTCTGGTGTTTGCCGCAATCGCCATGTTGGCGATTGAGGCGTTGTTGGCCCGCTGGTATAGCCGGCGGAACGCGTAAGCGGCGTGCCGGAAAGATCACAAGCATGATTGAACGACTGCTGGGAATCGATCCTGAAAGCTCGCTGACCGGCTGGAGTCTGCACTTCCGCGCCGACTGGCCCCTGATTATCCTGGCGCTGGCGGTGCTGGTGGTCGTGGCGGCGGCAGCCTTCTATTATTGGCGCGAATCGATTTTGAGCCGGCCCGGGCGCGTGGCACTGGCCGTCGCCAAGGCGGCGGCCCTGAGCGTGCTGTTGCTCATGCTCTTTCGCCCCGTGTTGCAGGCGCAGTTCACCAATACGGTCCGCCCCGCCGTGCTGGTGCTCGTGGACGAGTCGGACAGCATGAACATCCGCGACACGCGGAAAGATGTCGTCAGCCTGACCGAAGCGGGCGAGGCGCTGGGCAAGCTGCCCTATCCGCCGATGGATTTGCCCCGGGTGGCGCTTAAGGCCGCCGCGGAGATGCGGCACGTGGCGGCCGCGCTGGATGCCGGGCTGCTGGACGAGGCCCGTCAAGGCCAGGAGCCGATCGCCAAGGCGCTGGTCGAGTTGGCCGCGGCGGCGCCGGAGCGGTCGCCCGACGGCGGCGAAAGCTTCCAGGCCGCCTTGAAGGCGATCGAAGCCAAACAGGCCGCGCTGCGGCGCGATCTGGAGGCTGGGGCAAGTGCTGTCGCCGGCCCGGCGCAGAGAGAAATCATCACCGAACTGGCCGAGTGGAAAGACCGCGCGGTGGCCGTCGGACTGGCCGTAAACGACAAGCTCAAGGCCGAGCTGGCGCTGGTTTCGCGGGAGGAACTGGTCGATGGGCTCTTGCGGAGCACGGCAAGGCCCATGCTCGAGGAGTTGGGCCGGCGGGAAACCGTGCGGTATTTCCGCTTTGCCCGAGGACTGAGGGCCTCGAACGAGTCCGGCAGCGCATCGCAGCCGGCCTCCGCCGGCGCCGGCCGTGACGGCGGCGCCACCTGGCTGGGCAGCGCCATCGACGCGGCGGTCGAGCAAAGCGGCGACCTACCGGTTTCCACCATCGTGGTCCTGACCGACGGGGCCTCCAACGGCGGGGCCGACCTGATTGACGCCGCGTGGCGCCTGCGCCGCCGGGGCATTCGCCTGGTGACCGTGGGCGTGGGCCTGCCCGAACCCGACGATGCCAGCCTCCGAAACCTTGTAGTCCCGGACGTCGTATTCGCCGACGACATCGTGCCGCTGCGGGTCCAGTGCTCGGCCAGCGGTTACGAGAAACGTTCCACGACGCTCCTGGCCAAGCTGGACGGCGTCGAGGTGGCGAGGAAGACCGTTACCTTTACCGGCCAGAGCCGGCTCGAGGAACTCCCCTTCAAAGCCGGCCGGGGCGGCGGCACGAAGGCCCTGGAAGTGGAACTCCTGCCCCTGCCGGGCGAGGCGACCGCCAGGAATAACTCCCTCAGCCGGTCGCTCCGCGTGCTCGACGAGAAGATCAAAGTGCTCTACATCGAGGGCGCGCCGCGGTGGGAATACCGCTACGTCCGCGCGGTGCTGAAGCGCGACCAGCGCATCGACGTGCAATTCATCAATACCGAGGGCGACAAAGACCTTGCCCGGGCCAGCAAGGAGCACCTGGGGCGGTTCCCGGAAAAAGAGGCCCAGGCGTTCCGCTACGACCTGGTGATCCTTGGCGACGTGCGGGCCAACACCTTTACGCCGACCCAACTGTCGCTCATGGAGCAGTTGGTCCGCGAGCGGGGCGGATCGCTGATCCTGCTGGCAGGGCCCAGGCACGCCCCGGCCGAGTACCTCGACACGCCGATCGCGGCGATGCTGCCGGTCCGCTTCGAGCAGGAGAAATGGGAGGACGTCGGCGACGACGTCTACCCGGTCCTCACACCCCAGGGCCGGCGGAGCACGGTAATGGCGCTGGAGCCCGACGAGGCGCGGACGCAGGCGCTGTGGGCGAATGTCAAGCCGCTGAACTGGGTGCCGCCGGTGCTGGCGCCCAAGCCAGGGGCGCAGGTGCTGGCCGAGATGTCCGACACGGCCCAGCGGGCGCGGGCATTTCCGCTGATCGCATGGCAACGTTACGGCGCGGGCAAGTGCATGTTCGTGGGCACCGACCAGCTCTGGCGGCTCCGCGCCCGCACCGGCGACAAGTACCACCTGAAGTTCTGGGGCCAGGCCATCCAATTCCTCACGCTCTCGCGGCTGCTGGGCGACAACCAGCGGCTTCACCTTCAGACGGCCCAGGACGAATACTCTATCGGCGAGCCGGTGGAGATGTTCGCCAACGTGCTGAGCGACGCCTACGAGCCGCTGGCCACGCCGGCCTTCACGGTGCAGGTCGCGCCGTCGTCCGGCGGAGATCCTCAAAGCATCGCCTTACGGGCAATGCCGGGCCTGCCGGGGATGTACCAGGGATTCTTCACGCCCGCCGCGCCAGGCCGCTACCGCCTCAGCGCCTCGGACGAGGACGAGGCGTCCGCCGGCGCCGGGGCGGCCCCGCTTGGCCGGGCACCGGGGGCGGGATCGACAGCAGCCGTCGAGTTCGACGTCCGGGTGGACACAGCGGAACAGGTCGATACGTCCATGCACCGCGAGGTGTTGACCAAGGCGGCGGAGGTCACCGGCGGAGAGTACCTGTCCCTCCGCGAGATGCCTCTGCTGCCCGACGCGATCCAAGGCCTGCCTCGGGAGGCGACCTTCACCAAAGACGTGGAACTGTGGGACAACTGGCTGGTCGCACTGGTGTTTGTCGGATTCGTGGCCTTTGAATGGGGCTGGCGGAGAAAAAAGAACCTGGCTTAGAGGCCTGAGGCGAGCATGACGACGATAACTGATCCAGGCAAGATCGCGGCCCAAGCCGACATCGGCGTGGAATCCCGCTTGCGGCGGCTGTGGACGAAGCACACCGGCCTGCTGGTTTTGCGCGGCGCCTGCCTGGTGCTCGCCGGCGCCGGCGCGCTGATCCTGGCCGACCTGCTGCTGGACTGGCAGTTGGACCTGCCCGGAGGCCTGCGCGTGGCGCTGCTGGCCTTGAACGCCGTGCTGCTGGCGTGGGTCGCCTACCGGGGGCTTCTGCGCCATTTGAGTTCCTACGACGCGGTCCGGCAGGCATTGCAGGTGGAGCGGGCCTGGCCGCAGCTCAACGGCCTGGTGGTCTCCAGCGTGCAGTTCAGCCGGGAAGACGATTTTTCGCCGGGCGTTTCCCGGGAGTTGATGCGCGCGGTGCGGCGCCAGGCGGCCCAGCGGACCGCGGGGCTGGACTTCAACCACGTAACGCGGCAGGTGGTGCTCCGCGGCGCGGCGGCATGCGCGCTGCTGGCGATGCTCGCGCTGGTGGTAGTTGGCTTGTGGAAGCCGGGCTTCCTCGGGGTCCTCGCCTCTCGCATGTTCCATCCGTCGGGCGATCTGGCGTATCCCACGAGGACGACCATCGAAGTGATCGAAGGCGTTCGCGTGATTCCATCCGGCAAAGCGGTGACCCTGGCGGCGCGCGCCGGCGGCGAGGTTCCCGGGCACGGCCAGGTCTTCATCCGCGAGAAAGGCTCCGACTGGGAGGCGGCAGAGGTCGACGGCGACGCCGCGGCGGAGTTCCGTCACGTCTTGCCTCGCGTCACCGAGGACTTCGAGTACTACTTCCGCCTGGGCGACGCGAAGTCGGCCCGGCGCCAGGTGACGGTAGCGCGGCCTCCGCGGATTGTCCAGGGGCGCGTCGAACTGGAGTATCCCAAGTACACCCGCCTGAAGAACCAGGCCGTTGACACCCTCAACCTGAAAGTGCCCGAGGGCACGCTGCTCCGTTGGCGCCTCAAGCTGGATCGGCAGGCGGAATCCGCCCAGTTCAGGCCGGAAGGGGCCGAGCCGCAAGCGATGACGCTCAAATCCGACGGCATGGAGGCCCAGTTGCAGTCGGCCGCGGAGGCGTCCCGGCCTTACACGATCGCCTTGGGCTGGCGGCTGGCCGGCCGCCGGTACGTCGAGCCGGGGGCCAAACACTACATCCAGGTAATCCCGGACGCCGACCCGCAGGTCGGCCTGCTGCGCCTCGGCGAGGACCCGAAGGCGACGCTGAAGAAGACCATCCCTCTGTCGTACTGGGCGCGAGACGACTACGGCTTGGGCGAAGCGCGGATCGCCTACTCGGTGAACGACCTGGGCGAGCGGCGGCATCCGCTGGGGCCGCTGGGAGGCCAAACCAGCGTCGATAACGAGTATTCGTGGCCCATCACGCAACTTTTGCCCACGCTTAGGCTCAACGACATCGTGACCTTCGCCGTGGAGGTCTCCGACGGCCGGCCCGGCACGCCGGGCATCGGGCGATCCGTCGCCCGGAGGGTGCAGTTCGTCTCCGACGGCGAGTACGTCAGTTACGTCCTGGCGCGGCTGCGGAAGGTTTTGGGGCAGTTGCGTCCGCCGTATTTGCAGGAAAGAGAGGCCGCCAGGCGGCTGGAGGCTATCGTCAAGTCGTCAGACGATATCGAGCAGCAGGTGGCGCTCGAGGCGGCCCGGCAGGATGTCGTCGATGCGCGACTGGGCGAATTGATCAACCGCTTCGGCGGCCTGATCGAGGACATGGCGTCCAACGGGGGCGTTGCCGCCGACGTCTCTAAGATCGCCTCCGACTTCCAAGGCCGGCTCTCAGAGGTTCGTGAAGTGCGGCTGAAGACCGCGCGGAAGCGGATTGAACAAGCCATGAGCCTGCCTGCGGACGCGGGCCCGCGCCTGGCCGAGGCGCAGGCGCAGATCGAGCTGGCCGCCCGCGAGTTGGGCAGCCTGCTGATCCAGGCAGGCGTTTCGCAGGCCTGCGAGGTCTTCGCCTCCGAACTGCGGGAGATCATCGCCAGCCAGGAGGAGATCAAGGCGCCCGCGGTCGGGGCCGTGAAAGCCCCGGCGAGCGATACGGCCGACTTGCAGAAGGCCCTGGCCCAGCGGATCGACAAGCTGCTGGAGGGCATTAAGTCAATGCGTGAGTCGCCCGCCGACGCCCTGGCCGCCGTCCGCATGAACCGGGCCAGGAAGATCGTCGAGGGCGGAAACGTCGGTCCCGAAATGCGACAAGCCGCCGAAGAACTTGCCGCAAAGCCTCTCTCGGCCGCCCAACGCCAGGGCAATGCGCTCAAGGGGATGCGGCAGGCACTGTTGAAACTCCGGCCCGACGCCAGGCTGGAAGAACTCGTGCGAGCCCGTAACCTGCTCAAGGACGTGCTCGACGCGCAGAAAACCCTCCGGGCAGGCCTGGCGAAGCTGACGGCCGAGGAAGTCGCACAGCAGAAGGCGGCCATGATGTTCCGTCAGGAGGCGATTCTGTTGCCGGCGAGCCAGCTCGACAGCGCCCTGGAAATCGACGCCCCGCTGGACGCCATCAACCTCGCTGGCCGGGAAGCCTCGGCCGCGATCGAGTCGGCGGACGCGGCGGCCGCCTCGGCCGCCCAGGGCCGCGTGGAGACGGCGATCTCCGCCGCGGTTGTGAAGCTTGGCGATCAAATCGCCAAGCTGAACGCCCTTGGCGAGATCCACAAGCGGATGATGGAGTCCGCCGACCGGCTCAAGGCGCTTACCGAGATCCGCGATCGGGCCGAAGAGGTCAAGAATGCCGCGTTCGACGCCGCGGGGGCCGGCAAGGGCCTGGAGGCTTCCGCCGCCGCCCAGCAGCAGCTCGCCAACGACATCGCCGCGATGGCCGCGGCCCTGCCGGCCAGCAGCAAGTTCGCACCCGCCATGCGCCGCCCGCTGAAGAAGACGGCGCAGGCATCCGAAAAGGCCGCCGCGTCCCTCAAGGCCAACAAGCTCGACGACGCAATGCCGGACCTGCTCAAGGCCGATCAGACGCTCAAGGAAACCTTCGACATCGCCAAGCGCGAACTGGGAGTCCTGGAGAAGCTGTGGCTCTTCCAGCAGGCATCCGCGGACCTCAAGCTGATCCGCCTGACGATCGAGGACATCGAGGCCGAACAGGCGGACCTGCGAGGCGACGTCGAATCGGCCCGCAAGGATGCCCGGACGGCCCTGGACCTGGCCGGGCCGCAGGCGATGCTCGCCCGCGCCACCCAGCAGGTGCAGGACAGCGTCGCCGCCATCCGCGAGGCGGGCCCGATGACCGAGCCGCTGGACGCCGCCATTGCGGCCATGACCCAGGCGGCCGGTGAACTGGAAAAGGACCAGGCCCCCACGGCGATCAGTTCCCAGAAGAAGGCGTCCGACGCCTTGCAGGAAGCTCGCAAACTGAGCGCCAAGCTGATCACCCAGATCGATCTGGTCGTGGTTGAGATCAACGCCGCCTCGGAACTCAACAGCCGGGCCATGGACCTGCTGCAACGCCAGATCGAGCTGCGAGAGACGACCGAAGAGGAGGAGCCGGACCGCATTGTGCGCCTGGCCGGCGAACAGGACATCCTGCAGGCCGAGGCCGAGGTCCTCGCCGGCCTGTCGGTGGCGCCCAAGGCGGCCCAAGGGTTCAAACTGGCCTCCGACGAGATGACCGCCGCCATTAAGGAACTGAAAGCCTCGGCCAGGGAGCAGGCCGTCGAGCACCAGAAGAAGGCCGAGGACGCCCTCCGCACGGGCATCATCGCCATGGACGAGTACATCCTGTCGATGGCGGCGATGCTGAGTGACCCCCCTCCGCTTGATTACATCGGCGCCTTCGACGGACTGACGGCAATCCTCCTGTTGGCGACCGAGCAGCGGGAGCTCCGCGACCTGACGCAGCGGTCGCCTGACGCCGTGCTTCCCACGCACGTCGAGAAGCAAACCGAACTGCACGAGCGATGCATCGTCGTGTCGAACATGCCGAACATCCTTCTGTTCACCGGGCGGATCACCGGTTACGAGCACATCGAGGCCTCGGCAAAGGCGATGGACCAGGCGATAGGCACGCTCAAGGCGTCGGTCAAGGAGCAGTCGATCACGCATCAGGAGTTGGCGGAAAAGGAATTGCGGATCGCCTTTGCCATGAACGTGGTGGAGTTGATCAGTTCGCTCCAGCCGCCGATGCCGCCGATGCCCGGCCTGCCGCCGCCGCCTGGGCCCATGCCGCCCTCCTTGGTGAGCCTGGACCACTGGATGGAGTTCACCAAGGCCAGCCCCGCTGGCAAGGTCGTCCAGGGCAACAAGGCGGAATGGAACTCGCTGATGGACCGCGATCGGGCCGCGCTGAACGAGAACTTCGCGAGGGAACTGCCGCTGGAGTTCCGCAAACTGTTGAAGGATTATTACGAGGCCTTGGCGAAATGACGCCCCACTCTCCCAAAGGAACGCAGGTGATTCGATGAACAGATCGCAATTGCGGATTCTGCTTTGCACCGCCGTTTTGGAAGCCGTCGGCCTGGCCTTGCCCGCACAGGCCGCTCTCGCACCAACAGGCCCGGCCAAGGCGGCGGACGCTCCCAAACCATCCTCGAACGAGACCGACCTGGGCGCGAAGTTCATCGACACCGGCCCGGGCAAGGATGTCGGCAAGATCGCCCCGCCCTCGCCGGACGCCCTGGACGAGGCCGATACCTCCGCCCTGTTGGACCGCCGCACCGAGGCGGCCATCCAGAGGGGGCTTCAGTTCCTGAAATCCACGCAAGGTCAGGACGGGCGATGGGATGCCAGTGATACCAACTGGGTGGGCTACACGGCGTTCGCCACGATCGCCTTCATGCTCAACGGCCACTGCCCCAACAAGAAGCCGCCCTACGGCGAGACCCTTACCAAGGCCGTGGACGCCTTGCTCAAGGAGACCGAAGGCCAGGTCACGGGCTACATGGGCTCGAACATGTACTCCCACGGGCTGGCCACGCTGGCGCTGTCCGAGGCCTGGGGCCAGACCGACAAGGACGACAAGGTCCAGGAGGCGCTGAAGTTGGCGGTTAAAGTTATCCTTAGCGCGCAGAACGAGGCGGGCGGGTGGCGATACAACCCCCAGCCAGGCGACGCCGACGTGTCGGTCACCGCAATGCAGGTGGTGGCGCTGGCCGCGGCCAGGCAGGCCGGAATCTTCGTGCCCGACGAGACCATCACCCGCGCCGTCCGATACGTCAACATGTGCCACCAATCCGAAAGCGGCGGCTTCAGCTACCAGGCGGGCCTTGGCCCGGCCGGGTTCTCCCGAACGGCGGCTGCGACCTTCTCGCTGATGATGCTGGGCCGGCACGATTTCAAAGAGGTCAAGGACGGCGTACGCTACCTGCAAAAGGAAGCCCCCACAGCGGTGAAGAATACCGCTCACTACATGTACGGC
>Ga0307380_10008573_pt1 | contig 13085 bp, 14 predicted proteins | sample UN3MG_FD_202239 | JGI IMG/M metagenome (GOLD analysis project Ga0307380, IMG submission 202239) | Soil microbial communities from Risofladan, Vaasa, Finland - UN-3 | ecosystem: Environmental > Terrestrial > Soil > Coastal area > Acid sulfate soil | place: Finland: Risofladan, Vaasa | collected... | reverse complement strand
GCATCCCGCGAATGGTGTTCATCAGCATGATGGACCGGGAGAACGCGAGCTTCGACAAGGCGTTCCAGCAGGTGCGCGACACGTTCGGCAGCGGCGCGATCCCGGTAGAGGTACCGATCGGCAGCGGCGAGAACTTCAGTGGGATCGTCAACCTGTTCTCGGGCCATGCGCATAGCTACCGGCCCGACTCGAAAACGGGTGAATACGATCACGTCGAGATCCCCGACGCGGTGACAGCCACGGTCGAAAAGTACCGTGAGCAGTTGATCGAGTCGATCGCAGCCACCGACGACGCGCTCCTGGAGGCGTATCTCGAAGGCGAAGAGCTGGATCGTGAGCGGGTCCTCGCGGGGATGAAGCTCGGAATGGCGCGGGGCGAGTTGTTCCCAGTGTTCTGCGGATCCGGAGCCAGCGGTAAGGGAGCACGAGCGGTGCTCAAGAAGCTCGTAGAGCTGATGCCAGCACCATCAGAGATCGGAGTCGTCGAGGTCGAGGACTCACGGGGCAATGCCGTGGAGTTGGAGCCCGTCGACGGATCTCCCATGACGGCCCTCGTGTTCAAGACCACCCAGGAGCCCCGGGTCGGTGAGTTGAGCTTCTTCCGAGTGTTCACCGGCGTAGCGGAGAGCGGTGCGACGGTCGACAACGCCGCGCGCGGGTCCAATGAACGGATCGCACACCTCGGAATTCCGGACGCCACGACGCGTGATGAGGTCGAACGGCTGCATGCCGGGGATATCGGCGTCGTGGCCAAGCTGAAAGACACGCACACGGGCGACACGCTGAGCACCGAGGGCAAGGGGCTCATACTGCCCGGGATCAACTGGCCCAAAGCCGACATTTCGATCGCCATCCAGCCTGCTTCGCGTGGGGAAGAAGACAAGCTTTCCAACGGTCTGACCAAGCTGCACGAGGAGGATCCGACATTCTCCGCGAGCTTCGAGCCGGAGCTCGGCCAGACGATCGCCCGCGGGCTTGGCGAATTGCACCTGAACATCGCGATGGAGCGATTGTCGCGGAAGTACGGGGTAAAGGTCGAAACAGAGCCACCCCGGATCCCGTACCGCGAGACGATCACCCGGTCTGCCGAGGGGCAGGGACGGTACAAGAAACAGACGGGCGGTCGGGGGCAGTTCGGGGATTGTTGGCTGAGGATTCGACCCCGGGCTCGCGGAGAAGGTTACGAGTTCATCAAGAAGATCGTCGGCGGATCGATTCCCGGAAAGTTCGTTCCAGCTGTCGACAAGGGGGTCAGGGAAGCATCGGCGCGGGGAGTAATCGCCGGGTATCCGGTCGTTGATTTCGAGGTGGAATGCTACGACGGGTCCTACCATTCGGTCGACAGCTCCGAGATGGCGTTCAAGGTCGCCGGCTCGATGGCGTTCCGGAAGGTGGCGAAGGAGGCGAAGCCGATCCTCCTCGAGCCGATCATGACCGTTACGGTCCGGGTGCCGGAAGACTACATGGGCGAGGTGATCGGTGACCTGAACCAGCGCCGCGGCCGGATTCTCGGCATGGATGCCGACGGGCACTGGCAGGAAGTGAAAGCGCTGGTCCCGCTGGCCGAGCTATACAAGTACTCGACCTCGCTCCGGTCGCTGACCCAGGGGAAGGGCCTGCACTCGCGCGAGATCCACGGATATGAGCCCGTTCCGAACGACGTCACGCAGAAGATCGTCGCGGACGCCGAAGCCCGGAAAGAGGAAGAAGGACACTGATTCGCCTCCGCCGTGCCGACCGTGGATTCCGCCGGGATCCACGGTCGGCAGGGGTGGGCAGAACGAATGACGGGAGAGACGGGTTTGGCAGGACACAGCAAGTGGGCGCAGATCAAGCGCTCCAAGGCGGTGACGGACGCTGCCCGGGGTCGGACATTCGGCAAAATGGGCCGGGAGATCGCGGTCGCCGCTCGCCTCGGTGGTGGCGACCCGAATTTCAATTCTCGGCTGCGCACCGCGATCGCCACCGCGAAAGCCGTAAACATGCCGGCGGCGAACATCGACCGGGCGATCCAGCGTGGTACCGGCGAGCTGCCGGGAATGAGTTTCGAAGAGACCACCTACGAAGGGTATGGGCCGGGTGGCGTGGCTCTCCTGATGGAGTGCGTCTCGGACAACACGAACCGTACAGTGGCGGAGCTGAGGCACCGAATCGAGAAGTCCGGCGGCAATCTCGGACAGACGGGCTCCGTGGCCTGGATGTTCGAGCGAAAGGGACAGATCTACGTCGATGCTGAGCGCTTCGCGGAAGAACCGGTGTTCGAGTCCGCGATAGCGGCAGGGGTCGAGGACCTCGCCACCGAGGACGGAACGCACGTTCTGACGACCGCGGTTGGTGACTTCCACGTTGTGCAGGACGCGCTTCGCGCCGATGGAATCGAGGTGTCCGAGGCGGAACTCGCCTGGCTGCCGAACACCACGATCCAGGTGGAAGGGAGAGAAGCGGAGAAGCTCATCCGCCTGATCGAGGATATCGAGGAGCACGATGACGTGATGAAGTTGTGGGCGAATTTCGAGGTTGACGAAGAAGCGTTCGCTGCCCTGGGAGCCGAATGAGAGTGCTTCCCGGATCGTGGTCCAGGTCGGACGAAGGGACGGGGCAGCCCCCCGTCCCTTTGGTTTTCCGGTGAGGGTTCTCGGCATCGATCCCGGATCGGCCGCCACCGGGTTCGGGGTGGTCGAGGGGACGGCCAACCGGATGCGACTCGTGGAGTGCGGCGTGATCCGTCCGACGCGGGGGGCGGACCTCGCCGACCGGCTGCTCGAGATTCACGATGGGATCGCCGCCGTGATCGACAGGACGACACCGAACTGTCTCGCGGTCGAAGGCGTATTTTACGGTGAGAACGCCCGCACGGCGGTAATCCTCGCGCATGCTCGTGGAGTGGCTCTGCTGGCCGGAGCGGGGCGCGGTCTGGCGGTGGCCGAATATCCGCCCGCGGAGATCAAGAAGGCGATCGTCGGAACCGGCAGGGCGACGAAAGAACAGGTGGCGTGGATGGTTCAGAAGCTGCTGGGCCTGTCGGAGCCTCCGCGCCCCAGTGACGCCGCCGACGGGTGCGCCGCGGCGATCTGTCATATTCTGATTGGAACCGGGCCGCTGGCGAAGCAAGCAGTGAGGGCGATGCCGTGATCGGACGCGTGAGAGGCGAGCTGGTGGTGGTGGAGTCCGATCGTGTCACCTTGATGACGGCCGGCGGCGTCGGGTACGTGATCCTGGTGCCGGCCAGCGTGTTCGAAAAACTGCCTACGCCGGGACAGTCGGTGGACCTGCATACCACCATGGTCGTAAGGGACGACGCCCTGTTGCTGTTCGGGTTTTCGTCAGCCCGGGATCGAGAACTGTTTCTCCGCCTGCAGGCAGCCTCCGGCGTCGGTCCGAAGCTCGCGCTGTCCATACTCAGCGCTCTGCCGACACGCCGGATCGTAGGGGCGATTCGGGGTCGTGAACCGGCGGTGCTGCAGACCGTAACCGGAGTCGGCAAGAAGACGGCGGAGCGGCTGGTCCTCGAGCTCGGCGACAAGCTGGACGATCTCGGATCGGCTGAAGACGGAATCGACTCCAGAACGGCGCTGACCGGGACGGGCGCCGCGCTGGAAGCGCTGCGGGCGCTCGGGTATTCAGCCGTGGAGGCGGAGGCCGCCGTGGCGGTGGCGCGGCGTGAATCCGCCGATGGCGTTCCGGGCACCGAGGATCTCGTACGTGCTGCGCTGCGCCATCTTTAACGCGCCCCGGACGAGAATACCGGAGGGAAGATGACGGATCGGATAGAGGTGACGACACCCGAGACGCTGACCGGCGAGGAGACGCTGGAGCAGTCTCTGCGCCCGTCGCGCCTGTCCGAGTTCGTCGGCCAGGAAAAACTGAAGGAAGCTCTCGACATTTACATTCGAGCGGCTCTTGGTCGCGAAGAGGCGCTGGACCACACGCTGTTCTTCGGGCCGCCCGGACTGGGGAAGACCACCCTGGCCATGCTGATGGCGCACGAGCTCGGCGTGAACATCAAGGTCACGTCCGGTCCGGTGCTCGAAAAGCCGGGCGACCTGGCGGGCCTGCTGACCAATCTCGAACCCCGGGACATCCTGTTCATCGACGAGATCCACAGGCTGCGTCCGGTGATTGAGGAGTACCTGTATCCGGCGATGGAAGACTATCGGATCGAGATCCGGCTCAGTGACGGGGCGCGCGCCCAGACCATGTCGATGCGGATCGAGAAGTTCACGCTCGTCGGCGCCACGACCCGTTTCGGTCTGCTCACGGCTCCGATGAGGGCGAGATTCGGGGTGGTGGAGCGCCTCGGCTATTACCCGGCCGACGAGCTGCACCAGATCGTCGACCGATCGGCGTCCATCCTCGGTGTGCCGGTGCGCGAAGACGGAGCCGCCGAGATCGCGCGCCGGTCGCGTGGCACGCCCCGCATCGCGAACCGACTGTTGCGGCGCGTCCGGGACTTCGCAGAAGTCCGGGGCGACGGAACGATTGACGACGCGACCGCCCGATCCGCCCTCGAGATGCTGAACGTGGACGAATACGGACTCGACGAGATGGACAGTCGCATCCTCAAGGCGATCATCGAAAACTTCGACGGCGGGCCGGTCGGGCTGAACTCGCTGGCCGTGGCGGTCGGAGAGGATGCTTCGACGCTGGAGGAAGTCTACGAGCCCTACCTCATCCAGACCGGCTATCTGCAACGCACTGCCCGGGGGCGCACGGCGACCCGGCGCGCATTCGAACGGTTCGGCTACGCCCTGCCCGACGAGAGCGGACCGCAATCGACTCTGTTCGGCGATGACGTCTGAGATCGATTCGACGCCACCCGGGGTGGACGGGAGTGACTCCGGGCTGAGGACGTCGGCATTCGACTACGATCTGCCCGCCCGCCTCATCGCGCAGCGGCCGACACCCCGCAGGGACGACAGTCGCCTGCTCGTGCTCGACCGGGCGGCCGGGACACTGGCTGACCGCCGGTTTCCTGACTTCCTCGACTATCCGGCTCCCGGCGACGTCCTGGTGCTCAACGACACGCGCGTGTTTCCCGCCCGGCTGCTGGGGCGCAAGCCGACCGGAGCTGCTGCTGAGGTGCTTCTCCTGAACCCGCTGCCCGGTGATGAGACCGGCCGGAACTGGGAAGCGCTCGTCCGACCGGGCGGCAAGCTCAAGCCCGGCCGGCTGGTGGTCGTGTCCGACGAGTTCCAGGTCCGGATCGAGGACTCGACCCCGGACGGAGGGCGGGTCGTCCACCTCGTTGGTGAGGGCGATCCGTTCGAGTTGATCGAGCGCCACGGGCACGTTCCGCTCCCCCCGTACGTCGAGCGACCGCCGGACCCGGAAGACCGGGAGCGGTACCAGACGGTGTATGCCGAATCCGTCGGGAGTGTCGCCGCGCCCACGGCCGGGCTTCATTTCACGACCGAGCTCCTGCGCGCGGCGGCCGCAAAGTCCATCGAGGTAGCGCGGGTTACGCTGCACGTCGGACCCGGGACGTTCCGGCCGGTGGATGCCGAGGACCCGCGGGAGCACGTACTGCATTCCGAGCGGTGGGAAATGACGCCGGGTACCGTGCAGCAACTGAACGACGCTCGTGACTCCGGAGGAAAGATCTGGGCCGTAGGCACTACTTCGGCCCGCGTGCTGGAGACGACCGTTCAGCAGGACGGTCGATTCGCGCCGGGATCGGGATGGACCGACCTGTACATTCTCCCCCCGCATCCATTCCTCGGAGTCGACGGACTGGTTACGAACTTCCACCTGCCGAGGTCGAGCCTCCTGATGCTCATTTCGGCGTTCGCGGGAACCGAACTCATAATGCAGGCGTACCGGCACGCCGTGCGTCAGGAGTACCGGTTCTACTCCTACGGCGACGCGATGCTGATCCTGTGAGTGACACCAGGACCGGATCGGCGCGAAACGAGGGCCTCGAAGAGGGGCGTTACCGCATCGATGGCACTGACGGAAGGGCCCGGGCCGGGACCTTCGGGCTTCGTAATGGTGAGGTCCTTACCCCCTGTTTCATGCCGGTCGGGACGCAGGGGACCGTGAAAGGTCTTACGCCTGAAGACCTCGAGCGGCTGGGAGCCCGCATCCTGCTCGGGAACACCTACCATCTCTACCTTCGACCTGGCATGGAGGTGATCGAGCAGGCCGGCGGCCTCGGCCCGTTCATGCACTGGGACGGTCCGATTCTCACGGATTCCGGGGGATTCCAGGTCTTCTCTCTCGCCCGGATCAATCGCGTCACCGACGAGGGAGTGACCTTCCAGAGCCACATCGACGGCTCGCGTCACCTGCTCACGCCGGAGCGGGCCGTGGATATCCAGGCGTGTCTCCGGTCGGATGTGATGATGGCCCTGGATGAGTGCCCTCCCGGACGGGCGGATCCCGAGACCGCGCGAAGCGCGCTGGAACGAACGCTGCTGTGGCTGGCGCGTTGCCGAGCCCGACACGCTGAACTCCGGGCGGAAGGGACCGATCGGGCAGGGTTGCTGTTTCCGATCTTCCAGGGCGCGTCCTGGCCGGAGCTTCGACTCGAGTCGCTCGAGCGGACCTTGGAGATGGGAGACTGGTCGGGGATCGGGATCGGCGGACTGTCGGTCGGCGAGCCGAAGGACGTCACGCTCTCTATCCTCGACGTGTGCGAGCCGCACATGCCGGTCGACCGGCCGCGCTACCTGATGGGAGTGGGGTATCCGACGGACCTGATAGAGGCGATCCGACGTGGCGTGGACATGTTCGACTGTGTCGCGCCCACCCGGAACGGCCGAAATGGAACGGCGTTCACCACCCACGGTCGATTCAACGTCAAGCGAGCCGGCTTCGCACAGGACTTCCGACCACTGGATGGGGATTGCGACTGCGAGTGCTGTCTGAATTACAGCCGGGCCTACCTGAGGCATCTGTTCGTCGCCGATGAGCTCCTGGGTCTGCGTCTTCTGTCCATTCACAACGTGGCGTTTCTCGTCAGTCTGGCGTCCGGGGCGCGAGACGCGATTCTCGAGGGACGCTTCGAAGACTGGGCCGAAGATAGACTGCGGCGATATCGTTCCGGGCCGGATATATTGTCAGACTGATTCACGATCGACGAAGGAGGTATCGTGTTGCCAGTACATATGCTGATGCTGCAGGCCAGCGGCACGCCGCAGAGGCAGAGCCCGTTCGGCATGCTGTTCATGTTCGGGGCGATCTTCGCGATCTTCTACTTCCTGCTGATCAGGCCACAGCGGACTCAGCAGAAGGCCCATGACGAGATGGTCGCGGCGCTGTCGAAGGGCGATGAAGTAACCACGGTCGGCGGAATCGTCGGGAAGATCGTTCACCTGACGGACGACCGGGTCACGATCCGCACCGCGGGCGACACCCGACTCGAAATCGAGCGCTCGAAAATCGGTCACAAGGTCTCGTCCGAAAGCACCGGAAGCTGAGGATGGCGGTGCGGGACATTCGAATCCTGGGCGACTCGGCGCTCCGGGTGCGTTGCAGCGAAGTCGAGTCGATAGATGACGAGGTGCGTCACCTCGTGGACGACCTGCTCGACACGATGTACGCGGCCGATGGCGTCGGCCTGGCGGCCCCGCAGGTGGGAGTTCCACTTCGCGTATTCGTTTTCGACGTGCGGGAGCCGGAGGTCGAATCCGGTGTGCTGATCAACCCGCGATTCGTGGAGGCCGGAGGCACGATCCGCGATACGGAGGGGTGTCTGAGCATCCCGGGGTTGAACGAAACGGTGGAGCGCTACGCACAAGTCGTGGTCGAAGGACTCGATCGAGACGGCCGCGAGATCCGGATCGAGGCGACGGACCTGCTCAGCAGGTGCCTGCAGCACGAGAACGATCACCTGGACGGCATTCTGTTCATCGACCGTCTGAGCCCGTTGAAGCGAAAACTGTTGCTGAACAAGTGGGCGAAGATGGATGAATCGGAGAAACGGTCAGCCGGCGCATTCTGATCGCCCGGCAGTCCCGGTCCGCGTTCGACGCGGCGCTCCTCCGCTTCGCCCCGCCCGAAATTCCTGGAGGGACTCATGCGGATCCTCTTCTGGGGGACCCCCGAATTCGCGGTTCCGTCGCTTCGCGCGCTGCAGGAAGAAGGACATGCCGTGCTCGCAGTGGTGACACAGCCGGACCGACCGGCAGGTCGCGGCCAGTCCCTGCGCCCCAGCCCCGTGAAGCAGGAAGCGGAACGGGAGGGGATTCCAGTACTTCAGCCGGAACTGCCGCGCGGCGAGGAGTTCATCTCCGAGATCCGGGAGCTGGAGCCCGACCTGTCGGTCGTCGCTGCCTACGGGCACATCCTCGGGGACGAGGTACTCGCCGTGCCGCGTCTCGGTTCGATCAACGTGCACGCCTCGCTGCTGCCCGAGCTGCGGGGGGCGGCGCCCGTCAACTGGGCGATCATTCGTGGCCATACGCACAGCGGCGTGACGATCATGCGCATGGTCCGAGAGCTCGATGCCGGGCCGATCCTGTATCGGGTCGCGACACCACTGCCCGACGACATCACGGCGGGCGAATTGTACGAGATGCTCAGCGAGATGGGCGCCATCGGGCTCATCGAGGCCCTCGCGCAGATGGAGGCGGACGCGATCACTGAGGCGGAGCAGGCTCACGATCGGGCCACGTATGCCCCGAAACTGGGTCGCGCGGACGCGAGGATCGACTGGACGCTGGACGCGGTCAGCCTGGATCGGTGGATCCGGGGCTGCGACCCGTGGCCGGCGGCCTGGTCGCAACTGGACGGAGTGCCGGTCCAGGTGTTCGCTCCGCGGACGGACGAGTCCGTGTCGGAACAGCCTCCCGGAACCGTGCTGGAAGCGGATCCGCGTAGGGGAATCCGTGTCGCTACCGGCGCCGGGACGCTGTGGATCGGCGAGGTGAAGCCGGCGGGTCGCGGTCGGATGACGTCGGGAGCCTGGGTAGCCGGGCGGGGAACGCAGGAGGGCGACCGATTCCAGTAAACGTTCCCCGACTCCACGTCATCTGTCCCGACGGCGAGCTGGAGCGAGTCGATGCGCTCGGTCGGCTCACCTCGCTGCTCGAAGCCGGAGGGGGGTCAGTAGCCGTGCACCTCCGCCCGCGGAGCGTTCCACCGCTTCGATGCCTGGAGCTCGCGCGGGATCTCGTTCCGCGCGCCGCCCGGATGGGCGGGTGGATCGTGGTGAACGGGCGGACTGACATCGCCCGCGTCGCCGGGGCGCACGCCGTTCAGTTGGGCCGAGGTTCGCTTCCGATTGATGCCGCGCGTCGGGTACTCGACCGCAGCTGCGCGTTCGGTGTTTCGGTCCACGGGCCGGAGATGTGTCGAGAGGCGTCGGCCCTCGGAGCAGACTATCTCCTCCTGGGTACGATCTTCCCGACCCCCAGCCATCCGGGCATGCCGGCTGCGGGAATCGAGTTGATCGCATCCTGTGCTGATGCGGGACCTCCCGTGATCGGAATCGGGGGGATCGACGTGGAGTCGATCGACGCCGTCAGTTCCGCCGGTGCGTACGGTGTGGCCGTGATCCGGGCGGTATGGCAGAGCGAGGACCCGGCGGCGGCGGTTGAACGGCTGGTGCGCGCTCTGGAGAGGTGGACGGGAGCGAGTGGCAGCTCCCATGCGGGCGAGGCGAGGGTCTGATGAAGGTAGAAGTCAACGGGAAGAGCCGTGAATTCGTAGCCGGCGGGTCCGTTCTCGCGCTTCTCGTCGAGCTCGAGATCGATCCACGCATGGTCGTGGTGGAACGGAACCGGGAGATCGTCCGGCGGGACGACCTGGACCGGATCGAAGTCGAAGACGGAGATCAATTCGAGATCGTTCAGTTCGTGGGTGGCGGCTGACCCGGTTCATACGTGGCCGCAGGAAGAACCGAGCACAACCAAGAGGAAGTCGATGACGGACGAACGGATACATCCACTGGAAGGACGCGATCCGATGGTGATCGCGGGTCGCAGCTTCTCCTCGCGCCTGATCGTTGGAACCGGAAAGTACCGGAGTCACGAGGAGACCGTCGAGGCGATCCGTGCCTCGGGGGCGGAAATGGTCACGGTGGCCGTCCGGCGAGTGGACCTGGACGCATCGAAGCAGGAGAGCCTGCTCCATCACCTGGATCCCGAGGAGTTCTTCCTGCTCCCCAACACCGCCGGCTGTTTCACGGCCGACGACGCGATTCGCTACGCGCGGCTGGGGCGGGAGGCGGGATTGTCCAGCTGGGTGAAGCTGGAGGTGATCGGGGACCAGGAGACGCTCCTGCCCGATACGGAGGCGCTGCTCGAGGCCACTCAGGTTCTCACCGCCGAAGGGTTCACGGTGCTTCCGTACACCAACGATGACCTGATCACGGCGCTTCGACTGGAGGAGGCCGGGGCGGCGGCGGTGATGCCGCTCGCATCTCCGATCGGCAGTGGGCTCGGGCTCCTGAACCCGCTCAATATCAGGCTCCTCAAGTCGCGCCTGTCGGTGCCGGTCATCGTCGACGCCGGGGTCGGGACCGCTTCCGATGCCTGCCTGACAATGGAACAGGGAGTGGACGGAATCCTGATGAACACGGCGCTGGCGGCGGCCGAGCGACCCGTGCTGATGGCCTCCGCGATGCGTCTCGCCGTCCGGGCCGGCAGGGCTGCGTACCTGGCGGGTCGCATGCCGACCCGGGAGTGGGCGGTTCCGTCGAGCCCCTCGACGGGAATGCTGGACTGAGGCGCGCTTGAGTCGTTCCGGGCGTCAGCCGGAGGGCCGGGGCGTCGAGACCAGGCTGGCCGCATATCGGATCCTCGCGGACGTCCGTGCCGGTGCGTATGCGGATCGTGCATCGGCACAACGGCTTGCCGGACTCGATGATCGCGACCGGGCGCTGGGGCTCGAGCTGGCGTTCGGCGCGACCAGGCTCAGGGCGAGACTGGACGCGGAGCTTGCTTGCCTGGTAGACCGACCCCTGTCGGCGCTGGATCCCGCGCTGCTGGACTGGTTGCGCCTGGGGCTGTATCAGCTTCGACAGACCCGGATTCCGGAGCATGCCGCGGTTCACGAAACGGTCGAGGGAGCCCGGACCGAAGTCGGGCGAGGAGCGGCCGGACTCGTGAACGCCGTGTTGCGCAGGGCGGCCAGGGAGGGCGTTCCCGGGGATGCCTTTCCCGCGCGGGAGGGGCAACCGGCGGAGTGGCTTGCCACCTGGGGGTCGCACCCGGAGTGGCTGGTGAGACGCTGGCTGCGACGCTGGTCGCTTGCCGACGTGGAACGGCTCGTGGAGAATGATAACCAACCACCGTCCGTCACCTTTCGTCTGCTCGGCAGAGATGACCCGGAGCGACAGTTGACGGACGTGGAGGCGGGAATCGAGCTGGAGCGACTCGAGGGTCAGCCCCGGATGGTCCGCCTGGTGTCGGGCGAGCCGGCCCGGGCGCTCGCGAAATGGCGCGCGGTCGCACAGGATCCTGCTGCTTCGGCGGTGGTAGACTTCGTGGGTGCGGAAGTAGAGGGGCCCGTGCTCGACGCGTGCGCGGCGCCCGGCGGGAAGGCGGCGGCGCTGGCCGACCTGGCCCCGGGAGCAACGCCGTTCATAGCGGCCGATGCCAACCCGGAGAGGATCCGTCGGGCCGTCTCGACGCTGGACCGGACGGGATCGAGTGCTCGGGTGATCGTGATGGATGCTCGTCGGCCGGCAATCAGATCGGCCCGGACCGTGCTTCTCGACTCCCCGTGCTCCGGCACGGGCGTACTGCGCCGGAGGCCGGATGCGCGCTGGCGGTTGTCGGAGCGCCGCCTCGAGTCGCTGCTGGTCCTGCAGGCCGAGCTGCTCGATGCGTGCGCGGAGCTGGTGGAGCCGGGCGGTCTGCTCGTGTATTCGACCTGCTCGCTGGAGCCCGACGAGAACGAAGGTCAGGTGGAGGCGTTCCTGACCCGCTGGCCGGAATTCGATCGGGAGCCTCCCGGGTCGCTGACCGGACTGGCAGCGGACTGCGTGACGGACAGAGGAGACCTGGAGATTCTCCCTTTCCGATCGGGGACGGACGGAGCTTTTGCGAGTCGACTCAGGAAAGGTGGCAAGGGATGACGTACAGGCGGCGGCGGGGACTGGGAGGTGGGCGAACCCCGAGGGGAGGAACCGCGAACGCAAGCGGGACCGATCGGCCCGCTTCCGGCGACACGCAGTCCACGGAAGGTACTTCGCCGAGCCGCGCGACGTCCCGTAGTGAGTCGACCGGCGGCTGGAAGCCGTGGGCCATCGCCGCCGTGGTCGTGGGTGGCCTGTTTCTGGTCGGGTATATCACGGCAGACCTGTGGCTCACGCCGGGAGAAAGTCCGTCTGAGGTCGGGGGGCTCGTAACGGTTCCGGAACTCGTCGGGTTGTCCGACCAGGAAGCCCGAAGCCGGCTCGCTGAGGTCGGCCTGGAGCATGGCGTCCGGTCGGCCATGTCGCACCCGGGTGCCCCGGAGGGCGCGGTACTCGCGCAAAGTCCGATTCCCGGACAGCAGGTCCGCCCGGGTGCTCCGGTCGAAGTCACGCTCAGCCGCGGTCCGGAGGTGCACTCGATTCCCGATGTCTCGGGTCTTTCCGCGCGCCAGGCGTCGATCGTGCTCGATCGACTCGGGTTCAGGGTGACGTCCCGCGAGGCAAACCACTCGATCGAAGCCGGTCGCGCATTCGGCACAGAGCCCGGGCCCGGCACGGAGCTCACGGTGCCGGCGGACGTCACGCTCCTGGTGAGCAAGGGCTCGCCCCTGACATCCGTTCCAGATCTGTCCGGCCGGCACATCGATGATGCGCTCGAGCTCCTGTCCGAGTCGGGCCTCAGCCTCGGGGCGATCAGCTACGATCCCCTGTCGCTGGACGCGCCGGGGAGGATCGTGGGCCAGTATCCGCCTGGAGGCTACGGGCTGCGACGGGGCGATCCAGTCGAAGTCCGGGTGGCCGGCAGGCCGGAGGAAGTGAACCGAAGTCGGCCGGACCGTCCGGTGGGCCAGGATTCCGATCAGCCCGAGGAGCTCTGAGTCAGCGTGGATCTGCGTGTCGCGATTTTCTCGAACTGGGGCTACAAGCTCGCCGCGCTGGTGATCGTCTCTCTGCTGTGGCTCAGCCTCAGCGCTGACGAAAGGCAGTCCCAGCCCGTTCGAAC
>Ga0307380_10008572_pt1 | contig 13086 bp, 10 predicted proteins | sample UN3MG_FD_202239 | JGI IMG/M metagenome (GOLD analysis project Ga0307380, IMG submission 202239) | Soil microbial communities from Risofladan, Vaasa, Finland - UN-3 | ecosystem: Environmental > Terrestrial > Soil > Coastal area > Acid sulfate soil | place: Finland: Risofladan, Vaasa | collected... | reverse complement strand
TGGCAAAGGGGGCGACCGGCGATTCGCCCCCTCTGCACTCCCCTCACTCGCTTTTCCAGGCGTTGGCAATGGGCGGGGGTGAGTGCGCTGGGCGGTAGGTGGCGCCGGGAGTATCCTCCCGGCGGAAGCCGACAGGGGGGCTCCCGCCCCCCTATGAACCCCCGGGGGAGGGGGTTGAGCTCCTAAGGGGAAGCGATAGGCATGTTCACCCACAACATCTACCGGAACATACGGACACGCGTGATCGTCGTCCGCGAGGGGAGAATGCTGCTTCACGCGCCCTGCGAGGATAGGACGAGCGGGCGCGATTCCTACCGACTTCTGCCCGGTGGCGGGCTGGAGCCAAACGAGTCACTGTACGAGTGCGGGGAGCGGGAGGTGTATGAGGAGACGGGGTTGAGGGTGCGGGTGACGTCGCTTGCGTTCCTCAGGGAGTGGGTGGTGCCAAAGACCATTCCGACGGAGGTCGCGCGGCGGCACGGTGAGAGCTTGTGGTTTCCGAGCAGTTCGGATGGGGATGGCCTCCCTGAGCATGCCTACGGGATCGAAGTCTACCTGTGGGCAGAGATCCCGGATGGCGCGCGGACGGAGCCGAAGCCCGGCGACGAGAACATCACCGGGGGACTCGCAGAATGGCTGCCGGTGGAGCAGGTGCCGAAGGAGCCGCTCTTCCCGGCCGAGCTGAAGGCGCTGGCCAGGGACTTGGCGGCGGGGAAGATGCCGGTGGGGGTGCCGGTGTTCACGAGCGGCCTCGGGGACCCGTGGGATGAGCCGGATTGGGGGTCGTTCCGGAAGTCGATGTAGGCAGAGAAGCCGGGAAGCGCGGCGTCAACCACCCGCCGCGCTGAAACCTTCCGACGTCGCATCTCGTATGGGTACTATGGTAGATGGTTGGCTGTCGCAGGTTGGCCGCGGCCGCCGGGGAAACTGTACGGTTCGGGCACGATCCTAGCCCATATAAGGATGCTCTTTATGCGAAAGAGGCTCAAGCTCATTCTTCTCGCGGTAGTGCTGCCGCTGGCGCTGATCGGCGGCTGTGGCGTGATGATAGCGCGCAAGGTGAAGTCGAAGCCGGATAACGCAGGGACGGCCAAGGTGGAGCGAGGCGACGTCGTCGTCGCGATTCGCGAGACCGGATACGTCGAGCCGATCAAGCGGATGGAAGTCAAATCGAAGGTGGCAGGGATGCTGACGGAGCTGGCAGTGGATGAGGGAGATGCCGTCTCCGAGGGACAGGTTCTTGCACGGCTCGACGTCCCGGCAGAAGAGGCGCGGCGCGACCAGGTCAAGGCGCAACTCGAAGGGGCGAAGGCGCGGCTGGCGCAGTCGAAGCTCTCCTCTGCGTTGGCCGAGGAGACGATCGGCGCGCAGATCGAGCAGGCGGAGGCGAACCTTCGGGTGGCACAGTCGTCGGCTGCGGAGGCGGCGACCCGGACGGCGGATGCGCAGCGAATCTATGAGTATAACCGGCGGCTGCTCGAAGACGGCGGGTATGTGTCGCAGGACCAGGTAGACTCGGCGAAGGCGGCGGCGGACATGGCGGCGCAGCAGGAGCGCTCGGCCGGGGAGCGGGTGAAGGAGCAGGAGGCGGGGCTGGCGGTGGCGCGGGCAAGGCGGGCCGAGTGTGATCTCAGCAAGTCGCGGGTGGTAGAGTCGGAGGCCTCGCTGCGCCAGGTTCGGGACTCGCTGACGGAGATCGAATCCCGCCTGGCGGACGCGGTGATCAAGGCGCCCTGCTCGGGAGTGGTGATCGGGCGGCATATCCGCGAGGGCGAGATGATCACAGCCGTCTCCGAGTACGGCGCAGGCGCGCCCATCGTCACCATTGGCGATCTTTCCACGATGCTGGTGAAAGTGGATCTAAACGAAGTCGATGTGGATAAGCTGAGTCCTGGATTGCGCGTCGAGATCACGGTTGATGCGCTGCGCGACGCGCGCTATGAGGGGAGGCTGACGCGGATCGCGCGCGCCAGCGGGGTGTACGTGCGGGAGCCGGGATCAGCCATCGTGCGTTTCCCAATAGAGGTGACGGTGGATGACGCGGACATCGCCCTGAGGCCTGGCATGACGGCGAACGTCACAATCATCTGCGAGAGCGCGGAAGATGTGCTCTGGGTGCCCAACGACGCTATCTTCGAGAAGGAAGACGAGGAAGGTAAGAAGTTCGTCTCTGTCGTGACGGGCGAGGAGAAAAGGGAGAAGAAGACCGAGGACCGCGAGGTCACCACGGGCCTGAGCAACGACTCGCGGACCGAGATCGCGTCCGGTCTCGAGGAGGAGGAGGAGGTCGAACTCGGCAAGGGGATTCCGGAGCGGAAGAAGTTCGACATTCGGCGCATGTCCGAAAAGAACGCGGACGAGGAGTAGGCGCTCCTATGGGTTTTCTCCAGAGCCTGCGGGTAGCCTTCGCCTGCCTGGCGGCGAACAAGCTGCGCTCCGTCCTCACGATGCTTGGCGTCATTATCGGCGTGGCGTCGGTCATCGCGATGGTCTCCATCATCGAAGGAATCCGGGAACAGGTCGTCAAGGAGTTCGAGCAGATGGGGTCCCGCCTGGTGGTGGTGGTCTTCTCTCCCGAGGATCGGGAGAAGGGCGAAGGCAAGTCCCACATCGAGTTCATGACGATTGAGGACGCGGAGGCAATCCGCCGGGAGTGTCCTCTCGTGACCAGAGTCTCGCCTGAGTACACGATGAGTGGTCGCAAGCTCGAGTCCGCGGGGGCTGAGTACACGTGCGAGGTCGTGGCCGGCGATCAACACTATGCCGAGCTCCACAGCGTCGAGCTGGCGAGCGGTCGTTTTTATTCCGGGCAGGACTGTGAGACCTACCAGAAGGTGTGTATCGTGGGCGCGACCGTCTCAGAGAAGCTCTGGCCAGAGGAGGATCCCATCGGCCAGACGGTGCGGATCCACGGGATCAGCTTCACAGTCATCGGGGTGGCGAAGCGGATCGGCCGCAGGATGGGGGAGGACCCTGACAGGCGCGTGTACGCCCCCATCACGACGCTCCAGAAGCGCATCGCCGGCAACAGGTGGGTATGGGTCATATTCGCGCAGACGGAACGAATGGAGGACTCGGAGGAGGCCGCCGACCAGATTTGGTCTGTCCTCATGCGCCGACACAACAACCAGCCGGACTTCACCGTGGACACCCAGTCCCGGATGCTGGAAGCGGTTGGGCGCCTACTGAGTCTGTTCGGGTTCGTGCTGGGCGGAGTGGGGGGCCTTGCGTTGCTGGTAGGCGGCATCGGCATCATGAACATCATGCTGGTATCAGTGACGGAGCGAACGCGGGAGATCGGGCTGCGGAAGGCAATGGGTGCGAAGCGCCGCCACATCATGGTGCAGTTCCTCGTGGAGTCGATGACGCTGTCTGGGTTAGGCGGGATACTCGGCGTGGGTGCCGGCGCCGGGCTGTCGTGGGTGGTGGGGTTTTTCATGAAGGAGGATATGCCTACGCACGTTCCTATCTGGGTGGCCGCAGGCGGGTTCTGCTTCGCCTGCGCTGTCGGGGTGTTTTTCGGCATCTATCCCGCGTGGCGCGCGGCGAAGCTCGATCCTATTCAGGCGCTGCGATATGAATGATAGAGGGGTCGCGACAAGAATGTCGCTCCTACGGGTACCGGGCAGCGAGGCCGGATCATGATCCGGGCGATTGACCTCCACAAGGAATATCAAACGGGGCCGGTGACAGTGCCGGCGCTGCGCGGAGTCTCGCTGACGGTGGAGGCGGGCGAGTTCGTGGCGATCATGGGGCCGTCGGGCTCGGGGAAGTCCACCTTCATGAACCTGCTTGGGTGCCTGGACCGGCCGACGTCGGGGGAGTACCACCTCGACGGCGTGCAGGTGTCCGGGCTCTCCGAGGACGAGCTGGCCGACATCCGGAACGCACGCATCGGTTTCGTGTTTCAGACCTTCAACCTGCTGCCCCGGATGGATGCGCTGCACAATGTGGAGATTCCGCTACTCTACGCCGGGGTGCGCGACCGGAGAAAGCGCTCGCAAGAGGCGCTCGAAGCGGTGGGTTTGTTGGAGCGCGTTCGGCACCGCCCTTCGGAGATGTCGGGCGGGGAGCAGCAGCGGGTGGCGATGGCGCGGGCGCTCGTCAACGACCCGGCGCTCCTCCTCGCCGACGAGCCCACCGGCAACCTCGACTCGCGAACCGGCGAGGAGATCGTGGCGATCCTGCAATACCTCAACCGGCAGGGGAAGACCATCGTGCTGGTCACCCACGAGCGCGACATCGCCCTCCACACGCAGCGGATTGTGACTTTCCGAGACGGCCTCGTCGTGTCCGAGGAGCGGGTGGCCGAGCCGGTGGATGCGCGGGAGGTGTTGGCAGGGGCCTAGGGGGCGGCCTTCGTCGCGATGGCAAATGGGTTCTGAAGTCCTTGACGCGATAGAAGTGTCCGGCTATACTGGCACTCACGCATTCAGCCATTCAGGCTAGACAGGAGGCAGTGAACTTATGGCAACGGCACATGTCCTGAACCGAATATCGCGTCACTGCCTCGCGCCTGGGGCCGGATAGCCGGTTGACCTAGCAGTCACCGCTTCTCTCGATTGTGGAAGGCGGGCCTGAGCGGGCCCGCCCAACGGAAAGCGCCGCGGGCAGACGAGGCTCGTGGCGTTCTGCATTTCCCCCTGACGACGGGGTGACGTCGTCATATCCCACAACCATGGAGAGAGTGCGGTGCTATTGCATTTGATATGCTCGCTCGGCGAGCAGGTTCATGAACCTACGGACACGGGCCTTCGGGCAGGGAGGGGAGCCGCATGGGCGCCCCACTGATCGAAGGCACGGTGGTAGAGAATCGAGGGGCGCTGTTCGACGTGATGGTCGATGGTCATGTCGTGCGGTGTCTGCTCCGAGGAAAGCTGAAGAAAGGCAAGCAGCGAGCGGCGACGCCGGTGGCGGCGGGCGATAGGGTGAAGATCGCCATGCTGGAGCCGGGGCGCGGTGTGATCGAGGAAGTGCTGCCGCGGGAGTCCGACCTCTCGCGCATGGCGGCGGGAAGCGTGCCGCTTCAGCAGACGCTGGTGGCGAACGTGGATCAGGCGGTGATCGTCTTCGCCGCGGCGGAGCCGAGGCCGGACCTGTTCATGCTGGACCGGTTCCTGGTGCAGGTGATGGCCGGTGGGATGGAGCCGCTGGTGTGTATCAACAAGACAGATTTGGTGGACGGCGAACCGCCCCGCCTTGAGGCCGACGGGCAAGCCCCGCTATCGGCCGGCGGGCAGGTGCATGCACGGTTCGCTGTCTACCGCAAATGTGGCTTTCGGGTGCTGTTCGCGTCGGCGGAGAAAGGCGACGGCGTGCCCGAGCTGAAGGAAGCCCTGACGGATCGCCGGTCGGTGCTGTGCGGGCCATCCGGAGTCGGCAAGTCGTCCTTACTCAACGCCATCGCGCCGGGGCTCGCGCTGCGCGTCGGCGCTATGGGTGATGTCACCCACAAGGGCCGGCATACGACAACCTCCATCACTCTCCTCGAACTGCCCTTCGGCGGGCGGGTGGCGGACACGGCTGGGCTGAGACAGCTCGGTTTCTGGGACGTGTCGGCGGAGCAGGTGGCGGCGGCGTTTCCGGATATCGCGCCGTTCATCGGCCGGTGCCGGTTCAGCAACTGCTCGCACGGCGGCGAGGACGGGTGTGCGATTCGAGAGGCGGTGCAGGCAGGGAATGCGGACTCGCGCAGGGTGAGGAGCTACCTGCAAATGACGAGTGGGGAGACTTGAAGGATGCGGGCCCGAGGGAGCAACCTCGAGACCGGCTTCGAGTGCGCGCACTGCGGACGCGAGGTGTTTGCGGAGGCGCTTGGCACGAAGCACCGCAACCACTGTCCGTGGTGTCTGTGGAGCGTGCACCTCGACGATCGGCCGGGCGACCGCGCGGCCGATTGCGGCGGCCAGATGGAGCCGGTGGCCGTGGAGGTGAGGAAGGACGGGGAGTGGGCGTTGGTCCATCGCTGCCGGGCGTGCGGAGTGCTGGGTGCGAACCGGATCGCGGGGGACGATAACGCGCTGGTGCTGGTGTCGCTGGCAGTGCGGCCGCTGGCGCGGCCGGCGTTTCCGTTGGATAGATTGGGGCAGGACGAAGAGCACGAGATCGCGCAATCGTCCGATCTGCCTGACGCTGATGCGACGCATATCCGGAACCGCAGGAGAGGGAGATATGGTGTGTGAAACTGGCGGGCGCGAATGGGAACGAGTCTTCGGCGATATGGTGTACTGGGATTTCGACGGCGTCCCTTCGGAGCCCGCGGTAAAGTCCAGCGTGGGGTTCATGGAGCGCGTGATGGAGCTCCGCAAAGGAGCCAGCGTGCTCGACCTCGGCTGCGGCCTCGGGCTGCACGCCGTCGAGCTGGCGCGGCGGGGCTATGAGGTGACGGCGCTGGAGTGGTCCGAGGCGTTCCTCGAAGTGGCGCGGCGCAAGGCGGCCGAGGCGGGCGTGACCGTGCAGTTCGTCCAGGGCGACATGACCAAGCTCACCTACGAAGCTGAGTTCGAGGCGGCGATCCTCTGGGGCAACGGCTTCGGGATGCTCAGCCACGAGGAGAACGTGGCCGCGCTGCACGGCATGGCGCAAGCGCTGAAGAGGGGAGGACGGGCGCTGATCGACACGCAGAACTACACGGGGCTTCCCGACGAGCTGCGGCGCGACTGGAGCTTCGCGGAGGGGAAGCCGAACCTGCTCTTCCTGACCCAAGGCACAAAGGACGTCCGGTTGGCTCGATTCGGGTTCGACGTGACCGCTATCGATCTCGAAACCGGGAAGCAAGTGACCATGCCGTTCTCGTGGCGGCTGTACGTGCTGCCGGAGCTGGAACAACTGCTGAAAGACGCCGGGTTCGCGGTGCTCGGGATCTACGGCGACGATCCGGCGAAGGTGGACTGGGACGCCTTCGAAGGGGGAGAGCCATACCCGTATTCGGCCGACGGATTCACCGAGCAGGCGGCGAAGAAGATAGTGCTGTGTGAGCGTCGGGATGCTGAGAGGCGGTGACACGTGAGCAGCGCTGACGAGGACAGGGACGGCCGATCGGCCGTCAGAGATGCCGTGCTCGACGAGGAGGCGTTCGTCAGACTGACGGCGACCGGGCGGGTCCGCGGCGAGAGGCCGCTGTGGGTGAGGGTCGTGGTGCGGCCCGTTCTCGTGCGGGGGCGGCGGCGGGTGCAGTTCTCGTACTTCGACGCGAAGAAGGACATCACCAAGAACTACTTCGGCGAGATGCTGCTGGAGAAGCTCGACGAGGTGCTAGCCATGCCGTTCCGTCAGTTCCACGTGCAGTCCACGACCGGCGACCTCTACTTGCGGCTGACAAAGGATGGGAAGGCACTTGTGACGCGGGGAAAGCCATCGCTGGAGGGACGCCCGCCGACGCTCGCGCATGACCGCGAGAAGCAATACCCCCTCCCGGCCGATGCCTCGGATGACTTCCTTCGGGCGATCGGGATCGCGGGGCCTTCGGGGCGAGTGCGGGCGGCGATGCAGGGCAAGTTCCGGCAGATCAACGAGTTCCTTCGGCTGATGGGGCGAGTGCTGCCCACGGAGGGGACCGCCAGGCCGCCCGTAGAGATCGTCGATTGCGGGTGCGGGAACGCCTACCTAACCTTCGCCGCCCATCACTACCTCAACCACGTGCGCGGTCTTCCCGCCCGCGTGATCGGCGTGGATAGCAACGAGGAGATCATCGAGAGGTGCCTGGCGCTTCGCGATTCGCTGGGGTCGGAGGGGCTCGACTTCCGCGTCGGGCGCATTGCCGAGTTCTCTCCCGAGACGCCGCCCGACCTCGTGCTGAGCCTGCACGCCTGCGACACGGCGACGGATGAGGCGATCGCCCAGGGGATTCTCTGGGGCAGCCATGCGATTCTTGCCGCGCCCTGCTGCCAGCACGAGCTTCACGACGCGCTCCGCGCGCCCATCCTCCAACCTATGCTGCGCCACGGCATTCTCAAAGAGAGAACCGCGGACATCGTGACCGACGCCTTCCGCGCGCTCGTGCTGCGCATCATGGGCTACCGCACTGAGGTGGTGCAGTTCGTGGACCCCGAGCACACGGCGAAGAACCTCATGATCCGGGCGAGGAGAGGTCTGAAGCCGGGAGACAGGCGATTCGTTCGGGAGTATGAGGAACTGAAGCGGTTCTGGGGGGTCGTGCCGTACATCGAGGGGCTGCTGGGCGGGGCGCTCGTGCAGCACTTGAGCGCCTCGGCGGGATGAGCGCGAACGACGGGCATCAGTGAGACCGCGCCTTCCGTGCGAGATGATCCTCGACCTCGCGGGGCTTCTCAAAGAGGACAGCGACCGTCCGCGAAGAAGGAACAGAGCCGAACAGGGTCTGATGGAGGAACGAGTGATCTCGGTTCAGACCACATCGGCCGCGCGTCCTATCACACCGGCGAGGCGCCCCGCTGTCCTGGCGGGGGCAGTCGAAGTCGCCACCCTCAGCCCCATCACCCACTGCGTCATTCCTGCCTGCCGAAGGCGCGTGTCGGCATCGTTCCCGCCGGGCGGCCCCAGACTCTTTTACAGCAACAACCTGCGGAAATACAGTGAGCGCGCTCGGCGTTTGAGCTAGACTGTAATCGCTAGCCGCGGCTTCGCACCATCGGAACAGGACCGGGTATAGGTGTCGGCACTGCCACAGATCGAGCATGAGGTCGCCGATAGGCCGGCGGGGGCGATCACGCCGCGGGCGGTTCTCATCGGCGCCATGGCGGTGGCGACGCTCGGCGTCATCAACCCCTACCTCGCCTTCGTCAACCGCACGTGGAATGTCGGGTCGGGCTCGCTGCTTAACAGCACTATCTTCGTCCTCTTCCTCCTCGTCGCGCTGAACACGCTGCTGATACGCATCTGGCCCGGCCGGTCGTTCACCCGGGGCGAGCTGCTCGTCGTCTACGGGATGCTGATCGTGTCGGTGGGGCTGGCGATGCAGGGGGGGCTTCCCTACATCGTCTCGGTGACGACCTTCCCCTTCTACCGCGCCTCCCCGGGGAACCAGTGGGAGCATCTGATCCTCCCGTACGTTCCGACCTTCCTTCGGCTGAACAGCCTGGAGTACGTAAGCTGGTTCTGGGAGGGGTCGCCGGCCGGAGCGGGGGTGCCGTGGGGGGCCTGGCTCCTTCCGATGGCGGCCTGGGGGAGCTTCACGCTGGCGATGATGCTGGCGATGTTCAGCCTGGGGGCGCTGCTGCGGAAGGATTGGATCGAACGGCAGCGGCTGGCCTTCCCCCTGGTGGACGTGCCGCTGGCGATTACGGGGGATGACGAGCGTCCGTCGTTGAGGAGCAGCATCCTCAACAACCGCGTGTTTTGGATCGGGTTCGCCGTGCCGGCAGTGTTCGTCACGCTCGCGTGGCTTCACATGCTCTACCCGAACGTTCCGTCTCCCCAGCTCTATGCCATCGAGGTCGGCCGCTACTTCGCCGCGAAGGGGCTGCCGTGGAGCGTGTTGGCGGGATCGGATGGGGTGCGGGTGTCCATCATCTTCCCGGTGATCGGCATCACGTGTCTGCTGCCGGCGGAGGTGTCGCTGAGCCTGTGGCTGTTCTACGTGCTGTTCCAGGTGCAGATGCTGGTGTGGGCGAGCTTCGGGGTGGCGGCGGAGGGGGGGACGGCGGCGGTGGCCATCAGCCCCCGGACGTTCATCGCCTTTCAGGAGGCGGGGGGTTTCCTGGCGATCTCGGCGGTGGCGCTCTGGCAATCGCGGCAGGCGCTGAGGGCCGCCTGGCTCCAGCTTGCGGGCCGGCAGAAAGCGCCGGAGGACGACTATGCCCCGATGTCGGGACGATGGGCGCTGCTGCTGTTCGGGGCGACGAACGCCTTTCTCGTGTGGTGGGTGATGCAGGCGGGCATGTCGTGGTGGAGCTTCGTCGCTATCATGGGGCTGTTCTACGCCGTCCTCATCGGGGCCTCGCGCTTGGTGGCGGCGGGCGGAGTGATGTTCGTCGACACGGGGTTCTTCCCGAGAACGGTGGTGCTGCGAACCATCGGCGCGCATCCACTGGGACCGCCGTCGTTGGCTATGTATACGTATCTCTCCGTCATATATATGTACGACCCGATGAACCTGGCTATGCCCCAGATGATGAACAGCTTCAAGCTCGTGCACAGCGGCCGGCTTCGGGGAACAGTGTTCACGCTGGCCGCGATCGTGGCGCTGGTGTCCATGATCGCCTTCGGGATGCCGGCGCTTCTGAGCATGATCCACGGCGAGGGGGCGGCTGCGCTCTCGAGGTGGCCGTTTACGAGCTACCCGCAATGGGGCTTCGGGGAGCTCGATGCCTCGCTGCGGTCGCCGGATGTGCCCGACAACTGGCTCCGGCTGGCGCTCGTCTTGGGCGCCGGGTTCACGCTGCTTCTCGTCTGGCTGCACACCCACTTCGTCTGGTGGCCGGTCAGCCCCGTGGGGTTCCTTATCGCCAGCTCCTATGAAACGAACCGGTCGCTGTGGGTGAACGTGCTCATCGCCTGGACTCTGACGACGCTCGTGCGGCGCTACGGGGGGCTGCGGCTCTTCCGCACCTTCCGGCCGGCGTTTCTGGGGTTGGTGCTGGGGGACTACCTGCCGCAGGGCTTCTTCGCCATCCTCTCGTCGATCTTCGGGATCGCACAACCGGGAGGCTGACATCCAGGAGGATGTCTGGCAGTCGCGCGCGGAGACGTGGTTGACGGAGCGGTGGGGGATAGAAAAACGTCCGGGCTCCCCGAAGGGAGCCCGGTCAGCTTGGTGGCCCTATAGGGGCCGGTTCGTACATCCCTCTACTTCTTTTTCTTGGTCGTCTTGCTCTTCTTCGCCGGAGCCTTCTTTCGACATGCGCCGCAACTCATCCGAGCCACCTCCCTTCTGGAAGGAGATCTGGCTCGCGCAGACCACAGACGCTGCGCGATAGCTGATCGCGAATACCATATCGCGCTCAAACTCTCCTTCTGATGTTGGCTCGCTATGTGTGAAATTACCCGAGGCGGGAATCCTTAGAGGAGGGGAAGGACGGTCGCCGCGTGGAAACTGGACGACCGGACCTCACGCCGGCACGGCCGACGCGGCTGAACTCGACCGCCTCCGCCCAAACGAAAACCCCGCCCGCATCGCTGCGGACGGGGTGACGTTCAGTCCGGGTTCGCCTGTCGCCGGCTCGCCTACTCCCTGATGTCGATCCACACCCGGCAGGTGGCACCGGCCTTGATGGACTCACCGGCGGGGTCGAAGTCGATCTTGATGGGCACCTGCTGCATCATCCAGGGATTGCTTCCCTCCGTCGCCTGGAACTCAGTGGCGGCGCCGACCTTGTCGATCTTGCCATGGAGCCATTTCTTCCCAAAGACCCCACGGGAGAGGGCGTCGATCCTGATGAGCACGGGCTGACCTTCCCTTACGCGAGCGGCGTAGATCTCGGATACCGAGGCGGAGATCCAGAAGGGCACTTCGGTGGAGAGAACGGTCACGATGGGGATCCCCATCTCGACCACCTCGCCGTCCTTTACCGAGCGACCGGGCCCGCGAACGACGACCCCGTTGAGGGGGCTGCGCAGGACAGCGTCGGACAAGCTCACCTGGGCGGAATCGAGGGCAGCCTGCGCCTCCGCCACGGCGGCTCTCTGGGCCAGCACCTGCTCCTCCGCCAGCGCCACGCGGCGCCTCTGCGTTTCGGCCGACTTCAGCCCGGCCTTGGCCTGGTTCTCCTCGGCCCGCCGAGTCGCCACCGCCTGCTGGCGTATCTGACTCTGGTAGTCCTGCGTCTGGGCGACGGCGAGGGCCGCCTCCGCCGCCTCCACCATCGCCTCGGCCGTCTGCTGAGCGGTTCGCGCGGCATCGAGGTTCTCATCGGAGACCGCCCCCTGGGCGCGCAGCTTCTCCATACGCTTCAGCCGCGCGGCGGCGTCCTGCAGGCGCGACGTGGCTGCGTTGAGGTCGGCCGAAGCCTGCCGCACCTCGTCGGGCTGCTGCTTCGCCTGCATCTTGCGCTCGGCCTCGGACTGCGCCAGCCGCGCCTCGGCCGCGGCGAGCTGCGCTTCCGCCTCCTCCACGCTCGCAGCCGCCTCCCGGATCGTCAGGTCGAGCTCTCGCTCGGACCGCGCCAGGTCGCTGTCTTTCGCTGCCAGGGAGGCCTTGCATCGCTCGACCTCGGCTTCCAGGTAAGCCGTGTCGAGGATGGCGACGATCTGTCCCGTGCTCACTTCGTCGCCGGTGCTGACCGGGACGGTTTGAACGCGGCTGTCACCCTTCGCCGCCACATTGACGACGAGGCCGCTAACGCGGGCATAGCTCGTACGAACGTGCGACATCGCAAACCAGATTGCGTAGCCGCCCCACGCCATCAGGGCGACGGTGAGCAAGCCCGACACGAGCAGCACGTAGTGCCACCACGGGTGTCCTCTAGTCTTCTCTGGCCGGGCCCCGGCTCTCGCGCCCCGGGCCGGCCTTGTCGGTACAGCCATAACAACCCCCTAACGGGAAGATCGTAGCGCGCGTGTCCACGCGAAAACAGACCGGAGCCCGTACACTCCGACCTGCCAGGCAATTCGCCTGCACGCCAGTTGTGGCACCGCTCGCGCTACCCAGTCGCACCAATATTGTCCCCATGCCGCGTTTCTCCTTCTTTCTCTTGTCCACCTCTGCCGCCGAGTGGGAGGTTTGTTGGCGAGCGCCACCGAAGTGGGTATGATAGACGGGAGATCATGCGGATGATTGGCAAGACAGGCCTCGTTGTGATAGCGCTGGCAGCGGCCTTCGCCCAGTCGGGAGGAGGGGCGCCGGAGCGCACCGCCCCGCTTCCAGCGCCGGCGGCGAAGGCTGCGCGCAGCTTTCTCTACGCCTTCGCCCAGAACGATCGAGATACCATCAGCTCCCTGCTGCCCAAGGAGCTGAAGAATCTCTACGGCCCCTGCCCATTCGCCGCGATGCCCGAATTGAGCAAGCCTCGCGTCGACACTCGAACCGGCGCCATCGACTTCAGGGGCCGGATGGCGGACTCCGGCCTGCCCTCGAAAGGCACGATCATCCTTCGCCTCGTGGAGGAGGATGGAGTCCGCGCCTGGCGCGTTCGGCAGCTCTACTGGTACAGCAACCTGCCGCCCGAGGCG
>Ga0307380_10008571_pt1 | contig 13087 bp, 7 predicted proteins | sample UN3MG_FD_202239 | JGI IMG/M metagenome (GOLD analysis project Ga0307380, IMG submission 202239) | Soil microbial communities from Risofladan, Vaasa, Finland - UN-3 | ecosystem: Environmental > Terrestrial > Soil > Coastal area > Acid sulfate soil | place: Finland: Risofladan, Vaasa | collected... | reverse complement strand
GCCTGGCCGACTTCCTCGAGAAGGCCCAGAAGCTCAGACGAAAGGTCATCGGGGCCATGATCTACCCCGCCGTGGTCCTCACCATCGCAATGGGCATCACGCTGGCGATCATCATCTTCCTGGTGCCCAAGTTCGCCGCGATCTTTTCGGACTTCGGCGTCGAAGAGATGCCCTGGATGACGCAGGTCCTGATCGACACATCGGAGTGGCTGCTGCGCGGTTCGCCGCCGGGGTGGGTGGTCATCTTGCTCTCGCCGATAATCATCCTCCTAGTCTACAGGCTGATTCGCCAGGCGTACGTCGGCCGCTACGTGGTCGACACGATCAAGATCAAGATCCCGATCATGGGGCAGATCACCTCCAAGTCGGGCATCGCCCGCTTTACGCGGACGCTGGGCACTTTGATATCCGCCGGCGTGCCGATCCTGGAAGCCCTCACCATTACTCGGGAAACCACCGGCAACGAGGTCTACGGCAGCATGCTGCGCAAGGTGCATGATTCGATCCGCGAAGGCGATTCGTTCGCCAACCCCCTGCGGGCCAGCAAGTGCGTGGACTCGATCGTGGTGAATATGGTGGACGTCGGCGAGGAGACCGGCGAGCTCGACAAAATGCTCTATAAGGTCGCGGACAACTACGACGACGAGGTGGACACCCTGGTGAGCTCGCTGGTGAGCATGCTCGAGCCGGTGATGGTCGTCATCCTGGGTGGAATCGTCGGCTTCATCGTGATCTCGCTGTACATGCCGATGATCGCCCTGATCCAGACCATGACGAGCAAGTAAGGGCGTCGGCCGCGACCGCCAAGCTGACGAACGAGAGGTGTGCTTATGAGCGGATCAAAACGCCGCGCCCCGTATGGATTCACGCTGGTCGAGCTGCTGACGGTGATCTTCATCATCGCCCTGCTGATCAGCATCCTGGTTCCCGCGCTCAATGCCGTCCGTAACCAGGCGCGCAACGCCAAGACCAGCGGCGAGCTGAGCTCGATCGAGAAAGGCGTCGAGCTGTTCCACGGCGAGCTGGGCAAGTATCCCCACTCGCACGGCCGCAACCCCTTCTTCGACGACGCCGCCGTCATCCTCACCGGGGCCCAGTGGCTGGCCGTGCAGCTCGTCGGTCCCGACATGCAAGGCTACGTCAAGCCGGAGCTTGCCATCGACACGAACGACAACGGCGAGATTGATGAGGCTGATTGGGAGGCGTGGTACGAACTCGATCCCGCCAGAGCCTATCCGCGCCTCGGGCCGTACGTCCCCACTGAGGGCGACATCGTCAAGACGTTTATGAGCTGGCGCGAGGAATACGCTCAGGGTGTGATGGACGACAACAGCGATCTACTGAAAGAATCCGGCAGTCGCTGGGGCAACGACCGGGTCCCCTTCTTCGTGGACGCCTACGGCCTGCCGATTGTCTACTACGCCGCCAGCACGTACGCGAAGAAGCCTTTTGTCACCGGCACCGCCGACCTGGAATACGGCCGCTACGATCAATCCGACAACGCCGGCTTCACGGGCACTGAGGGCGGCAACGGACGCAACCCCCGCCCGCAGGGGGGCCTCGATCCCTACGGAGACGCCGAGGAGGTCGCCTCCGGCATCTGGCACCCGCTGGGGATCTTCGGCTACGACCCCTCCCGACCCAACGACGAGCCCGATCCGCTGGAGTCGTTTGCCGGCGTCATCATGGATCAGAACATCTTCGAGGCCAACCGGGATGCGGGCACCGGCGAAGGCCGTGTCTGGCCGCACAATGCCGACAGCTTCATCCTCGTCTCGCCCGGTAAGGACGGTCTGTGGGGCACGAAGGACGACGTCAGCAATATTCAACGGGGCGATTAGCGCCCGTCGTCGGCGGCCGGGCTGCGGGCCGTCGTGACTCCAGAGTTCTTGATATGCAGCAGGAGTGGCTGAAATGAACCGTAACAGCCAGTTGAACCACCCACGCCGAGGCCACCGCTCCGCCTTCACGCTCGTGGAGCTTTTGGTAGTGATCGCCGTGATCGGGTTGTTGATCAGCATCCTCGTGCCGGCGATGAACCAGGTGCGCCTCACGGCACGCGAGACGACCACCAAAGGTACGCTGGGAACCCTGGCTACCGCGATCGAGACTTACAAAGCCGACGGTCGCGTCGGCGGCGGGTATCCGCCCTCGGCACCCGATTCGATTCCTTTCAACAGCGATGGCGATCGGGACACCGCCAACCCTTACGCGGCTATGCCCAACCAGCCGGACCCGCTCCCAATAACCGGCTCCGGCCTGCTGGTGTGGGCGCTGGCAGGCGCCGATTTGCTCGGGACACCCGGTTTCCGCACCTTCCGTCCGAACAGCGCGCTTTGGAGGGACGATACGGATGCGAACAATAGTACCCCACCGGGTGCGTACGCGTTAAGCGATGATGACGCGCGCTTGCCTATCCACGCTCGCTCCGGGCCGTTTGTCGATGTGGACAAGGTGCAAATCTCGCGCGCCAACCCGGCCCACGGCCACTTTGAGATCGAAGCCGAGTCCAACGCGCTTGAAGACCTGGGGTACGCCCACGACTTCCGGCAGCGCTTCTACCCGATGTTCCTCGACTCCTTCGGCTTCCCGATTTTGTACTGGCGCGCCGACCCGGCGGGAGTACAAATGCTTGATCGGTACGGGACCGATGTCGGTATCAGTCGAGGCATCTATCACTGGAGTGACAACGGGATGCTCCTGAACCCCCGGGATGTGGGTGACAAGGGGCTGATCCTGCGACCAGACAAGGAGTTTCACAAGCTGCGCTGGTCAACCAAGCCGCCCTTGCAGGACGATGCCGGCGGCAGCACTGGGCTGTGGCCCAGGTGGACCTTCCAGCGCTATGTCCAGAACCGGGCCGTCCTGTCCAGGTCCACGCCGCACAACCCCGACACCTACCTCCTGATTACACCCGGGGCCGACGGGCTGTACGGCACGGCGGACGACATCGCCAACTTCGAGCACAACGGAGAAGAGTAAGCCGTGCACGGCCCGATTCGCTATTGTCCCCGGACAGCCCTCCCGCGGCGCGCGGCGCGGGGCTTCTCGCTGGTCGAGCTGCTGGTCGTGATCGCCGTGATCGGGCTGCTGATCGCGGCCATCGTCGGCATCGCCAACGTCGCCGTCCACAACCAGAAGGTCCGCAACACCCACGCCATCATGAAGAACGTCACGCTGGCCATCGACCAGTTCAAAGAGGAAGACCCGCTGCGCCTCGTCTACAACGGCCGAAACCCCACCTTCGGCCCCTATCCGCCGTATCAGCTCTACCGTCCGGCGCCCAGCGACCCGAACTCTGTAGCGGTGGCGCTGGAATTCGATCCGCCGGGGCCGCTGGGCAACTTACTGGTGAACCGCTTCGGACGCGACTTTTTGAATAACGACAGGCCGTCGGCGGCACTGGTGCGAATCGACACCGCCGACCGCGCCCAGAGGACCAACGACGACATCCGGGCGTTGTACACGTATCTGAAGATCTTGATGCCATCCGCGCTGGCGCAAGTGCCCGACAGCGCGCTCAAGCCACTGAGCAGCCAATACGAGTTCGTGAATCCCACGGGCGATACGTCGAACCGGCAAGCCGAGCAGCGGATCCTCGGCATCCACGACGCCTGGGGCGTCCCGCTGGACTACCTGCTCTATGTCAAGGTTGAGTGGGGTGTGCGAGCAGACGGGACCACCGCCGTCAAGATCATGGACCGCATCCACGTGTTGCGCTCGCGCGGGATTTCGCGCGAAGTCTACGACGTGCAGCAGAATGACCTGCAGGCACCGCGCGATCCGTCCAACTGGATTTTTAGCACGGACTTTCCGTCGCCAGTGTGCAACCGCGACAACAGCAGCTTTTGGGCCGACGGTGTTTTCGACACTAGCGGGACTCCTGCCCAGATTGTTGCTCGTAACGGCTGGGCCCGGGTCGTGGGGATTGGCCCGCCGCCCACCAATCGCGAAGACTACGGCTATGTCCCTGACCTGGAACGGGACGGCAACCCGCCGTAGCCGTCGGTTCCGATGGTCGGGTTCGATTGCCCGGAGAACCCGGACGGGCGGCACAAGAGGCCGTAGGTCGGGTCATCGGACCCGACAGAATCCGGACGGGCGGCACAAGAGCGTCGGGTCTGCGGACCCGACCTACATTGAGGGCCGACTGGCCGATGGGTCGGCTTGCCCGGAGAAGAGGTAACGGCTGGTGGTTCCGCCGGCCGGAGAATGACGGGTTGCAAACCGGTCCCAGAGACTGTAGCGGCCGGGCTCTGTCCCGGCCGCTCGGGACAGAGCCCGGAGCGTAAGCGACGGGTCGAAGAACCCCGCGCTCACGCTTGGGGCTCTGTTGGCCCTTGCTGTGGACTGCTAGGGCGGCCGTAGAATGCCGGTGGCGGGCGGAGCGGGCATTTTGCCCGCCGCGTCGTCTGAGAGAGCGAAGAAAAGTGTTGCCGCGTGTGAATCAATGGTCTAGGCCGGGTCGGTGGGTGCCACGGGTGCCTTGCCCACCCGTGCACGCGAAACCCCGGCAGCAAGCTGCCAGTGGCACCCAACTGCCGCACGAACATGCCCACGTGGACGTGGGCATGCCACCCAGCGCCACTCCGTCCCTCCGTCCCTTCGTTCCTACGTCCCTCTCTTCCGCGTTCACCGTCGTCGAGCTTGCCGTCGTGATCGGGATCATCGTGCTGCTCATCGCGCTGGCGGTTCCGGCCTTCAACAGCATGAGTGCCCAGTCACGCTTCGCCTCCGCCGTCCAGAGCGTCAGCGGGATCCTGACCCGCACGCACATCGCGGCCGTCGGCGAACGGTCGATGATGGCGGTGCGTTTCGGCCCCGCGGCCTGGGACCTGGACCAGACCGCCGAGGGTGCGGCGGACAAGAATCGCCAAACCGCCGTGATTTACCGCTACGTGACCTCGGTCGAAGAGCCGTTCAACCCGGGTAACGTGTACTACGACGAGCGTTTCGTCCGCCGCGAGGAGAGTCAGCCGGTACGGCTGCCGAGCGACGTCTGGGTCGCCCCGGCCGAGGGGCTGCTGTCCCAGAACCTGCATGGTTACAGCAACTTCGGGGCTGACTTCGTGCTCAGGGGGAACGTCGGGCAGTTTGAGCTGGAAGCGCTGGACCAAAGCGGCACAGTGAACCCTCAATTTTACAACGGCGACGATTTCCTGGTGGTTTTCGACCCGCACACGGGGCTGCTGGGTGGCGGCCGGCCGAGCGCGTACGGGCTGCGGGCCTACGATCCAGTGAATAAGGTCGAGAGCGCCGGCAACTGGCGCGGGCCAAACGCCAATCCACCGTGGGACCCCGAGTTCAACCGCTTCGCCTTCACCGGCCTGCTCATTTATCCGCGCGAACAGTTCGCGGCGCTGCCGCCGGACGCAGACGGTGAAGAGCGGCAGAAGCTGCTCCGGCGCATCGGGCGGGCCTACTACGTGAACCGTCACAGCGGCGTGCTGGTAGCCGGCGAGCAGGAAGGGCCGTGATGCGGGTGAGGAAGGCAACGAGGCAACGAGGCAACAAGGCATCGAGGGCGGCGTGGCTGCGTCCGTCTCGTCATTCTGAGGGAGCGCAGCGACCGAAGAATCTGCGCGCCGCGTGTCCTGCAGGCGAGATTCCTCGCGGAGTCTATCCTGAGCGTATGCGAAGGGCTCAGAATGACGCGGGCTTGCCCGCCCGGTCCGCCTTCAGCCTGGCCGAGCTGATGATCGCCATAGTCATCCTGGGCTTGGGTCTGCTGTTCATCGCGGCGGCGTTGCCGGTCGGGCTGAGCTACACGCGTGACACGCTCGATTTGGCCGCCGGCGAGGCCGCCAGCGAGTACGCCCTCGACACCGTTGAGCAGAGCCTACGCACATCGGGCAGCTTAGTGTACACGGCGGCCGGCGGGACTGAGTACCGGCTCGACAATCTGTTCCACCCGAGAGACAACACCGGCAATTTGGAGCCGGGTCACGAACCGCTCATCAAGGTTCGGCCGTTGATTGCCAGCAACGTTGACGCGACTCCGGGCGTGAGTCCCACGAGGGAGTTCGGGGATCTCGGCGAGGAGCTCATTCGGATGTGGCTGGGCGCCTCGATAGACCTGAGTGAGGTCGATTATGGCCCCGCGTCACTGAGAAGTCTGTTCCAGAATCCCGTTTTGGCGTCGGTGGCGCGCGTGTACCCGCCTGTTTCGCCCATCGCGCCATTTCGGCAATACGATTTCTTCAACGACCTGCCCAACTACCGCATGTACCTGACCCGCAACGCGGCGCTGCCCACGGGCGTTGCGCCGCCGGAGCGCGGGAAGGCGCTCGATCGGCGCGTGGTGTGGACAGCCTTCTATCGGCGTGTTTCGTATGACCCCGGGCCGGACCTAACGCTCGGGAATGCCGACGATGCGAGCGACCCGCTCTTGTACGAAGTGATCGTCGTCGTCGTGCGTCGTCCGAGCGTGAATCATCGATTCCCACGCCAGGATGCCAGGAGCCCGCTGAACATACCGAGAGCTGTCAGCGCCGATCCGCTTGGGATCGGGTTAGATCGGTTAGCCCCGACTCCCTGGCTGGTGACGTTTGACGTATCCGTTGCTGCCGGCGTGGCCCTGCCACTGCTGAACGAGCCAGCCGACTACGTGACCATCCTTGGGCCGCCCGATGACCGCGTGCTTCAGCCGCCGCCACCGACAGGCTTCTTCATCGAGCGTCCCACGCTGACGTTCCGGTGCACCTTGCCGCCCTCCGGGCAGGTCGGCCTCGGGGCTCTGTTGCCGGTCGGCAGCATCTTCATTCCGGCCGTCAATTGGTGGAACGGCAGGGGTCCGGGGTTCGTCCCGCACGCGCCCGACGCGTTGCCGATCTACGAGGTCGTCGACCGACCGGACGACACGACGGTGATCGTAAAGAACAACGGCTTCTACCCGTGGGTTAACGTCCTTGGCGGGCAAACGGCGGCCCACTGGCCGGTGTGGGTGATTCCGCCGGCGTTTCGGGAGCGCGATTCCACCGGCCAGCCGGTGTTTGAGCGCCGCTCGCCGATTCTGGCGGTCGCCCGGCGCTACATCCGTTTGCGCGAGATTGATTGATGGTGCACGACCCTGGCACGAGAAGCGACGTTGCAACCCGGCGACGGGCCGGGACGCCCCTCGCGCGCGCTCGGGGTTCGGATCAGCCGCACCGGCGGCGCGGCTTTACGCTGGTGGAGATGCTGGTGGCGTTGGCGGTGACCGTGGTGGCGCTGGCGGTCGTGACGGTGGTGTTCAACGTGACGACCAAGACGGCCACCCAGGCCGCCGCCGTCTCCGAGGTCGAGAGCCTGATCCGCAACGCCATGCTCCAGCTCGAGGAGGACCTCAAGCAGTGCGACCCGGCCGACAGCGTGTTGGTTCTGGTGGGCCGCACGCAGGCCGCCGCCCGGACGCAGGACGAGCTCATCGCGGGGCGCTACTACCGCGTGCTGACCGGGAATCCAGGCGACCTGGACGCTACTTTCCGCCCCGAATTCGACCCGATCGGCAATGATGGTGGCGGTTCGGACGGAATCCCGGATTACAGCGACCCCCGGGCGGACATTCTGATGTTCTTCAGCAGTCGCCCGTCCGCCTCGCAGGCCCCGCCGACCGGGACCCCGGCGAATTTCTTCCAGCAGGCCTTGCAGGATGGGGCCAAGTTCTCGCCGATCCAGGTGGTCTACGGCCACGCGGCATTCGACGACGCGATCCTGAGCGGCAGCCCCGGCAGCCCGTACGTTTTTGCCGGTAATCCCCGGCACATCGAGCAGATAGTCGGTGGCGGCAATGACCCAGCGGTCCAGAGTCACATCCCGGCCAACCGCTGGCACCTGGCCCGCCGGGCAGCGATCATCAACGTGCTGCCTCCCGGCTCAATGGTCCCACCGGCTTTCAGACCGCAGGATTGGGACTGTATCAGCCGCTGCTATAGCAATGACAATCAGTACGCCGGCGATGCGGCCGACCTGAATTACTACGGCATGCTCACGGTCGCCAGCAGCGAGGCACTTACGCCGCAATCGCCGTACGCGTTTGACGTCCCGGGGTGGTCCACTGGGGCGCGATCGGCGGTGCTGAGAGTGCTGTATCGCGAGGGTTTCACTGCCAATCACCACGTCGCGACGGTATTGGAGACGCCGCCGGCGGATCTGCGCAGCAATCTCGGGTTGCACGCGCTGCCGGGGTGTGTCTGGTTCCAGGTCGAGTTCCTGATGCCGGAGGACCCGCGCAACGGTCTCGATCACCCGGACGGGTTCCAGCGGAACGATATGCCGCGCTGGACCGAGGTGCAGGCCGGCAGTACGTACGTATTCGTGCCGGACACGGCGGCGAACCGCGAGGCGGTGGCGGGCTTGCTGCAGCCTGACGGTACGGCGATTCCCGGGAGCCGGCTAGCTGATTTCGCGCTTCTGGACCCGACCGGCCCGAACAATGTCGGGAACCGTGACGTTCGCATGTGGCCGTATGCGATTCGGATTACCGTGCGGGTTTTCGATCCGAAGGGTCGGCTGGACGAACCGGTGGTGAGGAGTTTGGTACATCGGTTTTAGTGAGGGGCCGCCGGGTAGTGCGGGTGTCTCGCCCGCAGTGCGACTATGGCGCCAATCGGGAAAGGATTCCCGTTGTCGGGGGTGCGAGAAGGGATTCTCGCACCAGCAGTGGATTCTCGCACCAGCGGGTTTGAGCAAGGACGTGCAGCGGAACAGAGCCGCGACCGTCAGGGAGCGGTCAGAGCGGTCGGGACGCCGCTCCCTCACGGTCGCGGTTCTGTGTGGCCCTAAGTCGAGATATTACAAGACGTTGCGGCCTGAGGAGTTCACCGGCGGGACGCCGCTGCCACCCGGCCTACCCGTGTCACGTGGGAACGTTGACCGGTCGACCACAATACAGGGGAGAGAGAAGGCCGAGTCATATAGACGGATTGGACGTGCAGATGAAGCGGAATCGGACAGTTCGGCGGCGAGCGACCGTCCTGATCATGGTCGTCACCCTGCTGGCGCTGTTGTTCGTCATCGTCTCGGGCTACCTGACGCTGGCCCGGTTCGATCGGCAGACGCTCATCATCGCCCAGCAGGGCAACACCACCGACGAGATCGTTGACGGCGTCAACAACCTGGTGCTCTCGCTGGTGCGTGAGCAGTGGGCGGACGACAACGGCGAGCTGCTCACCGGCGCGGACCCGCAGAAGTACGCCTACGAGGACATCCCCGGCTACCGCCGGTCGAACTGGCTGGCCGCGCCGGAACCGGTGGTGAACCGGAACCCGATTCCACCGCCTATCTCAGACCCGCCGTACGACCGGCTCGAGTCGTTGTTTTGGCCGGCGGTCTCGTCGCTCGATCCCGGCGACCAACCGATCCGGCCGAGCATCAGGGCCCTGATGCTCAAGCAGAATGACAGTGCACTCAATACGGTCGAGCCGCTCACGGCGGCCGACGCCCGCCGGAACGCCCGATTGGGCTTCATGGATGCCGATGGCGACGGCGTGCCCGATGCCGGGCTGCTGGCGTCCGCCGTGGCGACCGAACTGGCCAACACGATGGCCGGAACGTCGGTGCGCCTGCGCGGGACGGGCATCGATTCCAGTCGCATTCCCCAGGACGGCAACGACGCTGACTTGCTCGATGAATATGGCCAACTGATCGTAGGATCGCGTTATTGGGACGATTTCTGGCGCCGCTACAACGAGCTGGCCCGCTACGAAGTGGCGGTGCGTGTGGTCCCGCACGGCGGGATGGTGGCTCTGAGCTCACCGGGTCAATACGCCACGGGGCAAGCCTGGAACCGCGAGTTCGTCACGGGCATGTTCAACTGGATCAGGAAACAGCGTGACCCCGCGCTGCAACCCGGCAACGACGTTCTCTTCAATGAGGTGTTCACCTCGGCGGCGGCGGTCGAGCCGTATCTGGGCCGCCGGAACGGACTGCTCCCCTCGTACCGCGACGAGAACGACCAGGATGATTTCGGCCGCGTGCCCGCCGCGCTGCGGGATTTGGAAGAGAACTATGCCAGCACGTTCCTGCCGGGATTCTGGTTTGGCATGCAGCGCTTGAAGCAGGACAACTGGCAACGTTTTAACCTGAGTGATGCGAACGAGGTATACGCGTGGCGCTTCGCCACTTACCTGGACCCGGATGCCTACAACCGACCGATCACGCGGCCCCAGGCTGTGGGGGCCTACGATCGGCGCCACCTGATCACTGCCGTCAGCTACAGCGACGACCTGGCCCGCGAGCAGACTGGGACGCTCCCGGGCGGCGGCCGCCCGGGGATTTGGCCGGGCCAGCTCAAGTTCTATCTGGGCAAGATCACGGATCCGACCTTCGACCCGAACACGGGTCGTCCGAGGGGTGCTTTCGATGGAAACGGGAATTACCAGGCGATTGAAGGTCCGCGGATCGTCCGCGAGCTAGCGGCGTACTTCCATGAAATGCTGAGTGCGTACGGGAACCAGGACTGGCCGGACTGGCCGCTTCGGCCAGGCTGGGCGCCCCTGAGCGACGCAGAGAAGCGCTACAGACAGGCCTATATGCTGGCGGTGAACGCCGTAGCCTTTGCGGCGCCCCGGCAGACCAACGGCTTCGTTGACGTGGTGACGTGCGCAGCGAGTCCGCCCGGGAGCATAACGAACACTACCTACATCGGCTACGCCCCGCAGCCGTTTATTACGCAAGCGCTGCTCTACGACGACGATCCGACTCAGAATGACCAGGATCTCGCGCTGGCGGTGGAGCTGTACAACCCGCACGACCCAACCGACTCCGTTATGAGCAACGACCAGCATGCTCTCAATCTTGGGCAGTTCTGCATTACGCTCAACGATGCCGATCCCAACCGGGATCCGCTGACAGGGAGAATTCTCTCGAATTACCTGATCAATCTCCCCAGCCCTGGAAGGATGCCGGGCCGCTACCTCGTGGCTTTCGCTGTCCATGCCACCAGCGGCAATATGAACCTGGACAACTATTTCACGAACAACCGCCACGGTGTCATCGCCGACCTCGCCGTCGACTCACCCGCCGGATCAGTGACCGTCCGCTTGTGGCGCCAAAGCTCGGTCTCGGCGGGTGCCATCTGGTACCTCGTTGACGAGTTGGAGGTTGAGGAGGTGGTGGACCAGCAGGACACGGACTGGTGGAAGACGGTGTACCGCGACACGCGAAACGAACTGTATTTCGGCGATTACGGGGGTCTGTTGCCCGCGTGCTGGCGCGTGGCGACAAACTTTGACCCCACAGCGGACAACCAGCACGAGAGCACGGGTGCGCCGGACGTCGTGGTGCTGGGCGAACTGGGCACCCTGGGGCCCCAGCCCACGGGCACCACGCGCGGTCCCACGGTGCCGCTATGCACGATGAACGCGGTGGCAAGGAATGACTGGCCGGTGCATGGGGCGCTGCGCCCCCGGTCGTTCCCGACTGTCGGCTTCATGCTATTCGTACCGCGCTTCTCCCATACCAAGGAGGTCGAGACGAGTCTTCCGCCCACAGTGCTACACCGTCCGATCTCGACAATGCTCGAAGCGGTGTGGAATGATGAGGGGTACGACGTAACGACGTACCCGGCGGACTTCGGCCACATGCCGATCTTCGACAACCAGCAGGGCCTTGAGAGCGGCGCGTACGGCGACTACTTCGACGACGATGAGGCCGGCAAGATTCCTTGGGGCTTGCTCGTGTTCGACTACTTCACGACGCTGAATCCGGATGGTGCGGACGGCCTCCCGAACACGTCGGACGACATCGATCCGCACCGCGTGGCGGGGCGGATCAACATCAACGCCGCCCCGTGGTACGTCCTGGCCGGGTTGCCCATAGTGAACCCGGTGCTGCTCGCCAGTACGGGAGCCTCGCCAGCGTTCTGGAACGCCGACTCTGGCGTCCTTCTTGGGCTGGGGGCCGACGGTACGACGGTCCGGTTCATCGGTACTACTGATGGGGTAACGCCGCGAACCGTCGATGGAAGCCTTCCGTTCTTCGATCCAGGTTTCGGTTCGTTCGGCGCATACCGTCTTGGTCCGCACCTAGCGCAGAATGGCGCTGCGTACCGCGATCGCATCAGGTACCTACCGGACACCCAAGCGCCATACCCGCGGGCTGAAGGGCGTAACGACGAGGCGCTGGCGCAGGCGTACCGCTATCGCGACGAAGATGGCAATAACGTCCCTTGGCCCGGCCCGCACTATGGCAGGATTCGCCGCGGTGCCGGCATCACGGCCGACCCCACGAAGTACGGCTACCTCACGCTCGGTGAGCTACTGAACGTCCACCACATGGACTCGGGTGTGCTGAACTTCAACAACTATCCGGATCAACCCACGCACCAAGCGTACGGGACCGATTTCGTCAAGGCCGTCAGTCTGCTGGCGTTGCTCGATACGCACTTTCTGACCACGCGCAGCAACACCTTTACCGCGTACGTGACCGTCACCGATCGGCAGAACCCGCAGCAGAGCGTCCGCTCGCAGATTACGCTCGATCGCAGCAACATTCTGCCGCGGCTGGTCCTCGATGTGAACGGCAACCCGATTATCGAGGATCCGGACGGGGCCGGCCCCGAACCGGCCCAGGCTGTTGTTATCACCAAGGACGGTCTGCCCGAGGTCATCGCCGAACGCCGCGTCGGCTACCACAACGCCCGCTTTGACGATTAGCCCGAATCTCTCACCACGAAGGCACCAAGACACAAAGGGAAAACGGATAAGCTGGGTCGGCCCCGCGGGCTCGGTCGCCGCCTTTGCTCGCCGAGTCCGGCGCGTTGCGCGATTGCGCCTGACCCGGTAGCTCTTTGTGTCTTCGTGCCTTTGCGGTGAACACGCCTTACCCGGCGGCCGTACAATACCGCAATGGCCGCACACCGAGTCATGCTGGCGTTGGAAACCTCCGGTCGGCGGGGCAGCGTCGCCCTGGCCCGCGACGGCCAATTGGCCGCCTTCCGCTGGCTCTCCGCCGAGCGTACGCACACCTCCGAGCTCATGCCAATGATGCAGGAGTTGCTCGGCGAGGTCGGTGTGTGGCCGGCGGACATCAGCCTATATTGCTATTCCTGCGGGCCGGGCAGCTTTACGGGTCTCCGCGTCGCGGCAACCGTGGGGCGGATGTTGCA
>Ga0307380_10008570_pt1 | contig 13087 bp, 9 predicted proteins | sample UN3MG_FD_202239 | JGI IMG/M metagenome (GOLD analysis project Ga0307380, IMG submission 202239) | Soil microbial communities from Risofladan, Vaasa, Finland - UN-3 | ecosystem: Environmental > Terrestrial > Soil > Coastal area > Acid sulfate soil | place: Finland: Risofladan, Vaasa | collected... | reverse complement strand
TATCAGGCGTGCGCTCTAACCAAGCTGAGCTACGAGCCCGGACGAAAAGCGCGTGCCGGCAAGCCGGCTCGCGCTTCGGTCGATCAAGGTAGTCAGTCGGACGCCGGAGTCAACCGCTGTCTACTACCAGCCGGCCTCGACATCGTCGTCGTCCGAATCGTCGAGATCGTCCTCGTCGAGCTCGTCGTCATCGAAGTCGTCGTCCCAGTCGTCGAGATCATCGACTTCTTCCGGATCATCGAGCCCATCCCAGCTATCGCTGTCGTCGGACTCTTCGAAATCGTCCTCTTCCGCTTCAAAGCGAGAGACCCAGGGAAGGGTCTCGTCAGCCTGGTCCGGACGGGCGACGGTCAGGAGCGCCATGAGAAATCCTCCTGTGCAAAAACGCGGTCGATCGGCGGCCGGCGCGGGCCGATCCGATCCGTTACATCCGCATGCCGTTCACAGCCTCGGGAACAGAGCTAGCGGGCTCGGTCTGCGCGTTTTAGCGCGGTCCCGAACCCGTGTCAAGTCCGACTGCCCGGCAGCTCAGCTCAGCTGGTTCGTCCGGCGGCCGCCCTCGCCTCGATCACCTTTCGGTCCCGCTTCCTCTCGTGCGTGTTGAGGGAGCGTTTCCGGATCCGGATCGCGTCGGGTGTCACCTCCAGCAATTCGTCCTCGACGATGAACTCGAGACCGAACTCGAGGGTCACTTCCCGGGCGGGCTCGAGCACGATGTGGTCGTCCGATCCGGAAGCCCTGACGTTGGTCAGTTTCTTTCCCTTCGTAACGTTGACCTCGAGGTCGTTCTCGCGCGCGTGCTCTCCCACGACCATGCCGTCGTACACTTCGTCGGTCGGTTTGACGAACAGCGTCCCACGCTCCTGCAAGTTGAACAGCGAAAACCCACTCGCCGTCCCCCCGACCATCGACACCAGCGCTCCGTTCTTCCTGCCCTCGATGTCGCCGGCCCACGGTCCGTAACGATCGAATTGCCGATGCAACGTTCCCTCGCCCCGCGTGTCGGTGAGGAACTCAGATCGGTATCCGGTCAGTGCGCGGGACGGGACCAGGAAATGGAGCCGCGCGAGTCCGCCGTCCCCCTTTTCCATGTCCGTCATCTCGCCCTTCCGCTCTCCGAGGCCCTGCATCACGACACCTACCATTGCCTGGGGGACGTCGGCCACGACCTCCTCGTACGGCTCCTCGATCCGGCCATCGGCTGCCGGCCGTGTAATGACGTGCGGCCGCGACACGGAGAACTCGTAGCCCTCGCGGCGCATCGTCTCCATGAGGATCGCGAGGTGGAGCTCTCCCCTGCCCGATACGCGCAGGCGGTCGGGCAGCTCCGTCTCCTCGACCCGCAGCGCCACATTGCTGTGCGCCTCCCGGTACAACCGATCCCGGATCTGGCGCGACGTGACGTACTTTCCGGCCCGCCCGGAGAACGGGGAGGTATTCGCCCGCATCTCCACCGACAACGTCGGTGGCTCGACCGCGATCCCTTCCAGACGCATCGGAGAACCCGGATCACACAGCGTCGCTCCGATTTCCGCTCCCTCGATACCGGCCACCGCGACGATCTCCCCCGCCACGGCATGCTGGATCTCGGTCCGACCCAGCGACTCGAAGGAGAACAGGGACGGCACCTTCACCGTCTCTCCCGGGCTGTCCGCATCGAGCTGCCACGCGGCCACCGGGTCACCTACACGCAGTTCTCCCTGCTCGATCCGGCCGATCGCCATCCGGCCGAGATAGGGCGAGTAGTCGAGCGTCGAGACGAGAAGGTGGAATGGCCCGTCGGTCACCCCGTGCGGCGGCGGCACGGTCTGCACGACCATCTCGAACAGCGGGGCGAGGGTCCCGGACCGCGCCGACTGATCGGTCGAGGCCCAGCCCTCGCGCGCGGACGCGTAGAGGAAGGGTGCGTCCAGCTGCTCGTCGGTCGCTTCGAGTTCGATCAGCAGATCCAGTATCTCGTCGTGCACGCGCGCCGGATCCGCATCCGGGCGATCCACCTTGTTGACCACGATCACTGGATGAAGGCCCAGCTCGAGCGCCTTGCGGGTCACGAACCGGGTCTGCGGCATCGGTCCTTCGAATGCGTCCACCAGCAGAAGGCACCCTTCGACCATGCGCAGGATGCGCTCCACCTCGCCGCCGAAGTCGGCGTGACCCGGCGTGTCCACCAGGTTGATCTTCACCTCCGAGCCGTCCTCGGCGGTCCATCGCACGGCCGCGTTCTTCGAGAAGATCGTGATGCCGCGTTCCCGCTCGAGCGGGTTCGAGTCCATCACCCGCTCCTGGACCTTCTGCCCGGTACGGAATGCGCCTGCCTGGCCGAGCAGCTGGTCGACGAGCGTCGTCTTCCCGTGATCGACGTGGGCGATGATCGCGATATTTCGAATGGAGTCCACTGAGGGATTCCGCCTTTCAGTCATCTCTTCACTTGTGCGACCGGAACGCTTCCGGGACCGGCTCCCACCTCTCGTTATCGGGTGCGGGCGGTGCGTACACCGGGCTCGGGCCGGAAGTTCGCGGCAAACCGCCGATTCGATGAAAATGCCGTCAGAATCGGCCCGATTCGGGCGTTGCTGGGCCCGGCCAACCGACCGTAAGTTGGCCGTCATGGCTGCCCGAATTCATGCCCGGATCGTAGATCGGAGACCCCGCCGGCCCGCCCGCACCCGCGGTCGGGCCCGGTTCATCGTGAGCCCCCTGGTCGCCGTTGTCGCAGCGACAATCGGGGCCGCGGCGTGCGGTCGCTCTGCGGCGATGGGCGAAGCCGATTCGCTGATCCTCGTGGCAGACCCTGAGCTGTGGTCGCAGGTCGAACAGGAGACCTACGAAGCACTCGAGACGACTCTGTTCACGATCCGCAACGAGAAAAAGTTCTACATCACCTACGTCGCACCGGATGGGAAGGAACTCGAGCAGCTTCTGCTGTGGAAGCAGATCCTGATCTTCGGCGCTCCGGGCGATCCGCTTCTCGAACAGGTCGCCAGAGCGGCAGGCCGGGACGAGTTGAACCCGCCGGAAGTCTTCCAGACTCCCAACGTCTGGGCGATGGGACAGGCGGTCACCGTCGTGGTCCTCGAGGCGGGTCGGGAGGCGGAATCGTGGCGCGCGCTGCTGACCGAGCTGGCGGAGCTGCTCGACTACCAGTATCGGCTGTGGGCGCTGAACCGGATGTGGGTCAGCGGCGTGGACACGGTGCTCACGACCCGGCTGCAGGAACGCCTCGGGTTCAGCATGAACGTCCCGGCCGTATACGAATACCAGTTCCGTGACGACGATCTGGTGGTGATCCGGAATGACAACCCCGACCCCAGCGATCTCATCCGTTCGATCCTGGTGCAGCGAAGACCTGTGACCGACAGCCTCGATGCTGCGGTCCTGTTCGACTGGCGGGCGAGCATCGACTCGATGCATTACAACGTGCCGCAGTCACTGGAGCCGGCGCCGGGCCCGGGTGAGCCGCTCGTGATCAACGGGGTCCCGGGCCTCGAGGTTCGCGGCGCCTGGCGTGACGAAGCGTCCTACCCGGCGGGTGGCCCGTTCTTCGTGCGGGCGCTGCGCTGTCCGGACGCGACGTATTTCATCGACACATGGCTGTATTCTCCGAATCCGCGCCGCAGCAAGTGGCAGTATCTCATGCAGTTGGAGGAGATCCTGGGCTCCTTCAGCTGCACGCGACCATAACCCGGGCGTCGGTCCTGATGTCGTTCGTTCATCTGCATACGCATAGTGAGTATTCCCTCCTCGACGGCGCGAACCGGATCGGTACGCTGATCGAGCGTGCCGTCGAATTCGGGATGCCGGCCCTGGCGCTGACCGACCACGGAAACCTGCACGGGGCCTGGGACTTCCAGGAAACGGCCCACGCGAAGGGCGTCAAGCCGATCATCGGCTTCGAGGCGTACGTCGCCTACGGCGACCGGCGGCAGCGCGAGCGGCCCCGGGATGCTCCTGCGGACAGCGCGCACCTCGTTCTCCTGGCGCAGAATCTCACCGGATACAGGAACCTGGTCAGGCTGACTTCGCGCGGCTACATGGAGGGCTTCTACCGCAAGCCACGGATCGACCACGAGATCTTGGCGGAGCACTCCGACGGAATCATCGTGCTCAGCGCCTGCCTGTCTGGCGAGGTAGCCAAGAACCTCCAGCTCGACCGCTACGACGCGGCGAAGGAAGCCGCGGAGTTCTATGCGAGGACCTTTCCGGGGCGTTACTACCTCGAGGTTCAGGACCACGGAATCGGCGGACAGGGCGAGGTAAACGCGGGGGTGTTTCGACTGGCGGACGAGCTCGGTCTGCCCACTGTGGTTACGAACGATGCGCACTTTCTGCGGCGCGAAGACGCAGACATGCACGACACGCTCCTGTGCATTCAGACCGGTGCGCTGAAGAGCGACACCGACCGGCTCTCGTTCGACGGGCAGGAAGCCTACTTCAAGTCGCCCGAGGAAATGTCGGCGCTGTTCCCTGACCGACCCGACCTGGTCGCCAATACGCTGGAGATCGCAGAGAGCGTCGGGATCCAGTTCGAGAAGAAGCTGTATCTGCCGGGTTTCCCGGTCCCGGACGAGTTCGACGACGACGCCGCTCACCTGCGACACCTGGCGGAGGAGGGAGCGAAGGAGCGCTACGGCGACCCGCTCCCGGAGCCCGTCGTCGAGCGACTCGACTACGAGCTGGACGTGATCGTGCGCACGGGGTTCGCGGGCTATTTCCTGATCGTCTGGGACTTCTGCCGTGCCGCACGCGAGATGGACGTCCCCGTCGGACCGGGCCGTGGCTCCGGAGCGGGCTCGATCGTGGCCTACAGCCTCCGGATCACCGACGTGGATCCGCTCGAATTCGATCTCCTGTTCGAGCGCTTCCTGAATCCCGAACGCGTGTCGATGCCCGACTTCGACATCGATTTCTGCTATGAGGGCCGCGGCCGGATCATCGACTACGTACGGGACAAGTACGGTTCGGAGTCGGTCGGGCAGATCATCACTTTCGGGACGATGCAGGCACGGGCCGCGGTGCGGGACGTGGGACGCGTGCTGGAATTCACCCCGGCTGAGACTGACAAGCTGGCCAAGTTGATCCCCTCGACCGCGGGGTTTTCCCTCACCATCGAGGAGGCGGTCGGGAAGGTCAAGGAGCTGGCGGAGCTCTACAAGAAGGACAAGCGGGCGCAGAAGCTGCTGGACTACGGCATGGCGATCGAGGGCCTGTCCAGGCACAGCTCCGTGCACGCCGCCGGAGTCGTGATCGCTCCCGGGCCGCTGGACGAATACGTGCCGATCTGCCGGGATACGAAGAACGGGGACCAGGTCATCACGCAGTATGACATGGTGGCGCTGGAAAAGGCCGGGATGCTCAAGATGGACTTCCTCGGCCTGCGGACGCTCACGGTGATCCACGATGCCGAGGGCGCCATCCGCCGCAGGCACGGCCTGGAGATCGACTGGGACGAGTTGGGCCTGGCGGATCCTGAGGTGTACGAAATGCTCGCCTCGGGCGGCACGGCCGGAGTGTTCCAGTTCGAGTCATCGCTGGCTACGGAAAAGCTCCGCGCCATGCGCTGCGACCGGTTCGACGACCTGGTGGCGGTGAACGCGCTGATCCGGCCGGGACCGCTGGACACGGGAATGACGGACGTGTTCATCAGGCGGAAGCGGGGATTCGAACCGGTCGACTACCCGGTCCCCGAGCTCGCCGAGGTACTTGAGAGCACGTACGGGGTCATCACCTACCAGGAGCAGGTGATGCGAGTCGCGAACGTGCTCGCCGGCTTCTCACTCGCCGAAGCGGACGTTCTCCGCAAGGCGGTCGGAAAGAAGGACGCGGCCCTGACGAAGCAGGTCCTGGATGACTTCCAGAGCCGCGCGGTCGAGCGGGGGACTCCGAAGCGCAAGGCCGCCGAGATCGCGGATCTCATCCGCACGTTTGGCCGCTACGGGTTCAACAAGGCGCATTCCGTAGCCTATGCGGTCATCTCCTACCGAACGGCATGGCTGCGCAGGCACTATCCGGCCGAGTTCATGGCAGCGCTGCTGAGCTCGATCATCGACAACACCGACAAAGTCGTCCGGTACATCGCGACGGCCCGATCGATGGGACTCGAAGTACTGCCTCCGAGCGTGAACGAGTCCCGCTTCAAGTTCACGGTGGTGGACGACAAGCGGATCCGTTTCGGGCTGGGGGCCATCAAGGGGGTCGGCGGATCGGCCATCCAGTCGATCACGACCTCCCGCGAGCAGAGTCCGTTCGAGTCGCTGTTCGACTTCTGCAGCAGGATCGACCTGCGGCTCAACAACAAGCGCGTGCTCGAATGCCTGATCGCCTCCGGGGCGCTGGACGACTTCGGCGAGCGAGCTGCGCTGCGAGCCGGCCTCGAGGCGGCCCTGTCGGAGGCTCAGCTTCGTCAGAAGGAGCACCTGACCGGCCAGGAGTCCCTGTTCGGGGCGGCCGAAGAGGCACGCCCTGTCGAGCCGGTCCTGCCGGACGTCCCCGCATGGACGGAAGCGGAGCGTCTCAAAGAGGAGAAGGCGGTCCTCGGGTTCTACATCTCCGGGCATCCGCTCGAACGTTATCGCGAGCTGGTGGACCTGCTCTCGCTCGAGTGCAACACGAGTACCGTGCCCGAGCTGCGGGACCGACGTGTCGAGCTCGCCTGCGTCGTGACCTCGCTCGATGTGCTCGTATCCCGCAAGAACGGCAAAGAGTACTGCCGGCTGACGCTGGAGGACTTTTTCGGCACTGCGGGAGCCCTCGTGTTCAACGAGGTATGGACCGCCCACCGGGACCTGCTGTCGGAGGATCTGCCTGTCCTGCTCGAGGGGACGGTGTCCGCAAATTCGCGCGACGAGGAGAATCCACCCATCTTTGTAGATTCTGTCCGCCCGCTCAGTGAGTTGAGCGACAGCGGGCAGATCGGAATCTGTATTGAATTGCGGCAGGGAGATTCGGTACCAACCGGTGAATTCGACCGCGTGCGAACGGCCCTGGAGAGTTCTCCGGGACCGGGACCGCTGTTGATCCGTTGGAAACCCTCCGGAGAGAACGGGTCGGAGCCTCCTCTTCTTGCCTCGCAGACGCTGCGCGTGGCGCCGAACGCGGACCTGCTCGCCGAGTTGCGAGCTCTCCTCGGAAGCGACCGCGTGCACCTGATCCGCGGGTGATGATATGGCAGCAGACAACGGAAGCCTGGAGGAGATCCGGCGCCAGCTGAGCGAATTGCGTTCGCGGGCGGAGGAGCACGGTCTCGATCTGACCTCCGAGGTGAGCGACCTGGAGCATCGGCTCGAGCAAGCGCACCGGGAGGAGATGCAGTCGCTGAGTCGATTCGACCGGGTGCGCCTCGCCCGGCACCAGGAGCGGCCGTTCACGCTCGACTATGTCCGGTATCTGTGCTCGGACTGGATTGAGCTGCATGGTGACAGAAAGTACAGGGAGGACCCGGCCATCGTGGGGGGCTGGGCTTCGCTTCAGGGGCGGACGGTGATGATCGTGGGCCAGCAGAAGGGCCGCGACATGAAGGAAAACCTCGAACGCAACTTCGGTTCGCCTCACCCCGAAGGCTATCGAAAGGCCAAGCGTCTGTTCCGGCTCGCCGAGAAGTTCAATCGCCCCGTGATCACCTTCGTCGACACACAGGGCGCCTATCCGGGAATCGGCGCAGAGGAGCGCGGGCAGGCGGAAGCGATTGCGCGCAATCTCATGGTGATGGCCGGCCTCAGGACGCCGATCGTCACCTGCATCATCGGCGAAGGCGGAAGCGGAGGCGCACTCGGAATCGCCGTCGCCGATCGAGTGCTGATGATGGAGAACGCGATCTACTCCGTGATCTCACCCGAAGGCTGCGCTGCGATCCTGTGGCGCAGCCGGGACCGCGCAGCAGACGCCGCGGAAGCACTGAAGCTCACCGCTGCGGACCTGGCCGATTCCGGAATCATCGACGAGGTCATTCCGGAGCCGCCCGGCGGCGCGCACCTCGACCCGGAGGCCGCGGCACAGGCCGTCGGCGAAGCCATCGTCCGTAACCTGGACGAGCTCGTAGGCGGGGATCCGGAAGTCCTCGTGCGGGAGCGGCGGGAGAAGTACTACGCGATGGGCGAGTGGCAAGTGAGGGTGGATGCCTGACGGGGAGGACCGGGAGGGACGCGGCAACGACGAGAAGAAGAAGCCGCCGAATCCACTCGGTCCGCGGCGGGAGCCGGGACGTCCCGCGGAACCTGCCGGTGAGCCGGGCGACCGTTCTACCGGAAGCGACCGTCGTCGAGGCGGAGCGCGCGACCTTCCGCGTCCGGGGGGACGCAAGGGACCGCGACCCGCCCGTGACATTTCCGGCGCTTCGGCAGTCGGCGGTCGAAGAGAGACCGAGAGCGACCGCGAGTCGAGAGACTCGAAAGGCCGGAAGCGCGGCGGTCAGCCTCATACGGCCCGCCCCCCGCGGTCCGAACCCGCACCGACTCCGACCCCGGTCGTCACGGGCCGGATCTCGCAGATCGCCGAGGTATTGTTCAAGGGCGTGAGAGCGGAGTACTTCTCGTTCCGCGGCGACGAACCGCTGCGCGAGAACGAATACGTGATCGTCCAGGCGGACCGCGGACAGGACATCGGCTGGGTGAAACGTGCCGTGGATGCGGAGACGCACACCTGCGACGGAGGCTGTGAGCACGCCGACCACGAACATCAGCATGCGGTAGTTCCGCCGGCCAGGCGGATTCTCCGACGCGCAGCCCCGGTAGACGTGGAGCGCCGAATCCGGCTCGCCGGAGAGGAGATGGAAGTCCGCAACCGGACGCGGGAGCTGGTGGAGCGGCACGGCCTCAAGATGAAGATCAGCGAAGCCGAGTGGCAGTGGGACCGGAACAAGCTCACAATGTTCTTTACCTCCGACAAACGGGTCGACTTCCGTGGACTGGTGAAGGACATGGCCCGGACGTTCAAGACCCGGATCGAGCTCAGGCAGATCGGAGTTCGGGACGAGGCGAAGCGACTTGGCGGGATCGGTCGCTGTGGACGCGAGCTGTGCTGCCGCCTCTGGCTGCCACGCATCGAGCCCGTCACGCTTCAACTGGCCAAGGACCAGGGTCTGTCCCTCAATCCGGCCCAGATTTCAGGCGCCTGCGGCCGCCTGATGTCCTGTCTTCACTACGAGCACGAGGCATACCTGCAGGCCCGAAAGCGCTTTCCCAGGGTCGGCAATATCCTCCGTACCGAACAGGGCGAGGAAAAGGTGACGGGCTGGGACCTGTTCAGAGACACGGTCGCCCTGCGCTCCGAAGATGGAACCGAGCGTACGATTTCCCTCGAGAATCTGAAGGCCGAGACGTCGCGCTCGCGCGAATCGAAGTCCTGACCCGAGAAATCCAGCAACCCGGACGGTCGAATTGTCACGTTTCTACCTGACGACGGCGATCGATTATGCCAACGGTGACCCGCACATGGGGCACGCGTTCGAGAAGATCGGTGCAGACGCGATCGCGCGATACCGGAGACTGCGCGGTGACGATGTCTGGTTCGTGATCGGAATGGACGAGCACGGACAGAGCGTCCAGCAGGAGGCCGAGCGCCAGGAGCGAGATCCGCAGGAGTGGGTCGATGAGGTCGCCGACCGGTTCCGGGTGACCTGGGAATCGCTCGAGATCTCGCACGACGACTTCATCCGGACTACCGAGCCACGGCACGAGCATGCGGTCGATGCCCTGCTCGAGAAGATCCAGGCGGCGGGTGACATCTACACTGCGCGCTACGAGGGCTACTATTGCGCGCGCTGCGAGGCATTCCGCAAAGAAGCCGAACTGGTGGACGGGCGGTGCCCGCTACATCCGAAACGTGACATCGTGTGGACCGAGGAAGAGAACTACTTCTTCCGCCTGTCCGGATACCGGGATCGGCTCCTGGCTCACATCGAGTCCCACCCGGAGTTCATCCAGCCCCCGAGCCGGCGGAACGAGATCCTGCGGCTGCTCGAGGGAGGGCTCGACGACATCTCGGCCTCCCGTTCCCGGGTACCATGGGGAGTTCCGTTCCCGGGAGATCCGGGCCACACCGTGTACGTGTGGTTCGACGCGCTGCCCAACTATATCTCGGCGATCGGCTACCCGGATGAGGGTTTCGAGGCCTGGTGGCCAGCCGCCCTGCACGTGATCGGCAAGGACATCACGCGCTTTCACTGCGTCATCTGGCCGGCGATGCTGATGTCAGCCGGTCTTCCGCTGCCGGAAACGGTGTGGGCACACGGATTCTTGATGATCGGTGGCGGGAAGCTCTCGAAGTCGGAGGCCCAGCTGCTGGACCTCGAGCGACTCATTGATCGTCACGGCCCGGACGCGTTCCGGTACATCCTGCTGCGCGAGGCCGCGTGGGATTCGGATCGGGATTTTCCGTCTGTCGAGGCGTTCCTGAGTCAGTTCGACACCCGGTACGAGGCGGACCTCGCCAACGATCTCGGCAATCTGCTGAACCGGACCGTATCGATGATCAACAAGTATCGGGACGGCTCCATACCGATCGGCGAGGAAACCGAACTCGACGTCGCGTGCAATGAGGCGATCGAAGCGTGGATCGAAGCGATGGACGGACTGCTTCTCCACCAGGGCATCGAAGCGGGCATGTCCATGGTCCGGAGCGCCAACGCGTTCATCGATCAGACCCAGCCGTGGAAGCTGGCGAAGGACCCCGAACAGGTCACCCGGCTCGATGCCGTGCTGGGCTCCCTGGTCCGCGCACTCGTCCGAACCGCCGTCACCCTGAGCCCATTCATGCCCGGCAAGTGCGAGGAGATCTGGACCCGGCTCGGCGGCGACGGCAGGCTTCCCGGAGTCGACTCGATAGTGGAGCGTCTGCCGAGCAGAATCCCGGACTCTGCGGCCGGAGTGCTGTTTCCCAGACTCGAAGCCTGATCCACATCCGGGGTCCACGATCCGTGCGGCATTGCTCTTGCTTGACACGCTCGCGCGAGTCGTGGTAGCCTTCTCTCGTCCCGCTCGGCGTCTGCATGCCGCTCGAGCTTCCGAAGGAACTGCGATCACGCTGTAAATTGCCGCCCGCCCGAGGCGAGTGCGGGGCGGTGTATGCGCGTGACATAGATGGATATTTTTTACATGGCGGATCACCGATTTCCAGGGGAGGGCCCTCTGAAGCCCACGCACTGGACGGTTCAAATCATGCCGGACGGCGGAGGGCGCATTCGCACGAAGCGGATCACCCGGCGTCTGGTTCGCGGCCTCACGGCCGTGGCGGCCCTGATCGTTCTGCTGCTTGCGGGAGGTCTGGTGGTATTCGGCTCGAATTCGGTGCGCGAGGCCGAGTTGGCCAGACTCCGACTCGAGAATCGCCACCTGACATCGAACCTCACAGAGGTCGAAGCCGAGCTGGCAATGATCGGGGCGTCGATCGACGAGCTGTCCGACCAGGATCGGAGATTCCGGCTGCTGGCCGGGCTGCCGCACATCGACCCGGACGTCCTCGAGGCTGGTGTGGGTGGTCCAATGCTGGGTGATCCGGCTCGCGAGGAATTCCTCGACGCGTCTCCGGGTCTGGCCGGTCGCACTCTGGCCGCGTCCTATGATGTCGATCGTCTCCTCCGGCGAGTCGACCTGTTGTCGGCGAGCATGGACGAAGCCCTCGACTCAGTGGCGCTGCACGAAGAGTTGTTCCTGGCGCGGCCGTCGATCCGGCCGGTCCAGTCCAGTGAGGCGTGGATCAGCTCAGCGTTCAGCCGCAGCCGCTTCCACCCGGTGCTCCTGGTGAATCGCCCCCATCCGGGCATCGATATCTCGGCGGCTGCCGGCACGCCGATTCTGGCGACCGGCAAGGGAGTCGTGATCTCCGCGGGTAACAGGTCGGGTTACGGAAAGACGGTCGAGATCGATCACGGGCACGGGTACAGGACGCTGTACGCCCATGCCGGTGCGCTGAGCGTCAAGAAGGGACAGCGGGTCGACAGGGGCGATGTCCTCGGCGAAGTCGGCAAGACCGGGCTCGCGACGGCTCCTCACCTGCACTACGAAGTCCTGGTGAACGACCGGCAGGTGAATCCCGGGAGTTACATGATCGACGACCGGGTGCACTGACCGGTAGCAGGGAATGACTGACCCACGATTCTGACTCGCGGGGACCGCTCGAAGCGGTCTCCGCGTTCGTATTTTCGGGCGCGTCCCGGGCGCGATATTGAAACCCTCCGGGATCCCCGGTAAATTACCGGTTCGCGCCGAGGCCTGTCCCTGGCTCACTCAACATGGAGACAACGGATGCGCGTTCAGCGATTCAGCCCTGCCCTGCTGATCGGAGCCGCCCTGACCCTCGCCGGCTGCGGCGGGTCACCGATTACTGTCGAGGTAGTAACGGACGGACCCGAGGGTCCCGTCCCCCAGGCCAACATCGAAGTCCGGTTCTTCCCGTTTGACCGCGACTCGGTTTTCGATGTCCTGGATTCGCAGGCATCGACGCCGCGGCCGGAAGTTTCTGAGGACATGCTGGCGACGTTCGGTGAGATCGCGGGACTCCAGGAGCAGTGGCGCACGAAGGAAAGGGAGTGGTCGGAGGGGCGGGACCAGCTCCAGTCTCTGTCCGACGAGTTGCAGGGCCTCGATCGCCGGTCGCGAGACTATATGCAGAAGTACGAGCAGTTCGGCGACCTCGAACAGCGGGTGAACCGGCTCGAATCAGAGAAGATAGCGCTGTTCGAGCAGTTCACCGGCCTGCAGGAATCCGTCGCGGCTCGCGTGGATTCGTTCCGCATCGCTCGTGACAGCTGGGAAGAGAGCACGTACGCGGATTACTTCGATATCGAACAGGAAATCCTCAGGACCGACAAGGCCGAGGTGCTGGCGGACACGACCGGCGTCGACGGCACCGTGACGGTGAACGTTCCGTCCGGTGACTGGTGGGTCGTCAGCCGGATTCCGACGGCGCGCGGCGAGCTGTTCTGGAACATCAGGATCGATCCGTCCGAGATAGAAACGCTCCTCCTCAGCGTCGAGAACGGCGAGGATCGTATCCGTTTCTGATTCGGGTTCAACCGGCCGGGACACGCCGCAGCGCGTGTCCCGGCTTCGCTTCGGGGAGCCCGTAACATGACAGCAAACTCCTCCTCGGCCGG
>Ga0307380_10008569_pt1 | contig 13089 bp, 8 predicted proteins | sample UN3MG_FD_202239 | JGI IMG/M metagenome (GOLD analysis project Ga0307380, IMG submission 202239) | Soil microbial communities from Risofladan, Vaasa, Finland - UN-3 | ecosystem: Environmental > Terrestrial > Soil > Coastal area > Acid sulfate soil | place: Finland: Risofladan, Vaasa | collected... | reverse complement strand
GGCTTAAAAATGACAAATGGCGGGGCCGACGAGACTTGAACTCGCGACCTCCGGCTTGACAGGCCGAGAGAGTTACCTCCTATACGATCAACTGTGCCGTAACTGTGACAAACTTGAGAGCATTTAATACATTTATTGCACTTATGGCATTTGACACTAAAAAGCGCAAATCGGGCAATCGTACGCTTTTGAGTTGATATTTAAAGAGTTATATATGTAATAAAAATTGAGGAACGCCTGCCTTACAAGCAGGAGGTCACTGGTTCGAATCCGGTAGCGCCCACCATTTTTAAATCCAGCAGTGGAGAGGATTTGCGAGATTTCGCAGGTCCGCTCTTTTTTTCAAGTTTGTCGCCCATTCTCAATCTGTGACCTAATTTGTCGACGATTTGTGACTACTTTTTCGACGCAACTTAATCCCCGATAACCTTATTCTCAAACTCAGCTTATTTTCTTCAAGAGATAAAATAGTTCAAGGAGGCTATTTTGTGTATTCAATTCAAATGTGGTATTTGGAGCAGGAATCTGGCACATTGCCAATTCTTGCCAATTTTGGTGTGAAATCATGGCATTCTTTGCAACCTTGGCAGTGTGCTGAAAAAAACGCAGATGCGGCAGCCATAAGCATTTGATTGAATTTACAACAGGTTGCAATATCTTCGAAAAATCCCTTGTTTCACGCTTGTAAGACAAATGTTCCACGAATATTTATTCAAAGCATTCAGCCATACTGCTGAACTGTGCTGCTCTTTCAGGCGCTGTTAATTTAAGAGCGGATGATATTTCAAGCGGCACCCTGCCATAAAGATATACCTTGTCGGCCATCAGCGCGATCATCTCTGGAATGTCAGTGACTGTGAGAATGCCTAAATAGTAAGGACCCTCCAAGTGTGAAGCCGGTGGTGACTGAAGCACTACACGTTCCACCTTCTCGTCCAGAAAAGCGGCATATAGACCGTTTATCCCCATGATCCCACGGCCGACAATGGTGACTCTTTCCGGATCGACCTCAGGCTGAGAACGCAAAAACTCCAGCGAGCGCAAGATTTCATACACCCGGATTTCATCGAAACTTCTACCGGCAATCATAGCTTCCCGCTGCATATGATGCCTGAGGCTGTCATCGATCGAGCGGCTTTCCACATCCAGTGTCTCTATTGCCAGCACTGCCCGGTCTCCCCAGTTATAACCTTCCCATAGGGTTCTGCCACGCCATCTTTGGGTTTCATCTTTCTCTCTCAGAGCCAGTACAGCCGGTAGGCGGCCTTTATGGCCGTGGTGCTCAGGCAAGGAATAAACACCCTTAGCACTGAGGTCTTTAAATGAGTTGAAACTGACCCTTTTCAGCAGACGACCCCACATTTGACTCTTTTTCCAATATATTCCACCGCGGGCCCAATGGTCTGTAATCCCATCTTCCCATTCTGGCTGAAAGGGAACACCACTTTCTGACGGAAAGAAATCGAATATTGATTCCCGCAATAGTCGAGAAAGCTCGCTGCGCTTTCTGTCCAGCTCACCAGGTGCAACTCGTTCCTGGGAAAGGTTGACCACCGGCATGAATTCATCGTGGATTCTGGTCACCCTCTCATTCAGTGGATAGCCATCCCTGATTACCAGAAGACTATCCATAAATAGAGTATCCACCTGGCCGTGTTCGGTAATAGTGGTATCCAGCCCGCGCAACTCTTTGAGAAAAAAGGCATAGACCGGAAGCCGGATCATCTCACTATCGGAATGACCTCCTGGGACAGTGACTGTACCCAGGTTTTCCTCTGCTCCGTATAGGTGGTAGATCTCTCTGATTTTCTCGACCATTTGATTGAAATAGGGCATGGGAAAGATAGGGTCTGCCAGAGAGTTGCACAGAAGAAACGGCCGGGGTGCGAACAGAGAGCCCATTTCTGAGAAAAGTAACCCGTAACTGTTGAGCGGGTACATGCAGTCGCAGTGCCGGCTTGCCAGACGGCCCTCTATGTGCCCCACTGTGGAACAGACCCCGGAAACCGGGGCGGAAGCTTTGATGCGCTCATCAGTCAGTGTCAGGAAAAAAGTTGTCGCCCCACCACCCGAAATCCCTGTACAGCCGATTTTTTCGCTGTCCACCTCGGGCCTGGTCACCAGGTAGTCAATTGCCCGGCGGGCATTGTATGTTTCCACTGCCAGTGGCGAATAGCCACAGCTATATAGGTCGTAGCGTTCAGTGTCGTAAACTGCGTGATGGGTTACATGAAGCTCTCCCATCTCGATAGGATCCAGCAGCAGGCTGCTGATACCATGAGCGGCAAACCATGCCGAGTGATGTTTGGAACGGGACTTGCCTCCATAGGGCCCACCAGGTCCGTGACCGCACTGGTAAATTACCAGCGGATAAGGTCCTGGCCCCTGCCCCCGCGGTATATAGAAATTAGCAGTGGCGTATAGTCCCGGAGCGGTTTCAAAAACCATGCACTCGAGAAGGTAGTCTTTACGCTCAATGCGGTGAGTAATACGGCAAGCGGGCGGGTCCTTGGGCCAGGCCCTGTCGAGACCCATTTGCTTGAGTAATTTTGCCTTGATTAAGACCCGCTCTTTTTCCCACTGCTCCACATTCTTGATGCCCTTGAAAAGGGCATTAAATCTCTCATTTGTCACCCGCTCAAAATGTTTCTGCAGCGCGCTGTAATTTTCGTTCCAGGCAAAAAGCGGCCCTGTATTTCCAGCCCATAGAATCGCAGATACAAAAGTAAAAATTAGAATTCTCATTTTCAAATCCTCTTAGAAAAAGGTTGCGGATGATGTCGATAATGAACATATAAATTTTTTCCTATTTTCTCAAAAATGGTTGCCAGTCATCCCAGTAACTGTTCCCAATACAGACAACTCCTCTCACCCTGTTAATTAATCCGAATAAGAATTCCGTTTTCAATATGTTGATATTCATGCATAGTGGGCCACACAAAACAAGCACATAAAAGAGTTAACCGGGGATTTTTTCATTTCTTGATTGTCAATGAATTCATTATTCTTTCCTCCATAAAAACACCTTAAGCTTCCTTTCAGCGTGTCGAATTCCGCAGCTCCATGGCTGTCCCGAACAGGACTTCCACATTGGCGAAAGGAAATCCCGGATCGATCTCTATGTAAAGCCAGGAGCCGCCCGAGAGAGTGCCGAAAGTCTCCACAAGATCAAGCACATATCGTCTTACATCTTGACAAGACCCATGCTGCATCAGCTCGCCCCTGTCAGGATGGAGCATCAAGGCAATTCCAAGCTCACGACTCCGAATGGCCAGTTCAGGCAGGTTATATAACGGTAACTGAAGCCAGAGAGCCGAGATTCCCAGTTCCTTGAAATCCTCAAACAGAGAAGAAACCTGCCCACAGGAATGGAAAATAATTGATTTTCCGGCTTTGCGGATCGGCTCGAAAAGCACCTGGTAGCGGGGTTTGAAAAACCTGCGCCAGACTTCAGGGGGCAGGAGCAGGGTGTTCTGTGTCCCGAAATCATCGTAAAAAATAACGCCATCCGCATCCAGGGCCAGCACACGATTTACTTGGCCTTCGATATTTTTGGCAATCATGTCCGCAAGGCGGTTGATCTCTGTAGTATCGAGAAGAATATCAATCAGCACATCCTCGAACCTGCGTACAGAATGCAGTTTCTCGAATATCGAGCCTCCATCCTGGACAAGGAAGTACTCTTTTTTATGCAGCCGAGCCGCGGTTCTGGCAGACGCGAAATCCGGCCCGCAAAGAGGAGGGGCAGAAGGTGCTTTATAACCGTGCAGTCTTGACCAGTCATTCAGCGGCCATTTTACAGGATGCCCCCAGACACCAAAAATGCGGTACTCCCAGGTCGTGCCCCATTCATCGGTCCTGAAAGCATGGTACCGGCCGTCCGGGTCAAAATCCCCTGCGCCCGGAGGTTCCGGCAGGCTGAGACTGCTCAGGTCTCCAAAATCGTCCCCGCATCGCCGGATCAGATCGACCAGTTTCCGGCCGTGCTCGAACAGCCCGCCCGCAGCCGGGCAAATCTGCAGAGGAAGGATATCCACCGGCTTGAAAGTTAGGGCCGCCTTGATCCGCTCCCGAGGCGACATGTGTTTCCTGCTCATTTTGTGAGCCTGATCTGTGCGTGACATTTTCTCCATTCTAACAACATTTCCCTAATCAGACTTGACATAGGTTATCAAAGCCTGCTTTTACATGAGAATCTCCAGTTTTTTCCGTTCGATTTGAATTTGGAGGCTTTGCAGTTTGAATTACTTAGTTTTCGGTAAAGGCCATATATATTTGTGCCTTGTGCCTTTGTTCCGCTGCTCCTTTACCGTTTCAGCTTGAGTTACCGGGGGATTTTAATGCTTCGTTGTGCCCGTCTCCCGGACATGAGAGTTTGTTACAAAAGAAATGGTTTTGCTTCTTTTGCCACCAAAAGAAGAAAAAAAATTTCCTTTACGGATAGATGTAAACAATTTTATGCCCCGAGTAGTAACACTTATATCCTGGATGAAGAAGCTGCGGAAGACATCCAGTGGTACCAAGTTAATTCTAAACATCACAGCTTATTCATGGGTGTCGGATCAATCTACTGGTTTCTAAGCTTCAGAATGGTATCATAAGCTTTCACTATGGGAAAGTCCTGGGGTCTTTCTTTTATGAGAAGATTTTCCGGGCGACCCATCAGGCGGTAACAGTGCAGGGCTTGTGAATATAAAGCTTTTACTTCTTCCGGATTCAAAGGATTGCCCATCGGATCTTCAGTTTCGGCAAGAGCTAACGGACAAGGAGCAAGCCCTGCAGCGAGAACCGGCAGATCGTAGTCAATCAAAGCGCCTGGCACTATGTTGTCGAATCTTCTGCGATGCAGTTTTCTCTCAACAACCGCTTTCCAGGAAAAAAGTCCACCTTCAAGGATTACGCCAGAGATTCGCCTATCGAGGAGGGCGGCGTGCAGAAGGGGGACACAGGAAGAACCCTTGCCCACGGCAACTATACCCGATAAATGAGTTTCCCCATCATCCAGGCCGGCAAGCACATCGACGGCCCGGAGAATATCCACAACGCGCATGCCTACCAGAGGCTTTTCCAACTGGAGGGCCATCATGGCAATATCCCAGTCTACTGAAAACCAATCATAGAAACCATCGCTTCTAACATCCTGGCGAGCGGTTTCTCCCTTGCCTCTCAAATCTACAGCCAGTACAGTATGTCCTGCCTTGACAAGTTCAGCAATATCGCTTGAGAGATCATCAGCTTTGTCGTTATGAGGAAGATAAAGTATGGCGGGAAGGCTATTCCCAGGAGATTCAGGCCGGATAAGCAATGCGGGCAGAGTTATTCCCGGCTCGCTTTCGAAAGTAATCCGTTCTATACTGGCTGTGCCGACTACTGGAGTTGCAAAGCCCCTGCTTTCCACTCCGAGAGGAATGTTTTTTAACTCGCAGTTGAGCCTTGTTCTCACCTTCTTAATGATAGCCTCTTTGAAACGTTTAAAAGCTTCTGGAGAGCCGGGAAGATCAACCTTGTAGATTGACTTTTCAGCATACTTAGCATTCAGGGAGCTGATGGTTTCTGCATCCGGATAGCTTGTGGAAACCTGGCCTGTGGAAGTGGACCAGAGATAACGCACTGGCTCGGGCTGCATTTGTGTTTCCTGAGTTGGGCTTGTAATACCCATAATGTGTCTTCTGAACCAGTCATAGCAAGCCTCGCGGTAGGGCTTTGTATATCCATGGCCTTCATCCGATTCAGACAGCTTGATTTTGTCTTCCGCTCCAAAAACAGCATAGATTTTTTTCATCTCGACAAAAGTCTCACGGGCTCCACGAATGGAAAAAAAATCCTGGATGCCGGCATTGATCAGGCAGGGCTTGGGGACGAAGGGCATAATATAGTCGCTGTAGCCGAAGCCTTTTGCAATATGGGGGATCAGGTTTTGCTCAGCATCGGCCATGCCGTAAGTGTCCCACATTGCGCGCCAGGAAGTGATGTAGCAAGTAGGGGCGGCTGCCTTCACCCTGTCATCGAGCGCAGCAATATAGGCGGTCAGAGTCCCGCCCCCGGAGCAGCCTGTTACAGCGATCCTGGAGCGGTCTACTTCGGGACGGCTTTCTAAGTAGTCGATTCCGCGGATTCCGTCCCAGATTAAATAGGCTGCTGCATTCGAGCCTGTAAGCAGGCACTGGATGCCTGACATGGTGTGCTCCATCACACTCCCGCCGATATAACTCCGGCCAAAGTCTTGATTGTAGTACATCAAGCGCTCGCCCTGGCCGGGAGGGTCATAGGTGAGCACCACAAAGCCCAGGCTGGCAAGAGTTGCGTAAACCGTCTGGTAGGGCCCGTAGGCCTTGCCCAGAATGTTATGTCCGCAGGGGCCCAGTACGGCGGGAAAGGGCCCCTGGCCCAAGGAATATGGCGGAAGATACAGGGTGGCCGTGACATAAAAGTGCGGCCATGACTGGAAGAGCAGCTTTTCCACGCGGTAGCCGGGACGAGTAAACCGGCCTGTAATTTCAGCATTAAGCGGAGTGCGTTCCGGGGGCCAGGGACCAAGAGCGCGTATCATGGTCTCACGCGCCCAGCGGCCTCGTTCTTCAACCTGTTGGACAGTCGTTAGTCCTTTAATTGCCTTCTTGCGTTCTTCCAGGCATTGGTAAACCATTTTCGTCATATACTGGTACAACATTTGATCGGGTCTTTCGCCCCGACGAGAGGTGAGGAAAACAAGGTACTCTTGCTGGGCGAGGCATGTTTCCTGGCTAAATACAGTTAGTATTAGCAAAATTATGGGCATTGACAAGTAGCGGTTGAAAGTATGCATAATTATGTGTTCTCCCAGTGAAAAAGTGCTGCAATCAAAAGTCAAAAAATCTACCGGCTAAAGCCGGTAGTTTAGTTCCTGTGCCAACTTTTCTGTTGTATACCTTCTACTTAAAGATATTTTTGTTTGTAATAGCCTGAAGATAAGCGGTGTGGGCAACTTAATCCTCTCATTTTGCACTTACTTTTGTCCTCATAGTGCTTGTGGAAATAACATAACTTCCCATGAAAGCTTTATAGAATTTCACTTCAATTAATGTTCATTCGGAGGTCGATTCCAGCCAGGTCCTTCCTCGTCAGGAAGGCGCACGATCTCAAATTGAGCAATTCCCTTGTCCATGCATCCAACGATCTCCTTGTTCCCGACTGCGGCCTTGCGTACTTTCATATATGTCTCATAAATGTCGTTCAATGAGTGCATGCAAAACTGCTTTGGCGTCGCAGTAATTGGATCGAAGCACTGCTGCCGGATGTAGAATGTATCGCCGGGCTTGTAAAAAGGGCAGTATTCTCGGGTTTCCTTCACCGTTACACGAACAACGGAAAACATATTCGATCTCCTTTTTTCGCATTTATCTTTTTTAGTATTATGCTCGCCGGACAGAACATTTGAATCTATTGCAGTCGCTGAAACAACAGTCGCTACGGTGCTCAGAAAATTTCTTCGAGTTATGTTTATCATTTTGACCTCTTTTCACAATGCTATTTTCTTCTACTATTACAATCTGCTTTCCAATTAAAAATATCATGCGGACTTAAATGAAATGTTAATAGTCTTTGGCAATCATGTCCGCAAGGCGGTTGATCTCGGTAGTATCGAGAAGAATATCCATCAGCATATCCTCGAACCTGCGGACAGAATGCAGCTTCTCGAATATCGAGCCTCCATCCTGGACCAGGAAGTACTCTTTTTTATGCAGCCGAGCCGTGGCTCTGGCAGCTTGGAATTCTGGTCCGGAGACAGAAGGTGTAGGGGGTGCTTTAAAGCCATCCAGTTTTGATAAGTCATTCAGCGTTCATTGATCTCCGACCGGGCCTTGAGATTTTTCTTGTACGTCATCACTCCGGTTATGAAACGTCACATTGAGTTTGCACTGGCAGCATTTTTCTTGACTTTCTTCTTTCCAGTGATAGTCCGCATGGCAGGGGCACTAACCGCAGGATTTAAGGAGGCTTACCAATGCCTAACTGCCCGTGGTTTCAGCATCGATAGTCTCATCCTGGATACCGAGCTTCTTCTGTAACTGTTCAAGAGTTATCCCCTTAGTTTCGGGGTAGACAAACAGCACCACGAAAAACTGTGCAACTATCATCAGCGAGAAAAGCACGAATGTATATCCTCCATAGTTCTTGGCGAACACCGGAAATGTCCAAGAGACCACCGCGCACATGAACCAGTGAGTGAAAGTGCCGATAGATTGCCCCTTTGCGCGAACCCGGTTCGGGAAGACCTCGCTGATATAGACCCAGATCACCGCACCTTGGGAGAGACCGAAAAATCCGATAAAACTGATTAGCAGCACGACTAGGTATTGCTGGTACTGGTTTAACAGGAAGATAACGGCCACACCGGCTAATGACAGCGCGGTTCCCACCGAGCCGATCAGCAGCAGCTTCTTCCGTCCCACCCTGTCGATAGTCGACATCGCCACGATTGTAAACACCAGGTTGGTGGCGCCGATAGCCACGGCCTGCAGGTCGCTGGAGAGCTTGCCGAAACCGGCAGCGCTGAAAATATCGTTAAGGTAGTAGAGTATGCCGTTGATCCCAGAAACCTGATTGAAGAAGGCAATCGAAACCGCCAGGAAGATCGGCATGGAGTATTTTTTCTGAAACAGCGGCTCATCGGTCCGACCGCCCGGGGTATAGATCGATTTGATAATCTCCTGCAGTTCGTCCTCCACGTTCTCCTCGCCGATTGAAACCAGCACCTCGCGCGCCTCATCCACCTTCTGCCGCTTGACCAGCCAGCGCGGGCTGCGGGGAATGAAATAAAGCATCAGGAAAAACAGCGCGGCCGGTAACGCCTCAATCCCCAGCTTCCAGCGCCACTCGTAAAGCCCAAGATCGAACAGCCCCACAATGAAATTCGAGAAATAGGCCGACAGGACGCCAATCACCACGTTGAACTGGAAAAGCATGACCAGGCGGCCGCGCCACCTGGCTGGCGAGATCTCGGCGATATACATGGGCCCGAGTACCGAGGCACCACCCACCCCGAGCCCTCCGAGGAAGCGGAAAAAGACGAGTGAGTAGAGATCCCAGGCGATAGCACAGCCAGCCGCCGAGACGAAGAATAACAAACCCATCAACTTCAGGCAGGCACGGCGGCCATAGGTGTCTCCGGGCTTTCCGACTGCCAGCGCGCCGATGAAGGTGCCGATCAGGGCGGAGGCCACTGTAAAGCCGAGCATGCTATCGGACAGGTTGAATATCTCTTGGACCGCGCTCGTTACCCCGGCGATCACCGCCGTGTCGAATCCGAACAGAAAACCACCCAGGGCGGCCACCAACGTGCTTTTGATCAGGCTAATGTTTAACTTCATCAATCCGACTCCTTGCTCTATTCTTGTTATCGCGCAACTGGAAGAATCACACCATGGCCAAGACAAAAACGCGTAAGGCATCTAAGCGAAGTAGTGATTATATGGCTTCTAGAGCATGGTTCCACCTTTCCTTTACCTCTTGTGGCACAAAATCTGTAACGTGAGAGATCAGATTCTCAGGAACTTCAACGCCTTATATATCCTCAAGATGAGGCTGGATATCCTTGGAGGTCATCCCCACGGGCGTATATGAAAAGGATCTTACTGGTGAAGCTGTAAACTACCCTTATTCCTCTAGAGCGTTCACAACTTTAACTTGCTCATTCTTTTCCAGAGGAACCAGGTAAGTCTTTATCTCACAAGGCTTCATGGTGAAATCAAACGCTTTGCCCAACGGCTTGATATCAATCTTGCCTTTCGCCTCTTTGCCATGCAGCTCGACACAGCGTAACACCAACGCATCGCCTTTTTCGCTCATCTTGACAACAGTCACAGAAACGTTGGGCGCGGAAACACTAATAAACGCATCGCGTTTTGCCAATTTGCCCGCATGGTTGGTAGTCAGCAGTCTTACCGGAGGAGTCAGATACCCTTCGGCTTTGCGTGCAATATCTCCGTGCCGGAAATCGCCAGCATGAGGTACCAGGCAATATGTGAACTCATGGATTCCCTGCTCCATGAACCGGTAGCCATCCGCTTCCTCAAACACCTCGGTTGTGTGATCTGACCAGGCGGTGCTATGAAGCACAGTCAGCCGGATCTCGCCGTCTTTGACACTGTAGCCGTATTTGCTGTCGTTGAGCAAAGCAACGCCAAAAGCACCTTTTGCATCTGACCCACTTACGTCGATCCAGGTCTGGCCGGGTTCTTCTTCACCGTCCATTTCCCTTTCAATGAACCCATAGGGTATTGAATAAGTTAGCTCCCCCTTGGACACGGAGATGGGAAACCCCAGCTTAAGCACACGGTAATGCTCGTGCCAGTCGACTGTTACCCTGCAGCCCAGTTCCGGGGAATCCCGGTGCAGGGCAAAATCCTGTACCACGAACGAACTCCCATAAAAGGACTTTACCTGAATCCGTCCCCGCTCGGAGCCTTCCTCCATCATAGTCAAAGTCGCCTTTTCAAATCGGCCGACCTCTTGATCATAAGCTACAATTCTGTGGCCCCAGGTGTCATCCCAGTCATTCATGACTAGCGGTACAGCCGCTGGCTTATTTAACAGTTCTCTGCCATTTTTCTTGTCAAAATAGGATGAAATATATCCGGTTATTGGATCGAAAGAAACGCGCACCCAATCGTTTTCAAGAGCCCATTTATCGACTTTTACACCAGCTTGCATCAGAGGTTTTTCCTTGCCGCTGAAATCCAACCGATAAATTTGGTAGCCCAGACTGGGCACATCGGTTTGAAAGAGGATGCGGATTCGTCTATCTACTTTTACCCCTGCTGTGCGGATCTCCTGATAGGGTACTTGTTTTCCCCCGGCATCTCTCAGTACTGGTGTAACATCTCGAACCAATCTCTGCATTTCAATTTCCATCGGCGTTTTGACAGGCCAGGAGCATGGATTGAAGACAACAAACGGGGTCGAATTCTCAAAGGCTGCATCTGCCGTGTGAATACTCTGAGCCAAATGATGCAAGGCACGACAGGTGGCATCCTTCGCTGTCGTCATGGCGTAACCGTAATCATACTGCGCCTCTACATAACCTTGTTCGATAGATGAACCAGCCAGGATGTCATGGAACTGGTTGAAAAGCACCTTTTTCCACGAGGCGTGAAATTCATCGGTCGGATAAGAATTCTTCAACAATATGGAGGTCAATGATGAAATCTTTTCAGCCAGGAGCAAGGCTGATTCTGCCTGCCGGTTCCACATTTTTACATCCGCGCACGCAGAATAACAGCCGCGGGCATGATGCTGTAGTTCATCATCGAGCTTCGGAAAAGTATCGTACAGAGGGCGAATCAGGTCGATATACTTCTCCAGTGTTCCGAATTTCATATGCGGATATTTACTTGAGCTGAGCTCTATAATTTTCTGAATAGCGGCAATAGTAGGTCCACCCCCGTGGTTGCCGATACCATAGAAAAGGGCGTAATCTTGAATGTCAGGCAAGTCTTTATTAAACCGCTCGACATAGTCCTCTACTTTGTTTTCGATGCTATTCGAGTCAGCATTGTAAGAGGAGAGGATCTGTACCGCTAAGATTTCCGAACCATCCGGACCTACCCATTTAAATATCGGAGCTGGCAGATCGGGCTTTTCGCGAATGTTCGGACGCATGAAAAAGTAAGCTTCCAGTCCCTGCAATTTCAAAATCTGCGGCAGCGTCCAAGGATGACCAAAAGAGTCAGGATTAAACCCGATACGGACTTTCCTGCCGAATTTTTCCATAAAGAACTTTTGGCCGTACAATCCCTGACGAACGAGTGACTCACCTGAAGGACAGTTCAGATCCGGCTCGATCCACCAACCGCCGACAATATTCCATCGGCCTTCTTTGACCCTTTGTTTGATCTCCGCGAACATCGCTGGGTCATCTTTTTCCACCCACTCGTAGAATTGAGCAGAACTGGCAACGAACGATACACCGGGGAATTCGTTCATTCTGTCCAGAGCGGAGCGAAAACTGGCAAATACTTCCTGATACCCCTCGTCTTTGGTCCACCTCCATACCGGATCAATATGCGCGTGACCAATCATGAAGAATTGGCGGGCATCAGGATGAGCAGCCGGATTGGCCGCTGTGTGACTCTTGTCCAAGGCGAAAATTGAGGGTGTCGAGAAGCCAAGCAGGGCCACCAGAAAAATAGGGCAAATTTGAATTTTCATTTTTCAATCATCCTTTTAAAGTTGAAGAAACGCTTTCAAATGATCGAACGTATTGAGATCGTAGGGGCGGTTCGCGAACCGCCCATGCAAGTTATTAATATACTAGGAGTTAACAATGTCCCTCAGGCGTCTTTTCATTTATATCCAATGTGAATGGTTAATAATCAACACGCTTTTTAAGAATAACTTTTTGGAAAGTATAGCGATTGCCTGGGTGAAAATTAGTAGTGTCGGCAAAATGCGCTGCCTGTAGTTTACTTTTTAATCCCGGTCCAGGCCAGTTCCAGTCCGAGGCGGTTGCAGGCAGTGAAGTTTTTTATCTCTTCAGCGTCTTCCGCCTCAAGTGTGCCCTCTGTCATATAGCGCATCATCGGAATTTGTCCTCCCCAATTAGTGTGCAGGTATCCCTTGAAATGCTCTTTACCATGGGCGGAAGCATACTCGATAAAAGCCCTGATAGCATCAAGCTTGCGCCAGCCGCAGATTACATAATCGAATCCCGCATTCTCGAACTGATCAACGGAAGGATAGCTTTCGTGCAGGTGATAGTGCCAGTCGCAAAGGAGTATATCCTTAGGCACCATGTTGATTGCCGGGTGAGTGCCGTTGCGCGATCCATTCATGGGGTTATAGGGGGTCTTAAAACCATCTACGAGCCGGTCGCCCCAAATCGTCATCTTCAAATTCCGTCTGCCGACAACATGATCGTGGAATTCGTTGACAACCTTGGCAAACAATTCAGCCGGGCTCTTTTTTCTGCAAAACGGGCAGACACCAAGATATAGAACCTCATCCATACCTAAGTGGACCGTATCTGTCTCGAAAGCCTCGATAAGTTCATCGATCAATTCGAATACGATGGGGGCAATCCTCGGATCGGATGGGCACCAGTTATACATG
>Ga0307380_10008567_pt1 | contig 13090 bp, 10 predicted proteins | sample UN3MG_FD_202239 | JGI IMG/M metagenome (GOLD analysis project Ga0307380, IMG submission 202239) | Soil microbial communities from Risofladan, Vaasa, Finland - UN-3 | ecosystem: Environmental > Terrestrial > Soil > Coastal area > Acid sulfate soil | place: Finland: Risofladan, Vaasa | collected... | reverse complement strand
ATAGGATTCGGCCGCTGCAAACTGCTCATTGCACTTCGCATACATTTGGAAGCGGACTTCATACAGAGGGTTCCCTTGCCCAATCTGAGCATAGAACCTCTCATCGATCGCGCGCAATTTCTCTTCAAGCTCTCTGTTGATCAGCTTTTCTGTTATGGTACCGTAGGCCGTCTCAAGTTTCGCCCGCATCTGTGTTAAGAACGTGTTGTTTTGCGCGTTTTCAGTCTCCAGCTCAGTCAGCAGGAATCGATAGTGGTCGTTCACGTCCTGGAGGGTGTCTTTGGCAACGCTTCCCCACAGTTCACCGAGCGACGAGGGATTCTTCAGAGTCCCGACTAACCTTTGGATATTGTCCCTCGCTCCTTGCAGAGCCTTGAAGCTTTTGTTCCAGTTGTCTGCAAATCCGCCCCAGCGATCATCTACGTACAGCGGGGCCGATTCGGCGCCAAAACGGCTTTTAAGCGTTAAAATGTCCTGCTCGGCGGCATCCAATTCCTCGAACAGACCTCTGAGCTTCTCAATCGTCTCGACCCGGGCAAAATCCAGGCTGTCCGTGCCGACTTGGTTTGAGTCACTCCAATATGCGTTAAACAGAGCGATCCCATGTTCTATGGCAGCCTCTGAGAAATTCGGATCGGTCTTGGCAAACGTCGGAGACAACGTCCCGCCGTAAATCAAGTCGATGGGCCGATGAAGGTCTGCCTTGTCTTCGCTGTACATGCTCACCCGTTTTGCGAAACCCTCTTCGTCTTCCGACCCTTCATCGCGTTTGAAAATATAGGCAAACATCGGGTCCAGGACCGCCTGGCTCGAATATTGAGCTTCTTTGCTGAAAGGCCTATTTGCCTTGAGCCGAATGAGTTGACGCAACGTCTGAACGTCATCGCTCTGGCGCGTCCATTTGCCATCCTGTTGGCTACTCATTATTTGCACCGAAGCATCGAGGAAAGGACGAAGTACACCAATCTCGTAAATAGCAGCCTGGGCGTTCTTGAACTTCTCCGATTGAATGCCCTTGGCGAACTTCGTTGCCGGTGCGAAAATCCACGGCACACCTTCCTGCTCCCATTGGGCTACCCGCTCGGCGAGGCGCGCGGAGAAGTTCGATCGTGTCACCGCATCCGGCATGTCCGGGATTCCGGCCCTGCCGATGTATCGATACTGTCCCTGCCCTTCATCTTTGATGACCTGCAGTTGGGTCGCCGCCTGGGCCCCACTGGAGGCCATCAGCTTGGCCGGCACTTCGAAATATTCTTTCATTCCACCAATGGAGCGGCGGAGGCAAATACCCGCATAGACGGTGCAAAAAAGCAGCAGAATAACACTGGCCGCAGCAGAGATCAGAACAGCGGCCTTGCGGCGCATGTGTTGCTTCTTTGCATTCGTCGCGTAGGTGACCAAGCCCTTCTCGCGGAAAACCTTTTTGAGGAACAGGTCTCTGAGAAAGTACGCTCTGTCACGTTCCCAGACACGGCCGTCCGGCAAGGCATCGACGGACATACCAAGGGATTCGGCCAGATCCTCGTCCAGGGCCGAGCCTTCCCGCATGGAAGACGTGAAATAAATTCCCCGGAAAAACAGCGGCTTGCAGGACCACTGACTGCCGACACTGAATATCAATTCCAGGTATCGAGCCATCCGCGGCACTATTTTTGTCAGACTTTGAGGGAAAGCATACAACGTCTCAGGCGAGCGCACCTGCTCGACACCCGCTTCGCCCGCTTCAGAGACGATCTCCTGGAGCAACGCAAGCCTTCGCCGGAAAAGGCGTCCCCGGATGCTCTTCAAATGCTGGTCGATGAAATCCGGGTTGTAGGGCTCGTCAAGCGGGACCGGGTTGGACCATCCAAGGATCTGGTGCTGAAGCTGCGGGTCTTCAAGATTGTCAAAGAAATCACGAAAACCATTGACCAGGTCGCTTTTGGTAATGACCACAAACACGGGAAAACGAACATCCAGAGTCCGCTGGATCATGTCGAACTGCCGAGCGATTTTGGAGGCCTTCTGCTCAATCTCGTCAGCGGTATCCTTGATCAGACTGTCGGCAGGAATCACGAGGAATACCCCGTTCATGGGACAACGCGGCCGATACTTCTTCAGCAGCTTGAGAAACTCTCTCCATTCGCTTGACCCGCCGGTTTCGACCTCCTCGAACATCAGCCGGCCCGCGGTGTCAAGGACAACCGCATGATCGGTAAACCACCAATTCATGTTCAGTGTACCGCCGGCTCCCTGAAACTGATCCTGCAGTCCGGGCGGAAAACCAACATTGCAGTGACGTATCGCCTCTGTCTTTCCCGATCCGGGTTCACCCACGATCATATACCAGGGGAAGTTGTAGAGGCTTTTTCCGGCGGCATGAAACTTAACGATCCCTTCTTCGAATTTTTTGCGCAAATCGTCCAGTCGTGCCAAGTGGGCCGTCTGGCTCACGCCTTGCGGCGTTGCGTTCGTGTTCCGGATAACACCATTTTCCATCGGCGCGGCCTTGCGCTTCTGTAGCCATTTCAAAAAGCGCCAGTAGATAAAAAGAAGCAGGGCCACGAGCCCAAGGCCGATGAATATGATCCAGAGGACCCGCAACGGAATCAGATAAACCATCCCTGCCAAAATGCCGCCGCCCGTGATCACCAGGACTGCAAGCTTTATCGGCGTGGGAAGGTTCTTGTAAATTGAAACTCCAGGCACCATATTCTTGACACATCCTTTTAGACTAATTGGCACTACCGTACGTTTATTCGACAGCAGAAGGCGTTTTCTGTTGTCCCGTGATCATATCCAGGGACGTGGTGAGATCATCGGAGGTCCATTTGAACAAACAGCAATACGCCACGGCCCAGATGATGATCAGAGCGATGAGGGTGATTCCAATCCCTACCAGCTTTGCCCCGGGCGGCTCGACAAAATCTCGTGTATCCACGTTTTCGTAGGCCTCCGGGCAAATATAAGATTTCTTGTCCGCGTCCATCAGGCCTGAAATACGACCCGAGATTCTCGCGAACATCCGCTGGATACTCTCCAACTGCCCGGTGTACACGCCCGTGAAACCCAATCCGAGACACGTGTAGAATATCACCAGCCTCTGGGTCGCGGCCTCACTGGGGTCCGCCAGCTCCGCATCGAGCAAATCGAAGAATTTCTCATCTCCCGCCAGCTCGTTTCGTTCCCGGCCCAGCTCGACCCAGTCCGCCGCAAAGGGCAGATTGCTCTCTTTTATCATGAAGTCGGTGAAGAAAACGAGAGGCAATTCAACTTTGTCGTACTGCGTAACCAGTCCGGGGCTGTTCAATGCCTCTGCCTTCATTTCATTGAATATCCCCGCGATGTCGTTTCGGACCTCGTCCATCCCCATGCTGCGCCCCATTCGAGCCGACCGACGCACCCGACACACATACTGGAAAAGCGGTTCGCACAATTCAAGCAGGGTCATTTACCGTGCCTCCGTATCAGGAACAGTCATATAGAGCGTGATTTCAAAATCGGACGTTTCAACACCGGGCCACCGCACGGCGATCGCCCGCTCCTGCTGTATTCGATCCCAGAGCCGCGCGCTTTCGGCACGCACCACGCGAAAATAATGCAGGCCAACCTGGGCCGGCAGTTCCACCGGCGGATACAGTTCCTGGGCAAGTTGCATGCCGAACACCCGCTGATTTGCAAGACTGTGGGGCATCAGTTTGAACTTGTCGCGGTCCAACACCAACCTGGCCAATTCCGACGGGTCCTGCTTGGTTCTGATGGCAAGAAAATACTCATTGGGCAGAGATAACGCTTCCTCGGTCAGCGTTCCTGCAAAGATTTTCTCCTCATGATCCAGCGTGAGGGCGATCTTGAGGTACTTGGCCCGTACGACGCCTTTGAGCAGCCCTCGAATCCGGGTGGAAAGCTCGTTGAAGGCAACCGCCGGACTGTCGTGATCGTACGCAGCGACCTCAAACTGATCGCGGTCGGGACGCAAGGCGGCCAGCTCGCCAAGCAGCTCCCGTAACATGAGATACATCTGAAACGGCGCCACTCTGCCGGGGACTGCAATCAGAGGACCCAACTGAGCACTGAAGCGATTAAGCGTTCTTAGGCGCAGCATTTGTTCGAATTGAACGCCGCGCATATTCTCAATGCTGAAACCACCCCGGTTGATCTGAACGACCAGTTCATTTCGGCTGGCCATAACCTGGTTGGCCAAGTCAACCAGCAGCTCTCGCAGGACGGAAGAGCCCCCGACGACAAAGCACGGGGGGATATAGGCTGCATCCCGCCGAGGCAGCCCGACGTCTTCGCCCACCCCATGGATGATCCTCAACAACGGCAGCACTTCCAGATCGGAGCGATCGTCCTGATCGAGCAGCAATCTGGCGTTGATCTGACGAACCAGGACGGGCTGCGGGTTGTCACCTGTGTTTTCATCGGTTTTCTCGACCTCGGCGACCCGATACGTGCGTTTGGCGCGCCAATCCTGATCATCTCCTTTTTCAACAACATTGCCGCGGGAACGGTACCACACAGGGACGCCAAGACTTATCGTCAAGGCGCCGCCGGAAGATGCAAATGCCTGCTTGATGTCGAGCGAGGGCAGGTGCGCGTTGTCCGGAACGTTGACTACAAGCCCGCTCGGCATCATCGCACGCAGCCGGTCAAAAGAGACTCTCATATTCTCCAGTTGGTCGTCAGATATCCTTGCCTCTATCAGACCGTAGGGGTAGCTCCAGATCAGACGAGACTGCCCTGCAAACCTCTCCTGAATATTTCTTTGCATGATCTGAAGGTGATGAGGCTGGAGGAAAAGGCCCTCACGCCAATGAATTTCGCCTTCTATAGCCATACAGCGTTCCCCTGCATTTGTGTCACCGCCTCATTCCTTTCACCAGAGACTCCACGTGATCAACAACGGCCTTTCTTATCTCCATGTCAATGGCGTCTTCATTCAATGTTTCGGCCAGCTCGACGTATTTTCGCCAGCACTTTACTTCGTGGCTGACAAAAACACTTCCGGGTTCCATTTTTGCCAACGCGGCAATTTCAGAAGGTGAAAACCTGGCGAGATGATGTTTCGCAAACTGGGACCCCGCTCGGCTGACCGCGGTAATCATGGCGGCAATCAGTCTCTGCAGAACTTTAAGATCCTCGTCAACCGAACTGCCCGATACCTCAGCCTCTTTGGATAGAAACTGCCCGATCTTCTTCGCCAGAGCACCCTGGGGACGAACAGCGGATCGGGGCGACAGCGTACGCCAAGTGTTCCAAACCAGAGGTTCGAGCTTTAAAACAAATTCAACAAGCATCGCGCTCAGTTCGGCCAGCTCTGCGGCAGCAAGACGGCGTTCACCGCTCATCTGAAGCTTCGCCTTGAGTTCTTGCCCCACGTCAAGGGAATCGTCGTCCTTGACGTGCGGCCGCAGTCCTGCCTCTTCCAGACTCTTGTCAATAATGACCTTCTGCTCCTCCGTAAGAGTAGGGACTGTTTCTAACAGATTCTGAATGAGAAAATCCACGTTTCTGAATCTTGCTTCGCCCGCTGTCGAATCGCCTTCAGTCTCCCGGACTCCCCCCTCGGGCGGCGTGATGAAACCACCGGTGGGAAACCGCTCCAGTAATCTTCGCAGGAATTCCTCCCGCTCGGCGGGCAAGAGGGTCGCTAACGCTTTCTCAATCTCTTCGCAGAGGTAGTCTCTTCTCGTCTGGTTGCTCTCGTCGGCAAAGTCGGCTTGTATCAGACGAAGCCGATTCGCGGTCTCAAGAACACGACTCTCTATCTTGTCCTTATGGTTCGCAGGCATAGTCTTTCCACAATAATCTTGAGAAAACAGTGTTATGCGTAAGCCGTTATTCTCGACCCTGCCACTAAGCTTGTCAACTGAAAAAGCCCATGCGAAGCCCGGGACAGGCTACATCTGCAGAGATCTGAGTACAAGACCGTCGGCGTCTTTCTCGAACTTGGTGGTACCGAGCCAGCTTGACCATCCCAACTGCCCCGTTTTACCCAGACGTATGCCCGGAACCTCAAAAGCCTTCAATATCAACTGAAGCTCCCACCTGAACTCATCTCCCACATAGTTCCTAATCCAGGAGATTAGGCGCTGAACGCTATCAGATCCCGGTAGAAAATGCCGATATTGAGAAAAGTCCATCGGCCCAAACCTGATCCCGAACGTCTGTTGACACTCCCAAAAACGGTTTCCCAAAATTAATGTTGAACCCAATTGCGCATTTGAGGGACCTGTCCCCAGGCGGCAACGATACTCTTCGGGCAAGTCAATCCACCGCCCGACAAACTGCCGTATGTCCGCCGGAATTCCAAAATAGTCCTCCAAGATCGCCCGCAATCCCTCCGCATTCTTTGTCTGGCAAACGAGACGTCCGGAATAATGAAGCTTCGCAACGTCAGGTAAAGCGTCTCTGTTGCCGAGAGAATCATCGCCGATTCCAAACAAGCTGCCGAGGTAAGCGGCAAAACGGTCCTCGCCCTTGCGATCATGGCTGACGGTCTGCTGGCTATGCGCCCAAGCGCGGTAGAACAGGCAGATCATCCGGTGATTGAAAATATCAAGAAAACTCGCGAGCGTTTTGTCTTTGTGATTATGCAGGCGGTCATAGACATACTCCGTGATCGCCAGTGGCATCGGGCCGCCGGGACCGAGCAGTCCGAAAAAGTTGACCACCATCCGGGCCGGCTGTTCATCGGCGGCCTCGTCGTAGGCTGCAAGTGATGCAGGCGCGAAGGCCAGCGAGACGTTTTGACAAAACCTGACGGGGTCAGATTGCGGCCGGCGTGAATGTCCGACCCGCGGCAGAGTCGAATTGGCGCATTCGAGTCGACGGACGGCCTGGAAGAAGTCGAAATCGAACGGCCTGCTCCTCAAGCCTTTGATCAGAGAATCGGTCGAAGCCCGTTTCTCATCGTCCATCGTACAATCTCTCCACGCTCAAGGGTCTTGACCACCGTTTCGGTGAAAGAATTAATTGAAACATATTTGGCAAAAAATTGTTCGAGAACGGCCCCAAGCAGAAAAGCTCCGGTCCCCTCAAACGCCGCTTCTTCAAGCGTTACGGTTACCTCCAGGCCGCGTGCAAAGGCGACGGAGCCCGATCCGGTTATCCTGCGCGTGATCGGCCTGGAACTTATCGATTTGAGGCCGTCAATTTGCTTGCGGGTCTGCAAATCGCTGCTGTCACTATATAGCTTCAAAATGTCACGAAGTGCCGACGCGCCCTCGCCCTCACTCGTGTCGTTGAGCGAGAGGTAATTCAGCGACAGGTGATTGATGATGCGCCAGGCAAATTCACCTTCGACGTGAGACGGTTTGGGCGAAGTCGGAGATCCGACGCAACGGATTGACGTAATGGGCGCGGTTTTTTCCATGGTGAAGTCGGACGCTCCTATCCCGACCGGCATGTGCAGGGGCAAATCACAGTTCGTGCACAACGCCTCGATGCCCAACTGCTTCACATCAGCACTGTACGGTGCGGCATGAGAATCTACGAGCGATATATAAGCTTCGCTGCCTGCATAACTTCGCGACCTTCTGGCTTTCGCGCCGGCCTCTTGAGTCTTAGGCATTGGGACTCGGTTCACCACATAATAACCACTCGTGCTGCTGTCCGTGAGATCCTTTGCCAGATAGAAAGGCAGGAACTCCTGCAGCAGGTCCGACCTGGCTCCATAGCCGATGACCTTCGTCAGCTTGTAAACCTCAAAGTCCTGCGCCCTCGTTCTGTCCGGAACGACATGAAATTCGAAAAATCGGTCGGACACCGGAATGCGATCGAGGCGCTTCTCGAAAAGGTTTACAGCGGGAGAACAAAATAAGCCGAAGTTGTCGGCGCTCAGTGTCCCCTCAAGTTCGACTTTCGGCTCTCGAAACAGGATAATTACATCCAATTGATTCTCGTCGCAACGCCCGATCGCGTCCCCCAAACCGGCCAGCTCTACGAACAGAAACCGCTGAGGAAATGCAAAGTACTCGTGCAAAAGTCGATATCCTTGAAAGGACCGAGCATCGTACGGCAAGAGCTTTTGTTTGTTGTCGAACCCCACACGTCGGATGCAGGAAGGATCGATAATTTTGCGCCACTGTACTGGCTTGGCAGCGGGTTGCACGACAAGCGCCGCAGCGTTCGCAAAAAACTGCTCATACAAATGCATCGGGACCTCACCGACTCCCATTAGATGCAGATTCAAAGAGTCTAACTTCAACTCGTTGAAGCGAAGTCCGGCCGTCGTTTGCATCCGCAATCTGACCCCGGCTTTGACATTGAGTACCGCGGGGATATCAAGGGAGGCCAGCTCGCGAGTATAATAATCCACCTGATTCAACTTGATGGGCCAGAGGGTAACGTCGTGGGCTGTGCGATATTCACATCGGGTTTGATCTGATTTACCCAGCATACTCTGAAGTGAGCTGCCACGGGGGATCGGAAAACCCTCGGCAAGCCCCTTCTCATCCAATGCCGGCTTGAACTGAACAATGCACATAGACGGTGTAGGGGCCAGATAATGGGGGCAAATCGTCTCGATCAGAGACTGGGTGAACCTTGGAAACTCCGCATCCAGTTTCAGTTGGACTCGGGCTGCGAGAAAAGCGAAACCCTCCAACAGGCGCTCGACGAAAGGATCCTGACACGCCTGAAACTCGTCCAATCCGCCAAGACGCCCGGCTATTTTGGGGAACTGCCTGGAAAATTCGGTCCCCATCACCCGGAGATGTGCGAGTTCGCGGTTGTATAGGTCCAGGAATCGCCTATCCATTCACCTCGCCTTTCAACTTGTGGTGGCCGGTTTCCAAATCGACCTCGGTCTTGACAAAAAGATGGTCCGGGAACGGCTGCGCCCACATCTCACCTTCTATCTCGAATGAAACGGCACGGACGTACTCGGAATCGGTGGGGGAGGCCATTCGAACCGATAGTGAACCCGGCGCGATTCTGGGCTCAAAACACAAGACGAACCGCTTGATCTGCGCCTCTATTTCAGCGGGCCTTATATTCAGTACGGGTATGCCGCACAAGTCCGGTATGCCGTAATTAAGGACAGAATGGGAGGCCTCACTAAACTCATAGATGGTGTCTTGCGAAGGATGATTTCTTGAGTTGAGCAGCATCGCCAAGTCACGAACGACCGCCCGTTTGTATCTTCTCAAGGATATTACGCGTTGATCGCGGCTCTCCTTTTGCGAATCGGGTTCATCATCAGTAAGACGGTCAAGCAAGCATGGTTGCAGACGTTCCATTGGCGTCAGTTCAGCCATTATCTGTTCCACCTTGTTGTTCTACGTCATTATTGTGGTTCAATTCTATCTGTCGAACCTGCAATAGTGGGAATTCACCCTTGTCTGTAGCGAACATACGCTGGCCCAGGCCAAGGTACACCTCTGCCGGTTTCTGAGTCCATTCGGTCTTTCGCGCAAGGCGAACGGCTTCGTCTTCGCTGCATTCGGAACCGGGATAGCGACTCGGTATCAGGCCGGGGGCCGTTCCCTCGTTGACCCAGGTGAAATGAGCCGGAACCCATACGACATCGCGCAGATCGCTCGGTGCTTCAATTTGAATTCGCTTGATCGCCGTAAATGGAACCCAGTAGTACTTGCCGTCAACAATGGCCTCCACTACAGGGCCAAACCGGGTATCTGCGTCGGCAATCCATTCAAACGGCTCGTCGTCAAGAGTGCCGGCGACGGCAGGAGCTGCCTCAAAGGCACTCTCTCTGAGCTCCTGCGATGCCTCGTACTTTCCTTCAGCAACCAACTGATTGGCCTGTACCAGGAGCCCGACCCAGTCGTCTGGTTTTCCGAAAATAAGGGGTGAGCGTTTGCCGGCAAATATCCGGCCCCTCAGCACCTCACAGTTGAGTGCGGACCGGCCTACCTGAGCCATCAGTAAATTCACAGGATCAAGCTCTGCGGCGGTGTTTAACTGAGTGAGGGCTCGCTCCCAATTTCCCAGAACGCACAATAACTGAAACAGGAAAACCCGAAGCTTGGCATTCGCAGGATCGTTGCGAATCTCACCTTCCAGGGAGGCCAATGCCTCATTGAGCTGGCCGGCTCGCAGAAATTCTTCCGTTTGCATAACAATAAACCTCCATCACGGGCATTAGACACTCCTGCCGCGCAATATTAAAGCACAGAAAGCCGGCACACGGTAACTGGATGCCTGTTTGCCGATTACTAACCGCCCTTATTGTCAATCAGGCTCCAGAATTTCTCGACGTTACCCTTAACTTCGCCCGTCTTGTGATCCGTCTGGATATAGTTCCACGTCAGTTTGCCATAGTTGAAGGTCACCGATTCGGTTGGCAGGCCGCTCCCACCGCCGCCGACACTGACCGACGAGATTATCACGTCCTCCATTTTATATTCCATGTATTTTGTCTTTTCTTCGGTGGCGCGGCAGAGTTCGATTACCACTTTAGGGATGTGCTTGCCCTGGCAGCAGTACAGATTAAGCGTGGGAGAAGCCTTATCCATCGCCTTACCAATGGAGATATCCTGGTGGCTACATCGCCCCCCGGTTGCCGCCCCACCCGTGCTTCGTTCACCTGCGGCCATCTGAGCAACACCGGAAGAGTACGACGTTATCTCAATCCAGTCCTTATGCTTTTCGTCGGTACTTTCACCTGGGATTCCATCGATCTTCAGAAAACTATCACCTGCCATTTTGTCAACTCCTTATATAAATAAAACGTTTCTCTACATTCCTGCGCTCAACTTATTAATACACAAACCATGTTAAGCATTTTGAATATCAAATCAGACTCTACCAATTAACCGCCCTTCTTGACCGATGGCAGCTTCGATACCAGTCGCAATGAAACGGACAGACCTTCGAGTTGGTAATGCGGCCTCAGGAAGAACTTGGCCGAGTAATACCCGGGATCCCCTTCAACCTCGTCCACAACAACTTCCGCCGCCGCCAGGGGATACTTGGCCTTAACTTCTTCCGAAGCGCCGGGATCGCTTGTGACATATTGCGTGATCCACTGATTGAGCCATTTCGCCATATCATCGCGTTCTTTGAAAGAGCCGATCTTGTCACGGACGATGCACTTGAGAAAATGCGCGAACCGGCAAGTCGCAAACAGGTAAGGCAGCCTTGCGGCCAGCTTGGCATTAGCCGTTGCATCAGCATCCTCATATTCGGTTGGTTTTTGCAGTGACTGGGCGCCTATAAAGCATGCGTAATCCTCATTCTTCCAGTGCGATAAAGGCATCATGCCGTTCTTGGCCAGCTCGGCTTCCCGTCGGTCCGTGATTGCGATCTCGGTCGGACACTTCATATCCACACCGCCGTCATCGGTCGGGAAAGTATGGCAAGGAAGCCCTTCGACCATACCGCCGCTCTCCACGCCGCGGATACGTGCACACCATCCAAACTCCTTGAAAGAACGGTTGATGTTAGCACCCATGGCATAAGCTGAGTTCACCCAGAGATACTTGGAGTGGTCGCCGGCGGAACTTTCCTCTTCGAAATCAAACTCTTCGCAAGGACTTGTCTTGGACCCGTAGGGCAATCTGCCGAGAAATCGAGGCATTGTCAAAGCGATATACCTGGAATCTTCGGACTCTCGCAGGGACCTCCAGGGGGCGTAGTCCGCCGTCTGGAAGATTTTCGTCAGGTCGCGGGGGTTGCTCAGCTCCTGCCAGGAATCCATGTTCATCAGCGTAGGCGCAGCAGCAGAGATAAAAGGTGTGTGTCCAGCGGCCGCTATCTGGGCCACACCGTTGAGTATCTCAACGTCCGGCGGACTATGATCAAAATGATAGTCACCGATTAGACACCCGTAAGGTTCGCCGCCCGGTGAGCCATATTCTTCTTCGTAAAGCTTCTTGAAAAGCGGGCTTTGATCCCAGGCCGTACCTTTGTACTTCTTGAGTGTCTTGGCCAAATCCTTCTTCGAGAGGTTAAGCACGCGTATCTTCAGCGTCTCGTCCGTTTCCGTGTTATTCACAAGGTGAGCAAGTCCCCGCCAGGCACTTTCGATCTTCTGAAAGTCCTCGTGGTGCATAATCTGATTGATCTGCTCGGACAGCTTCCGGTCAATCTCGGCTATAATGGACTCGATTGTCCTGACCGAATCGTCGGTAATGAGAGCTGTATCCGACAATGCCTGTTCGGCCAGCGTTCGTACCGCCGAATCGATGGCCTCTTTGGCATGGTCTGACTTCGGTTTAAATTCTTTCTTTAGCAGACTTTCGAATTCACTTGGTTCTATTGCAACAGTCTGTGCCGCCTGTGCTTCTTTCTGTTCATCTTTCATTTCTTCTGCCATCGGACTATTCCTCCTTGCCACTCTCGGCAGATTCGGCTTGTGGTTTCGGCGCCGAAGTCAGCGCGTTCAGCAGGGCCTTGTCCTTGAGGGCCTTCGCCAAGAGCTCTTCGGCACCACTCTTACCATCCATGTACGACAACAGATTGGACAACTCGGTGCGGGCCCGCAACAATTTGTTCAGGGCGTCCACCTTTTGTGCCACTGCCGCCGGTGAGAAATCGTCCATACTCTCAAAAGTAAGATCGACGCTGAGATTCCCTTCGCCGGTAAGCGTGTTCGGTATCTGGAAGGCAACTCGCGGCTTCATCGCCTTGAGCCGCTCGTCGAAATTATCAACATCGATCTCCAGAAACTTGCGATCCGCTACGCCGGGCAGGCCTTCTGCCGGTTTACCGGAAAGATCGGCCATCACACCCATCACAAAGGGCAGGTTGATCTTTTTCTCCGCACCGTATAACTCCAGATCATATTCCACCTGGACTCGTGGCGCTCGATTGCGGCCTATGAATTTTTGACTACTTTTCTTTGCCATACTCAGTCCTTTCTTAATAATGGTGATCGCCGCAGAACAGCGTTCTCAAACCTGAACAGTAAAACTCACGGATTCAACTACTCCGCCTCAGACTCACCTGCGCTGACGCCGCCGAGCATCTGAATCCGGCTCATCGCATCCGGACAAACATCCTGGATCACATCAAGGAAACTTTTCGAGACCAGCCTCTGTGCCCTGCGCAGCAGCAGCGGAACCGGACTGGACGGTTCGTGACGGTCAAAATACTGGCAGACTTTCTCGATGGCCAGCAGGGCTTCCTGGGGCGACCGAATCTC
>Ga0307380_10008565_pt1 | contig 13093 bp, 7 predicted proteins | sample UN3MG_FD_202239 | JGI IMG/M metagenome (GOLD analysis project Ga0307380, IMG submission 202239) | Soil microbial communities from Risofladan, Vaasa, Finland - UN-3 | ecosystem: Environmental > Terrestrial > Soil > Coastal area > Acid sulfate soil | place: Finland: Risofladan, Vaasa | collected... | reverse complement strand
GTGTGTGCGGACATGGCCTTCGGGCCAGGGGCACGGATAGAAGGATGGTCCACAAGACCTAAAGAGAAGGCAAGCGAAGAAAGGAGAAGAAAATAGAAAATACCCCTTGCATCACATCATCATAGAAGGATTTTGTTTTTTCCGTGCGGGCTGAACTCTCACTCTGAACGACGAATCCGGCCCCCTGACCCATGCCGGAATTGTATCGCCGGCCGGACGGCGATGTCAAGCATCCCTCGGGACGGCCAAGAAGAGGATCTTTGGGCGAAAAGCCCTCCCGCACCGGCCAAAAGATCACAGACTCCTGCCTTGATAAGGAGATGATCATAAATAGTCCACGTTCTCCTCAGCGGCCATCAGGGCGACTTCGATAAAAACATGAGATGACGGAGTCTTGTCTGCGACAAACGTCAATCCGAGATGATCGATCATCCGATCCACGTCAGACTTGCTCATCGCGGTTCCAGGTCGATCCTGACCGGCCGGACGGAGGCCTTCATGATCCAGACAACCAGGTCAGTCCCATCGATCGTCCGGACATATCCGAGCTTGAGGGCCGGTCCTTGCTCGACGGGCTGGCCGTCGATCTTCACCGCGGCGTTTCCGTCACCCCAACCTTTGACATAAAGGACGGCATTCGCCAGCGGCCTTTGCTCGTCCGCCTGAAGTTCGAAGGCCGCTGCCGTGGGCCGTCCTGGATCCCGGCAAACGAGGACATAAGCCCGCTGCGAGAGGTCATAGCCCTCGGCGCGAAGCTCCGAACCCAGGACCGCCAGGAGAGGCGCACGGGCCCAAGATCTTCCGATTGCCACAAGCTTGTCTTTCGGGCCTTCGGTAACACCATAAATCCAACTGGCCCAGGTCGTGGCTTCAGGTCCTTGATGCCTTGGAGGGTCCGTATAGGAGATAGAAAAACTCGTCACGCGGTCGGCCGCCACCGCGTACCGGCCGTCCGAGGGCAGGAGTGAGACCGGGAAGTGGTTGTACGCAGGGAAATTCGAGACGCCCGCCCGGACCCTCCCGACATAGACATGCATCCGGCAGCCGGGTTCGAAGATGATGAAGGGCTTGGCTTTCGACTTCAGGTTGACGACCTGAATGTTCGGATTCTCCGGCCGGAGCTTTGCCTGGAGGTCCGGGTCGTTCATCTCTCCCGGCCAGGAGTAGACCTGGCTCTCCCCTTCCAGATTGAGGATCGTCAGGGCCTCCGGGTTCAGAATATCCTCGGAGCTCTGACCGGGTTGGCAGAAGGGAATGGTTTCCTGGATCTGCGAGGGCGATTCCTGGCCCAGGAATTCCGTAGGCCAGACAACTTTGCGGACGGCCGTCAAATCGGGATAGAAATAGTAATACTCGTCCACCCACAATCCCCAGCCCGACTTCTCATCAACCCGCCAGAAGTGGTTGCGCGAACTCACGGGGGCGTAGCGCCAGTGGACCACGGCCCGGGCCTCGGTCGATTCCAGGATCCGCACGTGCGAATAGAGGCATCGTGGGTCTTCCATGTGCTCATAGCAGCCCTCGTCTCCGTCCCATGTTTCGACGCTCTGGTCGGCCATCCACTGTCCGTCCTCCATGACCCAGGCCGGGCCGTAGCGCGTTCCTCGCCAGAAGACGACGCGGACCGGCGAATCGTCGAACTGGACGACGATGTCCGCGGCCGGGCCTACGGGCCAGAGCGCGTCCCAGCCGTCGTCGTAACTCAGCTTCGTGTAGTACGCACCGAAACGTCCAGGCCCCTGCGGACCGGAGGGCAGCCGGGGAAGTGCAAGATCGGGAACTGAGGCCGGCCGCACAGCTTCATGGGATTTTCTCAATTCTTGGGCGGAGAGGGCCCGGCCGAAGATTCTGATCTCGTCCATGATCCCCTCGAACGAGTACCAGCCTTCGACCGATCCGACTCCTTGCCCCACGATGTGCGAAGGCTTTCTCTTCTCGGGGTTCATTCCGATCAGGAGGTCGGCATTTCCGGCGTAGGCCGGTCTTCCCTGAAAAGGCAGCGAACCGGCCTCCCGGCCGTCGAGAAAAAGCGTGATCCCCCTCCGGGCGTCGAAAACCGCGGCGATATGCGACCATTTTTTCAGGGGAATTCTGTCCCGCGACAGGCACTCCTTCCATTCGCCCCGAACGGAGACCCTGAGGCCGAATTCGCCCAGGGGCCCGATCCCAAAGGAATAGCCGACGAGCCCATCCTTTTCCTGGCTCAGGACGGGACACCAATTCCAGGGCAGGGCGGCCGGGGCGACCCAGGATTCCATTGTGAACGCTTCCCCCAAGCGCGGGGCCTTATTTTTTGGCCGGACGACGCGGGTGGTATAACCGTCGAACTTCAGGCCGGTTCCTGAAATCCCGGGCGCGAACTGGAAATGCCCTTCGACGGTATCCTTGAGGCCGGTGGCGACTTCTGTCGTCAACCGGACCTCCGTTTCCTGGTCGAACGCCCACCGGGCGACAAGAGCGGGATCCTGAGCTAAGACGGCGGCGACTCGATAAACCCAGACACCGAGGATAATGAAGAGGAACCTTCTAAGGCGGGGGACGGAAATGGCACTGGGGCTGTTCATACTTTTCATGCTGCCTTCCTTTGTTCTTCCCAGCCTTTCCCGCTGTCGCGGCACCTGCATGCGTTCAGTCCCGCTGGGGAAGTGATTCACGGCCCGACCGGTGTCAGGACGACACGGACTGTCTGGGTGGAGTTGCTTTCAATCCAGACGACGAGGTCGGACCCTGCGAGCGTGAACCGGCGCCCCATGCGGAGGCCGTCAGCCCGGGTCAACTCATCTCCGTCAAGCGAAACAAGGGCGCCCGCTCCCCCCCAGTCCTTGAGGACGAGACAGAGGTTTTCAATTGGGGAGTCGGCGGAAGCGGCGATCTCGAGCTCCACCGGGACCGGCCTCCAAGAGGACTTCGCTTTTACAACGTAAGCCCTCTGCGACATGTCGTAACCCTCGCTCTGGATTCCTCCCGATACCACTTTGATGGCCGGCGCCCTCGACCAGGACCGGGCCAAGGGGAGGATCTCGTCGAAAGGCCTGTCGGTCATCCCATAGAGCGAATTAACCCAGCTGCGGGAACCGGCTCCCTCGTGGATGACCGGGTCGGTTATCGGAAAGCCGAGGAAGCTCGCCGCCCTGTCAGCCGCAAGTCCTGTCCGACCGTCGCAGGGCACCTGACCCTCGGGCCAGTGGACGCACGAGCCGGGCTTCCCCAGGTTCTCGATGTTCATATCCCTCAGGTAGCCCATCCGGCTGCCGGGCTCGAAGATGATGAAAGGCTTGTTCGCCGCCCTAAGGTTATGCATCTGGATGGCCGGCTCGACGGGGACCGGCTTCGCCGTTTCTTTGGGTGGGTTTCTGACATAGGCAAAAACCTGTCGGTCGCCGGCCAGGTTGGCCACGGTGACGTAATCGGGATTGATCACATCGCCCTGGAGCTGGCCGGGGCTCGTCAGCGGGATGGACTCCTGGAACTGATGTGGCTCCCCAAGGGTCCCTTTCTGCCAAGTAACGCACCTCACGGCGGTCCTGTCGGGATAGATATAGTAATATTCGTCGATCCACAGGGCCCAGCCGGTCCGAGGGTCGACGTTCCAGAGATGATTATGGGCACTCACTGGGGCGTAGCGCCAGTGGACGACGATCCGGGCTTCGGTGTTCTCGATGATGCGGACATGGGAGTAGAGGCAACGGGGGTCCTGCATATGCTCGAAGCAGCCCTCCTTGTCGTTCCACGCTTCGACGCTCTGGTCGGCCATCCAGAGGTTATTCTCAGTCACCCAGGCCGGCGAGAAGCGCGTCCCTCGCCAGAAAATTATTTTGACCGGTGATCCCTCGAAACAAATGACAACGTCGGGATCGTCGGCTACCCGCCAGAGGTCGTCCCACTCCCAGTAATAGGAAAGCTTCGTGTAAACGGCTCCGAAGCGTCCAAGGCCGGCCGAGCCCCCGGGCAGCACCCGCTCCGGAATGTCGGGAGGCCCGGGTGATCCTTCCTCTTCGAACTCCCGCCGAATTTCGTCCGCCGAAAGCGGTTGAATGAACAGCTTGACATCGTCCAGGATGGCATCGAGCGAGAACCACGAGGGCAGAGTCCCCTGTTCCCTGTGAATGGCCGCCGGCTTTCTGACTTCGGGAACGGTCCCGATGAACAGGTCCGAGGCGGCCGCGAAAGAGGCCGCTTCGGTGAACGCTGTCCGCCCGGCCTCCCGGCCGTTGACGAAGAGGGTGAGCCCTTCGCCTTCCCGGTAAACCCCGGCCAGGTGAATCCATGACTGCAGCGGGATATTGGCGGAAGCCAGACATTCGTGCCTGGTGCTGCCCGCTGCCATTCGCCAGGCGACCTCGCCCCTGGGCCCGATCTCCAGTGCGAAGCCTCGGCTTAGGTCGTCGGTCTGCACGACGACCGGGCAGAAGTTCCATGGGAAGGCCGCCAGCGCGACCCAGGCCTCGACGGTCAGCCCGTTTTCTGGCCGGGGGGAAGCCCGCGACTCACGCCGAACGAAGGTCGTGTAGCCGTCGAACTTGACGGCCTGACCGCGGACGCCGCGAACGAGCCGAAAGTTCCCGGCAAGCCGGTCCCGGACCGAGGCCTCCATGTCGGCGACAGAGCCATCCCGAACGTCATCGAAGGCCCACCAAGCGGCAGGCCTCGGTCCGGGAGGGGCGACTGCGAGCAACAGTTGCGCCATGGACGTTGTGGCCAGCACAGCCAGCCATCCTATCGAGAGAGTTCTCATTTTCATTGTTACTCCTCGAATTTGGCTAGGCAGATGTCTTAGTGACTCTGGCCGAGGATCCTGGAAACATCGGTAAGAGTCGCCAGCCGAGGGTGGTTCTTGTAGTCAGGTAAGACTAGGGACTGCTTGGCCAGCGCCTCAAGCTCTGCTTTCGGCACGCGGAAATCTCTGAGCCTAAGCTCCATCCCGATCCTTTTTAGGAACTTCTCGATGGCGGCGCAAGCGTCTTCGGCGGCCCGGGCTCCTTTCTTGTTAGCGATCTTTGGGTCGAGGAACCTCCCGACGGCGGCGAACTTGGCCGAAGAGGTCTTATAAGTATATCGAAGGACGGCCGGATAAACGACGGCCAGGGCTTCGCCATGGGGCACGTGCGGGTAAATCCCGCCGATCGCCATGCCGATGCCGTGGGGCAAGGTTACTCCCGCATTGGCGATACACAAGCCGGCCAGCGTGTCGGCCCAGGCCATCCGCTCTCTGGCCTTTATATCTTTGGGTTTCCTAATGGCCTCAGGGAGATACTTGGTGACAAGGCTCAGGGCCTCAAGGGCCATCATGTCCGTGTAGGGTGAGCCGTTGGGGTTGATTAAGCTCTCGAAGGCGTGGGCGAAGACGTCGAATCCGGTGGAGGCCGTTACCCGCTTTGGGAGTGTGACCATGAGCTCGGGGTCAACCAGGCTCGTCCGCGGATAGAGAAGTGGGTGGTAGAGCGCGGACTTGTTCTTTTCGGAGGGGTTCGTGACGACCGCCACCTGGGTCACGTGGGATCCAGTCCCAGAGGTCGTCGTCACGGCGACGACCGGAAGTGTCTTGTCCGTGGGCTGTTTCTCCCGGAAAAAAAGATAGTCCCACGCAGCGCCCGGATGGGTGGCCTCGACGGCGATAGCCTTGGCCGTGTCCAGGGTCGACCCTCCTCCCACTCCAACAACGACATCTGCTTTGAACTCCCTGGCCAGCCACGCCCCGGCGGTCACGACGTGTGTCGTCGGATTAGAGATGACCCCGTCGAAGCGGGCAATGGAGATCTTGGCCTCGGCGAGAAGGGCCTTGGCCCGCGTGAAGAGGCCGTGGAAGGCCGGTTCGTCGGCGACGGTCACGAGCAGGGCTCGGCGTCCATAGCGTGAAACGACCGAGCCGATCTCGGCGAAGCGCCCGCGGCCAAAACGGATCTCGGTGGGTTGATAATAACTGAATGTTTTCATGTCTCTTGCTCTCCCTGCGGCGATATGATCTTACAAACGCTCAGCGAGATTCCAAATGGCAAGCGTCACTGGAAGTCCTGCAAAATGGGACTGTCGGTTGATCGTTTCTGGAAGATAAACCAGTCACTTGGGCCGAAAAGGTCTAGTCTTTCCTTCGGCAGGGACCTCCTTCGTATGGCCGGATTTGGGGGAAGGGCCCGGCGGCCCCTCCCCCGCTGTGCTTGATCCGGGAGTTTTTAGAACCTGTAGAGCAAGCAGAATCTGAACTGGCGGGAGCCGGCGAAACCCCGCAGTCCAGTCGATCCGGGCGTGTAGGTTCCGGCTGTCGTGTTCTCGTCATCCGGCTTCCAAGTCCCGCCGGGGTTCTTGGCAACTGTCAACGTGTAGGAGCCGAGAAGATTGAAGACGTTCACGAAAGCCTCCAGTGTGCCGGGGCCGAGCTTGAAGTCCTTCCCGAGTCTCAGGTCGAGGCTGTCCGAGGCCTCGTTCCAGTATGTCCCAGGTGGATTAACGTTAATGGAATACGCCGTCGTGCTGGCGTTGTTGGCTTCCGCCCAAGCAGCCGGCGGCCGGACCGTGACCGTTTGTGCCCAGGGCGAGCCGCTGAAATGCGTGTAAAAGAACGAGAACATGAACTCGAAGGGAAGAGTAAAGGTGCCGTAGAGTTTGATCTGGATGGGCCGGCTGTAGGGCAGATCGCCATAGCGGTTGACGAAGGAGTTCGCGTTGGAAAATGTGTACTGCGATGCCCACGATGCATAGCCCACCGGGTAGTTCCCTTCGCTCTTGGTAAAATTGACGGAGCCGCCGAGCTGCCAGCCGTAGGCCAGCCTCTTATCGAAGCTGACCTCCACAGAGTTGTATTTCATGCTGCCTTCGGGAACGTTGGTCAGGCGGTAGTTCTGGGCGGGCGCGTCATTGGACAGGAAGTACATCGTGACTTCCTGGGCCGGGTAGGAGCCAGTCTCAGGAATAGTTGTCGTGAAGGGAATCCACCACTCGGGGGCCAGGTCATGCGTATACCAGTATCTGTTGGAATCCTTGTCCCAGAGGACACTGGCCAGGACCCTCTTGCGGTCCTTACGGATGTAGCGAACGCTGACGTTGAGGTCCTTGACGAGCTCGTGCTCGATGCCAGCGGTGATCTCGTTCACGTAGGGAACCTTAGCGTCAGGATCGATGGCGTCCAGATAAGCCGTTGAGATCATGGCCAGAGGCGTTTCCCCGTAGGCCTCTTCGTAGTGGTCGACACCGACCACGTCGGGTACGCCGTTCTGGTTGTCATCCCACCAGTTCCAGGTGAAGCCCCTCCAAGTGAGGGGGTACATGGCCGAGAACGTCCCGGTTGGGAAGCTCTCCGGTTGGCGGGTGAACGAGGCCTTCAGGGCCGTCTTCCCGTTGCCGAAGAGGTCGTAGGTCAGACCGATTCGGGGAGAGAAGAACGTGCCGTAGGGGAAGGCGTTGTTCCAGTCGTTGTAGGACACTTCTCCGTAGGGATTGAGGCCGTAGATGGGCTCGAAATAGGCGGCGCCGAGGCTCAGCGCAACGGGGTCGGTCACCGCGCCCTTGGCCCGGCCCGGGCTCCAAGCCTTCACGTTGTCGGCCCGCAAGCCCAGGTTGACGGTCAGGCGCTTGATGGTGAAAGAATCCTGGATGAAGCCGCCAAACCGCGAGGTGATGCCCATCTCGGCGCCGGACCCGTACTCGGTTCCAATGGCCGCGTAGTAGAGAGAGCCATCGCCGTAGACCGGGTCGGTCACGCCGCCGTTCTGGGCGGCCCAATAATAGGGGCTTCCGTCGTAGTACGTCCAGAACAGGGGCTGTTTCATATAAAAGCCCCAGTCGCCGCGATTCCTTTCCCATTCCAGGCCGGCCTTGAGTTCATGGTTGCCGCCGAGGAATGCGTCCACGAACTTGGTGGCGGTCAGGGAGATGTTGATTTTGGGCTTGTAGGTGTACTGCTCGCCGCCCCCGTTGCCCCAGCTGTATCCGGTGTAGTCGTCATAGTAGGAGGGCCCGTCGGGGTTGCCGTCCTTGGTCGTGCTGCCGGTCCATTTGAAGTAAAGTCCGCCGGCTCGGAGGTCGAGGATCGTGCTGCTGTTGACCGTCCAGGAGACTGTGGCGCCATAGTTGAAGCGGATGGGCTTGTTGTTCAGGTTGGCCTCGTTCGTCAGGCCCCAGCCGCTATAGTAGTAAGGGACGTCCTGCACCGAATAATGCCCCATAGCCGACGCCCGCACGTTCTTTCCCAGCTGGGCCGACAGCTTCAGGAAGCCGACATAGTTGGGGAAGGGACGATCGTAATTGCTATATTGCTTCCCGTTGATGACGGTAGGCCGGAAATCGCCGGTATTCTTGCTCTTGAGGAGGCGGAACTCGCCCATGAACCAGAGCCTGTCCTTGATGATCGGCCCGCCGAGCGCCAAGGCCGTGTCGACGCCGTAAACCGGGATCGAAGGCTTGGCAAGGTTGAGAGCCTGGAGGTCCGGCTCGGGAAGACGGATTTGGGACAGGTCTTTGCTTGTATAGTAGAGCGAGGCCTCGCCCGAAAACCTGTTTCCGCCCGATTTCATGAGGATGTTGGTCAGCCCGCTCGTGCTGTTAAAGAACTGGGCGGTGGCACCTGCCGTCACGACCTCGGCTTCCTCCACCATGTCCCAAGCGACTCCGACATCATATCCAAAGGCCACTCCCCCGACGTCGGGTTCCGACATCTGGATGCCGTCCATGACGGCGCCCACTTCTCCCCGGCCATCGCCCTGGATGCTGCCGCCGACGGTGCCCGGGGTGATAAGAATGAGCGAGCGGACGTCGCGGGCTAGGGGAAGCGATGCCAGGACGTCGCTTGTAATGGTTTTGGACATCGACGATTTCACGACATCGACCGTGGGCGTCGGAGCCGTGATCGTGACTTCCTGCTGGATCGTCGAGGGCTTCATGGTGATCTCGATCGAGATCGTCTTGCCGAGGTTGACGATGATCCCAGTCTGGACGGTCGTTTCAAAACCACTGACCTCGGCCCTGATTTCGTAGCCTACTCCCGGAGTCAGGTTGGGGGCCCGGAAAAACCCTTCGGCGTTGGTCAGGGCCGTGACCTTTCCGAGGAGCGCCGGTCCCGATATCGTGATGGAGACTCCCGGAAGGGGTTGCCCGCTGTCATCGATGACCCGGCCTCTAATCGAGCCGGACTGCAATTCCTGTGATGTCGCGAGCGATACAAGCGCAAGACAGGACACAATGACAAATAGTACCTTTGTCTTTCTCATCACATTTTCCTCCTTTCCACTTTGCCAAGAAACAAACCAAGATACCCACGGAGCCAAAAAGTTGAGTCTTTCGTCATCACCTCCTTTGACCGGATTTCCTTCATATTGCCTTTATCGGATACAAAATAAATGGCCGTTCAGAAGAGAGCAGACAGCCTGATATGGCAGAATATCTTAATGATATTAAGAAACTAAGTTCTTGTGCTGCCAATTCCTGAAAGTTTACCTTCATTCTTATGCCCTCAGACTGAAAGCTCCAAGTCGCGTATCCATATCACTTGCAAGCCGAGAAATTGATATTCTCATAATCGAGGTTAACAACCCTGCTGAGGATGAGAGAAATGGCCCCCATGACGGCGGACTTTAATCCGAACGTCGCTGGCAGGATGGCCACATCTCCGGCGGTCGTTTTCAGAGATCTGGAGTTAACAGTTTTTCGAACCCTGTCGAAGAGAATGTCCCCGGCTTGGGCCACGCCGCCACCAATGAATACGGCCTCGGGATTGAAAAGGTTGATCAATGCGGCGATTCCTATGCCCAGGTATTCTGCGGCCCTGTCAAAGGTGGTCCAGGCCATGCTATCGCCCTGCTTGGCTGCACTGACGACCATCTCTGCGGTCAGGCGGGATGGATCCCCTCCGCATGCTTCCGATAGAACGGACACGGCTCCGCTCCGCAGCTCCTTCCGGGCGGCCTTGGCGATGGCGTTTCCTGAAGCCAGCGCCTCAAGACAGCCGAAGTTTCCGCACTCGCATTGGGCCTCGGAATCCTTGTCGAGAGTGATATGCCCGAACTCCCCTGCCAGACCCTTGAATCCGTAGAGGGGACTCCCCTGAATGATGATCCCGGCGCCGATGCCGTAACCTACGTTGATCATGATGAAATTTTGATAGTTCCGTCCGGCCCCACACCAACTCTCGCCTAGCGCCATGACCCGGGTGACGTTATCGAAAACAACAGGAATTCCATTCCTCCGGGACAGGGCGGCTTTTACATCGACGTTGTGCCAGTGAAAATCGGGGGAGAACTCGACGATGTCTCTTTCCCGGTTGATGAGGCCGGCGATGGCCATCCCGATTCCGCAGACTTTGCTTTTCTTGTCGCCGAGTCGGGCCTGGAGCTCGTTGACAATGTCCGAAGTCCTATCCATGACCCTGGAGAAACCTTCCTCGATCAGGGTCGGGCGCTTGAACTCCGCAACGACGTTTGCATCCAGGTTTGTCAGAACCCCGTGGATATTCGTCGTTCCGAGGTCGATTCCTATGATGAAACAGTTCACTCCCGAAAATTTTAGGAGGGTTGGCCTGCGGCCTCCCCTAGATTCACCGGTTCCGACTTCTACGGCCAGGCCGTCCCGGATGAGAGTCTCCGCGATCCGAGAAATGGTCGGGGCGCTAAGGCCGCTTTTCTTGGCCAGGTCAGCTCGAGAGATTCCAGCGCTGTTCCGGATGAGATTTGTAATCTTGACTTTATTGATCTCGCCGATGAATTTGGCATTTCCCACCCGGGTTTGTGCCTTCCGGTGAGCCCCGTATTTGATCATATCAATCACACACACTTATTGCAAACATTGTTTCTTTCAGTAATAAAGTAATGGTCTAGAATGAAAAAATCAAGTATTTTTTGCCTTAAAGAAAAATTTAAAGCCTAGCCTTCAATCTGCACGTCCTCATAGGCGAGGAACGTCTGCTATTTCTTTTTTTTCAGCTCTTCGACCTTCTTCCGGACTTCGGGCTGGTCCGGGCTTAGCTGAAGAGATTTTTCGAACGCGGCCGTGGCCGCGGAAAGATTCCCCAAGGCATGATAGGATTCGCCGATTGCGTTCAGGACAGAGGCATTTACGCCGTAGTGGGAGATGGCCAGGTTCAGGACTTCAACGGCCTTGGCAAACTCGCCCGACTTCCTGAAGACTTCACCGGCCAACACATACATTTCGTATTTGGCACCTTGCGGCCGGCTGAGGAACGGGGTCATGATCTGGATAGCTTTAGGGTACTCGGCGATGGCTACATACACCTGGGCCAGGTTAAGGGCCGTCTCCGGTGAACCTGGCTTCTGTTCGTTGGCCAGCTCAAGGCAGGCCCTGGCTTCATCGTATCGGCCGAGGTTGAGGAACTGTGTGCCCGCGATTTGGGAATAGATGGGATCGCCCGGCTCGGGCAATACGCGCGAAGAATACCAGGGCCGGCCCACGGAGGGCGCGAACGTCAAATCGAATTCCTCGGTTGCCGTCACAACCTCGGTGCTCCCATCGAGTAGCGAGACGCGGACCAGGTAATGAGCGGGGGGAAAATCGACTAGAGGGATTTCCTCCAGAGCGTCGGGAAGATCGGGGTATTCAGAAGGTTTCCTGGTGATTTCCCGGAAAATCTGGTCGTCCTTGAGAAACGCAATTTTGACCCGGCCGCTTTGCGCCAGGTTCGCGGAGAGATCGTTGAGCTGGAAAGCGACGGCCAGCGTATCCTGCGCCGTGAATATTCGGCCCGGCTGGCAAAAAATCTGATAGGCCCCGACCTGGAACGCCTTGATCTTCCGCGGCGGTGTGTCCAGACGGGATACTTTGTATCCGAGGAGGGGCTGGGTCATCTGGACGGCCGGCCCGCTCTGGGGAATGCGGATAGATTGTTCGACAGACCAGAACTCCTTGGACACCTCGTTTTTGACGAGAATGGAGAGTTGGTAATCCCCGGCGACGAGGGGAAAGACATCGTGTAAATTGAAGGGCGAGCGGCTGAGCTCGGCCATTTGGGCCTCGGGCATCTCGATGGACACGGTTTTATCGTACTGGTAAACGAGCCGGCCGTCGGGGGTTGTGACCCGGCCGTTGACCTTCAGGGTCGTATATGTCTTGCGATCATACTGGTTGACCGACAGGCGCTGAGGTTCGATCGCGTAGTGGACGAAGTAAAGTCCCGACGCTTCCCTGAAAACCCTGATCAGGCTGTCGCTGTCGAGATAGTTGGCCGAATACTCAACTTCCACGATGTCTTTATACTCCAGGAATTTCCGAGCGTATCTTTCCTGAACGGTCCGGGACGGCAGCGTCTCAATCCGCTGAATGAGCATATCCGAGGCCATGGACGGCCGTACGGCATCGTCGGCGGATTCGCCGATCACCAGGTTTCTCGCGATCATGGCCAGGCTCGCGTCGATATCGTAGAGTGTGTTATAGGCCATCTCGAAGTCGTTCGCAGCGCCGATATAACTTGAAAGCAAGGCCTGGGGCCCGTCGCGGATTGGACTATAGAGCTTGAACATCCCCTGCCCATGCTCCTTGAAGAAAAGGAGGTTGAACGCGAGGGGAAGCCCCAGGTCGGTTTTCCCCTGATAAAACCAGGACTCGCAGTCATAGATGCCGGATTTTCCAGCGTACCGTTGGATGTCCAAAGGCTCGCCCAGCAAGATATGCATCCGGCCCCGGTCGGTTTTCCACCCGGGAACAGCTCCTTCCCGCCCGAGGTACTGGTTCGCGTAGGCAATCCTGCGGAAGTGCTCCGTCTTGAATTCGTTCGTCGGCGAATCCGGAGTGGGGTCTCGATGCTTCCAGAAGGCCTCGATAAAGATGTCTCGTTCTCTGTCCGTCTGGAGCTTCAGAAAAACATCCTTCTCTACAGAGGTGATGATATAGACAACCTCTTCGTCAAGCCACTTTTGATAGCGCTCTGGCAGCTTCGACTTGTCGGCCAAAGCGGCGGATTGGGCAAGGAACAGAGCGATCAGGAAGAGTGGGATCGACCATATTTTTCTTGCGACAGACGGTCTCCAAACAACCATATCGAGATTCCTTCGACTATTATATTACCTGACTTTACCCTAAAAAATGTACACTATAAATCGAATAACCGAAAACCATAGGAAAATCAAGCACTTTCAAATGATCCGGGACTTGACAT
>Ga0307380_10008562_pt1 | contig 13096 bp, 13 predicted proteins | sample UN3MG_FD_202239 | JGI IMG/M metagenome (GOLD analysis project Ga0307380, IMG submission 202239) | Soil microbial communities from Risofladan, Vaasa, Finland - UN-3 | ecosystem: Environmental > Terrestrial > Soil > Coastal area > Acid sulfate soil | place: Finland: Risofladan, Vaasa | collected... | reverse complement strand
AATGCGAGGCAGCCTCAAAGCATTTTTGAAAAAGGTCAGCCCGCATTAGTTCTTCAATCTGGTCTGCATACAAGTGCTGACCAACCTGCAGACCATGTCTCAATGCCACCTCTTTATCTATGGCAAAAGAAAGGGAGCCATCAATAAATACGTTAAACTGCTTCTTATTGCCAACCACTCGCAGAGCCGTAATCCTACCCATATAAATCTCCTCTACCCTCTTGCCAACCAGAAGCCTGGCCTACTCACTAACCTCCCCCGTCTCAACGGCCGGGCTTGACGGGGACATTGCCAAAGTTCTTATCTCACGCTCTATCTCCGAACCCAGGTCAGCATGCTGCATTAAATACTCTTTAGCATTTTCTCGCCCCTGTCCTAATTTTATGTCGCCAAAACTAAAAAAAGTGCCCGTTTTCTTTACTATCCCCAAGCTAACACCTAAATCAATAAGGTCGCCCTCCTTACTTATACCGCGACCAAACATTATGTCAAACTCAGCAAGCCGAAATGGGGGAGCCACCTTGTTTTTAACTACTTTAGCCCTGACCCGGTTGCCCACCACCTCGGAGCCATGCTTAATAGCCTCACTCCGTCTTAAATCTATCCTCACCGTACTGTAGAATTTCAAGGCCCTGCCTCCAGGAGTAATTTCAGGGCTGCCAAAAATGACGCCTATCTTCTCTCGTAGTTGGTTAATAAAAATCACTGCAGTGTGCGATTTGCCAATCGCCGCTACTAATTTTCTTAGCGCCTGAGACATCAATCGCGCTTGCAAGCCGACATGAGCATCACCCATTTCCCCCTCGATTTCAGCCTGCGGCACCAAGGCAGCTACACTATCAATAATTATTACATCCACAGCTCCACTTCTTACCAATTCTTCAGTAATCCCCAAAGCCTCCTCCCCGCTATCAGGCTGAGATATGCGCAAGTCTTCAACCTTCACTCCACAATTAGCCGCATAGACAGGGTCAAGAGCATGCTCAGCATCTATATAAACAACAAAACCGCCGAGTCTTTGAGCCTCAGCAATTATATGCTGGGCAAGGGTAGTTTTACCCGAAGCTTCAGCACCAAAAATCTCGGTAACCCGTCCTCGAGGAATACCACCTATCCCTAAAGCCAGATCCAAAGTTAATGAACCAGTAGGAATAGCATCCCCCACCACCTTCGACGAGAATTCGCCTAGCTTCATAATCGAGCCTTCTCCAAATCGCTTTTTAATATGGTCTATTGCCAGACCTAGTGCTCTTTCCCTCTCTGTCTCTTTAGTCATTTCTTGCCTCCTATAATAGCTAAAGGCAGCATAGCACATGCACTATACCAACACAATCTATATTTAAAGACCACCAGTCTATATGGAAGGAACAGGCGGCAAACAGCGCTTATGGCCACTCCTGTTTATCATAAAATCAATCTTTTCCTTCGTTTCCTCCTGAGCTTCACCCGTAACCAAGTAGTGGTCGAGCTCGCTGTAGGTCAATCCCAGCTCCATTTCATCTGTCTGACCACTCCACAAGCCTGCTGAGGGCGGCTTATCAATGACCTCTCGAGGGATATCCAAATACTCAGCCAAGCCACGCACCTGGCTCTTCACCAAGCTACCTAAAGGCATAAGGTCCACACCCCCATCCCCATACTTGGTAAAATAGCCAACAGACAACTCGCTCCTATTACTAGCGCCCACTGCTAGATAGTCAAGACGATTGGCGAAGTAATAGAGGGTGACCATCCGCAATCGGGGTTTAATGTTGGCCTCCGCCAGCTTTCTTGTTGCCGCATTATAACCCTCACCCGGCAAAAGCTTAACCAAAGCGTTAAACACCTCGTCAAGGACAACAACCTTAACGGGTATATTAAACCTGTCAGCAACAAGCTCAGCATGCTCCCTGTCGCTCTTATCACTATGGCAAGGCAGGATAAGCCCCAAAATAGCTCCAGGAAAAGCATGCCGACATAGTACCGCAGCTACAGAAGAGTCAAGTCCACCGCTCAGCCCCACGACTACTCCTTTACCCCCCGCTGCTGAAACTGTATCACTAATCCACGAAATAAGCTTCTGCGCTAGTTTATCGACTGACACTTCTCTTCCGCCCTCTCATCCTTGCCAAACCCAATTTTAGATATTATACTAGTCCCTAACATAACATTCAAAGGGATGCTTCAAAAAAATAGTATTGTGTAGCCCTCAAGAAGGAAACTTATTCACTATAAAAAAGGAATAAAGTGGAGGAGCGAAATGCTGAAGAAATTCTTGATATTAACAGGAGCCTCTTTTATAGGATTCTTCGTCTTCATTTTTCTACACAACCTCGTTTACGGTTTATTTATCCACTTCTGGGGTGCAGACTTCTGGAATGGTGGGGATGAGCCTTTTTTCTTTATTATGGCAATCATCGTATGTCCACTAGGCTTTCTGGTAGGAGCTATAGGTAGCATAGTCCTCGCTGTCAAAAGGTCAAAAGGCAGACATGAGCTAAAAGACGAGGTAGGTAACAACACACAAAGTTTGACTTAGCGACAACACATCCATTAAACTTAGTAGTGCGAGCGGGAAAATGCCTATTTACGAATATTTTTGTCCGGAGTGTAACTCCAAATTCGAGCTATTACGCTCTGTAAGCCAAGCTAATGAGAATGCTTCATGCCCTGAGTGCCAGCATGCTGCCAAGCGAATCTTCTCTCGTTTTACTTCGCATTCTAAATTTAGTGCAGGCGACTATACCTCTATGGCCAACGCAGCCAGCTCATGCAATGGTTGCGCCGCTACAAGTTGCGACAGCTGCCATCTATAGCCTACCAGATAACCTTGAATACCAATTTTACCAGTCACTTTACTTCTCTTCCCCTACCCGTTGCCTTCAATATGCCGAAAGCAGTACCACAAACAAACAGAGCCTCCGATACCACCGCCCCAAAGCCAAACAGGGCTGCATCATAGAAAAATCCCCCGGGGAACAACATAATTAGGTAATCCTTGGCCGGGTCAAGTATCCAGAACTCATTAGAAAAGCTGACCAGATGGAAAAGAAGAAAAAGTCGCTCAAAGCCAAATATAGCCCAAAGAGCTAAGACAGCCACCAAACCCAGGGTAGCCAGGCTTCCCCAGAACAAACCTTTGACCAATGTCCGCCAGTTGCATTTCGCCCACAGCAATAACACAAGGCCGCAGATGACCATAAAAATCAAAACCACTCTCTGAACCCAATAGTCCAACTGAATCAAGTCCCTTACGTCCCGAAGATGCACTATCTCCCGCTCATTGAACAGCTTGAACTCCTCCCCTTCCTTAACAACCGTCACCTGCACTGAGTCTGCATTCAAGTTAAAGTAATCGATCAAATGATGGGCCGTCATCCTTAGCTCCAGCCCATCTATGCCAGTCTTCTGGCTTATATGGTATTTATCAAACCCATATTCGTAAAGCTTAATCTCACTGACTCCCCAGCGAATATTGCTAGTTATAACTAACAAGGGCAGGCAACATACAAATAACCAGTAAGCAGCAGCTCGAGCAATTCTCATCTCACTCCCCTAGAGTACCTTCTTAGCAATCCTACCCGTCATTCTGAGCCCTTCGCTCCCTGTCATTCTGAGCGACAACGAAGAATCTGTAGACCCTTCGCTATCGCTCAGGGTGACACGCAAACACTCCTCTAACGTTATAGCTGATAATAATCATTAGGCGTCTGAGCTGTCAACTTTTCCAAAATCCCTTCACAATCTCAATGATGCAGCACAGATGCTTTATGCTATAATTAAAGACAAACCCAGCCAGAAAAAGCCCAATGTTTACCCACCTTCACGTTCACACCGAATATAGCTTACTCGACGGTCTATGCCGCCTTCCCCAGCTTATTTCCAAAGCCAAAGACTTCGGCATGAACAGCCTGGCCATCACCGACCATGGAACCATGCATGGCATCGTTGATTTCTACATAGCAGCCAAAGAGGCAGGCATAAAGCCTATTATTGGCTGTGAAATCTATGTAGCTGAAACAAATCGCCAGAGCCGAAACGTCAATGATAAAAAACCCTACCACCTGACCCTACTCGCCAAAAATCAGCAAGGCTACCATAATCTGATTCAGCTAATCACTAAAGCCCAACTCGAAGGCTTCTATTATAAGCCGAGGGTAGATAAAGAACTCTTAGCCGATTACAATGAGGGCCTTATTGCCCTGTCTGGCTGTGCCCAGGGGGAACTGCCCCGCCTTATTCTGGGAAATCGCCTCGAAGACGCTGCTGCAGCAGCCCTATGGTATAAAGAGGTCTTCAGCGATTACTATCTAGAAATCCAGAGGCACCCCCTACCTGAGCTTGAGCAGATCAATCAAGGATTGCTCTCTCTGTCTTCCAAACTGAATATCCCGCTGGTGGCTACTAACGATGTGCACTATGTAAATAAAGAAGACGCCCCTACACATGAACTGCTCCTCTGTATTCAAACCAACACCTCCATTTACGATGAAAAAAGGCTAAAGATGGCCGGCGATTTCTTCTACCTCAAAACCCCTGAGGAAATGGCGAATCTATTTGCTGACCTACCCCAGGCCGTAGCCAATACCCAGGAAATTGCCGATATGTGTCAACTGGAACTAGAGTTTGGTAAACTTCATCTCCCCCAAGTAGACTTACCCAAAGGCAAAACTGCCGATGATTATCTAGCTGAGCTTTGCTGGCAAGGATTGAAACAACGCTACCCCACACCTACCCCCGAAATCGAGCAGCGGTTAACTTATGAACTGGACGTCATTAATAAAACACAATTTGCTGACTATTTTCTTGTTGTCTGGGACCTCATCTCCTTCGCCAGGAAACAAAATACCCTCTTCGGTGTTCGAGGCAGCGCTGCTGCCAGCTTGGCTCTCTACTGCCTTGGCATCACCAACATCGACCCGCTAGCCCATAAACTAGTTTTCGAACGTTTCTTAAATCTGGAACGCCGTGAGATGCCAGACATCGACCTCGATTTCCAGGATGACCGCCGTGATGAAATGATTGCTTATACCACCCAAAAATATGGCGCTGACCATGTAGCCCAAATCATCACCTTCGGCACTTTAGGCGCGAGAGCTGCTCTCAGGGATGTAGGTAGAGCCCTGGGCATGCCTTACAGCCAGGTTGATAGAGTAGCCAGGCTGATTCCATTCAGACCGAATATAACTCTCGACCAAGCTTTAACAGAGAATAAAGAGCTTTACGATGTCTGCCATGAAGATGCTGCAATACGACACTTGATTGACAATGCCAAGAGGCTAGAAGGAGTAGCTCGCCATGCAAGTACTCATGCCGCTGGGGTAGTAATATCCAGAGAGCCTTTGATTCAATATGTACCCCTGCAACGTGCCAACAAGGACAATCAACAAGCTACAGCCATGACCCAATTCTCTATGGAAAACATCGCTCGTCTTGGACTGCTCAAGCTGGATTTCCTGGGGCTGGCTAACCTCACACTCTTAGCCAAAGCTAAAGAAATCATCGCCAGATACCATGATATCTCCATAGATTTGCAGCATATTCCGCTAGATGACTCCAAAACCTTTGAATTACTCGCCTCCGGAGAAACCAGCGGCATCTTTCAATTAGAAAGCGCTGGTATGCGCCGCTACATAAAGGAACTCAAGCCGAACACCTTTAATGACATTGCAGCCATGGTAGCTCTCTATCGCCCCGGACCTATGGAGCACATACCTACTTTCATTAAGGCAAAGCACGGGGTTGAGCCTATACGCTATCCTCATCCTGCTCTCACGGAACTTCTGGAGGAAACTTACGGCGTCATTGTTTACCAGGACCAGGTACTTCTTATCGTTCAAGCTTTGGCTGGTTATAGCTTAGGGCAGGCTGATATTTTCCGCAAAGCCATGGGGAAAAAAATCCCCGCGGTGATGAAGAAAGAACGGCAAAACTTCACAAACGGTGCCAAGAAAAAAGGAATATCTACCGAACTGGCTAATGAAATCTTCGCTCTAATCGAACCTTTCGCTGGCTATGCGTTCAACAAAGCTCATAGTGTAAGCTATGCCCTCATCGCCTATGAAACTGCCTATCTAAAAGCCAACTACCCTATCGAGTACATAACCGCTTTTCTAAACACCTACGCTGACAATTCAGATAGGCTTAACTCAGCCATTGCCGAATGCCGCCGTCTAGGCATTCCAGTATTGCCGCCTGACATTAACAAGAGTCAAGCCAGCTTTGTTATTGAGAAGCAAGATGAGACGGCAGCCATCCGCTTCAGCCTAACAGCTATTAAGAACGTCGGGGCCGCAGCTATTGAGCCCATAATAACAGCTCGTCAGCAGGGAGACACCTTCAACTCTATTGAAGACTTTTGTCAACGCGCTGATTTGCGTAGCATCAACAAAAAGGTTATAGAAAGCTTGATCAAGGCTGGAGCCTTCGATCCCCTAGCCCCCCGCGGAGCACTTCTCCAGGCTATCGACCAAATCATATCCCTGGCTCAGCGAGAGCAACGGTTAAGAGAATCAGGCCAGGCCAGCATGTTTAACCTCTGGGGCGACACCGTGTCCCTGCCACTTCCCAACTTGAATTTGGAGAGCACCGACGCATCTCTCAAAGAGAAGCTAGATTGGGAAAGAGAGCTATTAGGGGTCTATTTCTCAGAACATCCTCTTGCTTCAGTAGCCCCCAAACTAGTTAACGCTACCACTGCCCTCTGTGGTGAAATCGATACTGAAATGGTCGGAGAAACGGTGATAATCGCCGGAATGCTAACTACGATGCGCCAACTTTATACCCGAGATAGCCGCCCCTTCATTATCGCAACCCTGGAAGACCTCGATGGCAGCATCGAGGTTACCGCCTGGCCTGAAGTGTATAGCCACACTAAAGAGCTGTGGCAAGAAGGCAAAATCCTTCTGGTAGAAGGTGCAGTAAAGTCAAGAGACGAACGAGTAAACATTAATTGCTACCGAGTACGTCAATACCCGCCCGGCGATAAAGAAAACCAGGAAACTCAGCCAGTGACCCAGCCTCCTTTGCAGCGTAAATTAGTAATTAACATCACCCAAAGCGATAAAGCCGAAGAGGATGAAAAGCGGCTCCATCAGGTCACAGATGTCCTTAACCATTACCCAGGGCAAGACATCATCCAATTAGTCATAATCACCATCGAACAGATGGTAAGCTTAGAGCTGCCAAACACAACCAACTACTGCCCAGAATTAGCACAAGAAATAAATAATATACTGGGAGATAATAGCTTAAGATTAGAAGAGGCTGAGTAGGCCTCCTCCGATACAATCACTCACGCTAGGCAGTGATTTAGAGCACTTAACGCTTGACACGAAAACTGGACTGGCTATGACGATTAAGGAAAATGTTCGAGACATATTGAGTAAGCTACCAAACGGAGTTGAATTGGTAGCCGCAGCCAAGACAAGAACACCTGAGGAAGTGCTTGAAGCAATCCACTCGGGAGTAAAAATCATCGGCGAAAACTACGTCCAGGAAGGCGAAAGTTTACATAAAGAGATAGATAAAAAAGCGAAATGGCATTTTATAGGGCGCCTTCAAAGAAATAAAGTAAAAAAAGCCGTGGGCATATTCGATATGATAGAAACCGTTGATTCTGTGGAACTGGCCAGGGAAATAGACAAAAGATGCAGTCAGATTGGTAAAGTAATGCCCGTGTTAGTAGAAATAAATAGTGGCCGGGAGAAACAAAAATCAGGTGTATTGCCAGAGAATGCTGAACAATTGGTAAAAGAGATTTCAAATTTTCAACACCTGAAGGTGACCGGCCTCATGACTATGGGGCCACCTTTTGGAAACCCTGAGGATTCGAGGCCTTATTTTATAGAAACGAGAAAATTATTTGAAAACATTAAAGAGCTTAATTTACCTAATGTAGAAATGAGATATCTTTCCATGGGGATGACAAATTCCTACAAAATCGCCCTGGAGGAAGGGGCAAACATAGTAAGAATAGGAACCAAGATATTCGGAGAAAGAGATTACGGAGAATAAATTCAGAATAGTTGCGAGCAATGCCAACTTATGACTACAAGCGCCAGCCAGAGGAAATGCCAGAGACCTGACACTGAGCTTGCTAGCCAAGGTATAAGTTGTTAGAATCTGTCAAGAGATTGCATACAGGAATTGAACCTTTTGTACCAGGCAGCATTCATCTAACTCTATTTCCAAAATAAAGGAGAGCTAAGAATGAAACATAAAGAAGGTTGGTTCAAAGGAGTCAAAGACTTTAACCTCTATTACCAATGCTGGTTACCGGACAAAAGGCCCCAGGCGATATTGCTAGTCGCCCACGGCCTGGCCGAACACAGCGGACGCTATATGAACTTGGTCAACCACTTCGTACCCAAAGGTTATGCTGTCTACAGCCACGACCATCAAGGGCATGGCAAATCGGAGGGCTTACGATGCTATGTTGACCGGTTCTCAGACTACCTCATCGACCTCAAGACCTTCTTCGATATGGTACATGCCGAAAATGGAGATACCAAGATTTTCCTCGTCGGCCACAGTATGGGAGGAACGATTGCCCCTGTTTATGCTACCCAGCATCAGGATGAGTTGGCAGGGCTCATAGTTTCCGGAGCCAGTCTGACGGTAAGCACCAGCGTATCACCGGTACTCATTGCAGTAGCCGGAATACTATCGGTGCTGTTGCCCAAAATGGGCACCACAGTCCTTGACGCCTCCGCCATCAGCCAGGATAAGGCTGTCGTAGACGCCTATGTAAATGACCCGCTTGTGTACCGAGGCAAGGTTCGCGCTTGCCTCGGCGCCGAACTAATTAAGACATGGAAGAAACTGCCCTACCTGATGCCAGACATCAAGCTGCCCATCCTGATTATGCACGGAACCGCTGACCGGTTGTCCGACCCGGAAGGTAGCCGGATGCTATATGAACGGGTAAGCTCGACGGATAAGACATTAAAGCTATATGAAGGTTTCTACCACGAGATTATGAATGAGCCGGGGCGTGACCAGGTGCTTGGAGATATGGAAACCTGGCTAAGCAAACACCTCTGACCACTTTCGACCAGCTTTCTTTCTCCCGGCAAAGAGGAGGGGCAGGTAATCTCCAAAAGTAACAAGGGCAGCATCATGCCCCACAGGGAGACCTCCTCTTCGGAACGATTGATAGTTGGCTCACCTGGAGCCTTATCGGCAGTGCCACCCACACCGCTGGCTACAGCAACACCAGCCGTGCCAGGTTATGCTCCTTCAGCACAACCAGCCTCCAGGCAAAGCAATTGCCTCTTCATTTCCAGGCCGCCGCCAAACCCAACAAGACTACCATCGCTGCCAATTACCCGATGGCATGGGATTACAATCGGTAACGGATTCCTGCCTAAGGCTTGCCCCACAGCCCTGGCCGCTCTGGACAAACCTAAATGACCAGCCACCCAGGCATAACTCCTGGTCTCACCATAAGGGATAGTTTGGGCCACCCGCCACACACGTTGCTGAAAGCGAGTTGCCCCGGTTAAATCCAGCCTGTCAGGAAAATCTACCGGCTCGCCTTCCAGATAGCGCTTCAGCCTCTGAGGCAAGTCGCCCAAAGAAGCAAAATCGCCACATTCAACAGCATAGTTCCAGCCTTTAACCTGGTCAAGTACCGCTTCCCTTGATTCCTGAGGCAGGGTGGCTCTTCTCAGCCCGGCAGGTGAGCTCACAACCCCCATCCACCCCAAGGAAGTATCAACCAAGATAAAGTTCAAGTCAGATTCTCCTTCAGCAGAACCACCAAATAAACTGTCGCATATTTAGCCAGCGCTATTAGCTATATAAGACGACCTGCAAGTGCACATATACCAAGTCCAAAATTCGAATTCGCTCCGCCACTAAATTCTGCGCTCAACAACTTTAAGCCAACTCCGGCTCAATTAGCCCGTAATCGCCATCATCACGCCGATATAATAAATTAAGCTCATCATCATTATCAGCATTTACAAAAAGAAAGAAAGCGTGACCCAAAAGCTCCATTTGCTCAGTCGCCTCGGCTGCTGACATTGGTTTAACCACAAAGTGTTTAATTCTGACTACCTTTGGCAAGTTCTCACTTTCCTCACCAGCAATTAATCCTGCTGAGGCAAGAGTCTGATTAGCCAGGGAAATGTCTCTCCCCCTTTTGTACAACTTCCCCTTATAGCGCTCAATTTGACGTGCCAACACATCAGACACAGCATCAACAGCTACATGAACATTTTCACCCCTTTCCTCACCCCTCAACAAGGTGCCCTTGCTATTTAGTGTAACCTGAACAGTAAAGTTATGTTGAGGTGACCTCGTCTTCTCCTCACATATTTCCACCTTGGCTTCAGTGATGTTGGGTAAATAACGAGCCAACTTGCCAATCTTTTTCTGTACGTAGCCCTGAATTGCTTGCGAAATATCCAGGTTCTTGCCAAAAATTTGCAACTCCATATCTTTAGCTCCTTTATTAAGTTTCTCTAGCCAGAGTCAAGCCCCATACCGAAGCAGCTCCAGCAGCCTTAAGAGTCGCAGCACAGGCCTCTAAGGTAGCTCCTGAGGTACACACATCATCGACCAGCAGAACACGTTTTCCATTTAGTCTCTGCTCTCGACAAGTAAAAGCATCCGCCACATTCCTTCGTCGACCTTCAACGGTTGTCGTCCTGGCCTGAGGTGGGCTGTCCTTAAAACGATACAGGCTGTCCTCAACTACCGGCAAACCAATTACCTTCCCGAGTTCCCGGGCAAGAAGACTTGATTGATTGTAACCACGTTCCCGTAAGCGTCGAGGGTAAAGAGGTACAGGCGCCAAAATTTCACCAGGTACAGGATTGGCTTGTAGATAAACAGCTAACAACTTAGCCAGATAAGCAGAGAGTGCTTTTAGATTATGATACTTTAGCTCATGAATAGCCCGGCGTATCACTCCATCGAAGCGGAAAGGAGACCTGATGCCATCAATCTCAGCCTGACGCCCCCAGCAAGTCGCACATAAACCTCCACTTGACTCAGGCTTACCACACTTGCGACAGAACGGAGGCAAAAGCCGGGGCAGCTTCTGGCAACAGCTAGCACACAGAAATTCACCCACCTTTCCACAGCCAACGCAGCGGCACGGAAAGAAAAAATCAACCACCACCTCTCCGAACTGTGCCAGTGGCAAAGGCAAAGTAGCCACCCCTAAAAATATCTTGATACAGAGACCAAACTAATTGCAGCTACACGCGCGAGCGCGCATTAGGGCCTGTTCCGCTAAAGATGGGTTCATCTAGATATACATCACCGTTCCTGATTTTAAGGTTGTAGCCACAATCAGGATTAGTGCACACCCAGGCTTTGTAATGAATCGCCGCTCCCTGACTACCGAAATCGGATAGCGGCACCAAATCACCAGCCTTACATTTTAGACATTTAGGAAAGGAATTATTTTCCAAGATTCCACCTCCTCCAAAGATGCTTAAAGTATAACACCAACCGCAGGCTGGAATCAACTCCGCCTACAATTAAACATCACCCAGGCAACAGTCACTTTTCATTCAGGCGCTTAAACTTCACCTCAGCCAGGCGGCTATAAACAGCTCCGGCAGGCAAGAGCTGGCTCCTCATCAGGCTAACACTATCCACGTCAACCTCATAATTAACCTCCAAGGGTGTCTTCATGACTAACTCACCAAAGCTTCGCCGGTCTCGAGGTGAAGCTCTTTCCCGCAGCCGGGCTAAAGTCAAATGAGGAGTGAACGGGCGAGCTTCTTGAGCAAAACCCAAGGGAACAAGAGCAGCATCAATGCGCTGTTGCAGAGCTACTAATTTATCCGCTTCGCCTCCAATACCCAACCAAAGGACACGAGGTTGCCTCAAATTAGGAAAGACCCCTAACCCGCCAACCTCTAATTGAAAGGGGGAAACCCCCTGGCTAGCTTCTTCCATAACCTTGGTTATCTCAGCCACTCTTTGAGGGGATATATTGCCCAAGAACTTCAAAGTAAGATGAATACCTTCAGGAGGTACCCATTTAACAAAGGTATGCTCGGCCAGCTTCAGCTCGGCCTGCAATTGATGCAGCCCAGACCTGACCTCCTCAGGTAATTCTACAGCTATAAAAGACCGAATTTGCTGGTTGTTCAATAATGCACCTCCCAACAGAACTAAAGCTCAGTACTACGCAATAGATAACAACCTTTGAGCGTTGCCTCCAAGAATTTTAGCTCTATCTTCCTCCTCAAGGTCAACAGACTCCAGTTGACCTATCACCCGTTTTGGCGAAAGAAGAGGGTAATCACTACCAAAAAGAATTTTGTCGACAGTTACAATATCTGACACCTGTGTGAGAATCTGAGGTTGATACAAAAACGGACTAGCTGCAGTATCAAAGAAAACATTGCCTAAGACCTCAGCTACCTCAGGCATCAAAGCATAAAAAGGCAAGCCACCACCCCAATGAGCACAAACTAGCTTCAGATTAGGAAAGTTTAAGATGAAAGGATAAATGACTTCGGGAGTAATATTTCCTTTGCCAAAATACTGATGTCCCACTGGCTCTGAGGCATGGGTAAGGAAAACCAAATCATGTTCTATCGCCGCTTCTACTATAGGCTTCATCACTGCGCTATCCCCGAGGTCAAAACCCTGGATATCCGGCCTCATCTCCCCAATGCCCTTGGCTCCATTCTGAGCACAGCGCCCCAGCTCTTTAACAGCCTTACCACCAGCCAAAGGCTGGATAGCACAAAAGCCAATAAGCCGCTGGGGGTAACGAGCTACAGCTTCTAAAATATAGTCATTGGTCTCAACGCAAAGCTCATGGCTCACCCATCCCAGATTAAGGACAACCGACCTATCAACCCCACATTCATCCATACTAGCAATGAGTTCTTCCGCCGTCGCCAGTTTAGCTTTAGGATTAGAATAAAGGAGAGAAAAACAGGCATCACGCCCAAGATATTCAGCACGCCTTTCTTTTATTTCCGGCGGCACTACATGAGTATGGAAGTCTATAATCACCTCGAGCATTATAATTGACAGACTTGATATTCTCAACTGAACCCAAATATGTTGTTGTCCAGTGAAAATGTCACCCCTGTGTCACTGCAAAGCACAAAGTAGTGCGGCCTTTTAAGGCTGCCTG
>Ga0307380_10008561_pt1 | contig 13096 bp, 7 predicted proteins | sample UN3MG_FD_202239 | JGI IMG/M metagenome (GOLD analysis project Ga0307380, IMG submission 202239) | Soil microbial communities from Risofladan, Vaasa, Finland - UN-3 | ecosystem: Environmental > Terrestrial > Soil > Coastal area > Acid sulfate soil | place: Finland: Risofladan, Vaasa | collected... | reverse complement strand
ATGACGAGCGCGACGCCAAAAAAGACGACCCCGACGAGGGTGCGGACGGCACGGAACGCCTTGCCGGGGGCTTGAGTCGGCTCGAGCCAGGCCATGTAGAGCCCGGCGATGAGCATGGTCAGAGCAAAGGAAAGGTGGTAAAGGAGACTGTTCGTGAAGAGCGGTTTGAGAAAATAGATCGCCATGGCGATCAGGATGAACCCGAAGATCTTACGGACCCAGACCATCCAGGCCCCGGAACGGGGGAGCCTGGTCAGGCTGCCCGAGAAGAGACCGAGAAAAAGGAAAGGGATGCCCAGGCCCAGGGCTAAAACGAAGAAAAGAGAAAAGCCCAGAAACACGCTCCCCCTGTTCCCCACATAGGTCAGAAGGCCGAGGACGAAGGGGCCGATGCAGGGGGCGGCGACGATCCCGACGGTCAGCCCCATGAGGAGCGTGCCGAGGTAGCCTCTCTGCGAGCCCCCGGCCAGCCTGTTGAGGAAGGCCGGCAGGCGCAACTCGTAGACGTCGAACATGCTCAGAGAAAGGAGGATCATGACCAGGGCGATAAAGATGAGCACGGGTGGATACTGGAGCGCGGCACCGAAGAGGCTGCCGGTGAAGGCGGCGATACTCCCCAGGATCGAGTAGGTGACGGCCATCCCGATGACGTAGAGGACGGCGTGGGCCGCGAGGCCGCCTCTTTTGCCCCCGGACTGGCCGCCGAAGTAGCTGATGGTGATGGGGATGAGCGGATAGACACAGGGCGTGAGGTTCAAGGCAAGCCCGCCGATGAAGACGAGGAGAAAGAGTGGCAGCAGGCCCCTGCCTTCGAAGCGGGAGGCCGGCTTCTCCGCGCCCTGGACAGATGCCGGTTCGGTTTTATTTTCGACCGGGGCTTGGACCCCGGGAGCTTCCGTCTTGGCCGCGCCCCCGACCGGGATTTTGCGGCTGAACACCGCCTCGTCCGGCGGCAGGCAGGACCGGTCGTCGCAGGCCTGGTATCCGACCGTGCCCGCGATCTCAATCTCGTTTCCCTTGAAGTCAGCGGCTAGCGCTATCTCGGCCGTGACCTTGACGGTCCCTTCATAAACCGCCAGCGGGTTCGCAGAAAAGGCCAGCTGCCTCATCTCGGCGGGAGGGAAAACGATCTTTCCATAGGTTGCGCCCAGGACGCTCCTGAAATCCACGGTTGTGCCGATGAGATAATCCTCGCTCGGCAGGTCGGCATTGATATGAAAAGGGGGGCGGATGGAGATTTCGAGCGTAATCGGCTTGGCCTGGCCGCTCTTGAAGCTCTCTTCCCCGGGGATGACCGTCACCGTGACGATCGGTTCTTCCGTCTGGGTAAGCGCCAGGCTGCACATGGCGGCTATGAGGATCAAGCCCAGGGCCGCTTTCTTCATGATGAAATCTCCTCCAATGATCCATTATACAATAGAAGCCGCCGGAGAAATATCGATCGATATAATGATCAGCTGCTATTGGCTGCGGCGACCATTGAGGGAACGGCGTTAAGAACCCGAATGGGAGCAAAGCCGATGGCGGCTGATCACAACCCTTGTTATCCCTTGCTTACCCCACTTTTCGTCACAGAGCCCCAAGCAAGTTGACAGACATCTGGAGTGAATGATAGGTATAAGCGCGGTATCCTCTATGGTTTGAAAGGAGGCCGGATGATCACGCGAAGACGCCGATACCTCGTTTTCTTGATACTCTTGGCGGCGATCATTTTATTGTCGAATGCGTGGCCCCCCGCCGACACTCCTCCCTTCCGGTTCGAGATATCTTTCCCCGAGAGCGTTCAGCAAGAACCTCTCGACGGCCGTATCCTCCTCCTTATCTCAAAAGACTTCAGGAACGAGCCCAGGTTCACCACGGTGAACTGGCGTTCTCCGCAGCCTTTTTTCGGCGTTGATGTCGAGGGACTGGGGCCGGGTCAGCCCGCGGTGATCGATGGCCCGACCCTGGGGTTTCCGCTCGAGAGCATCAATCAGATTCCGGCCGGAGAGTATAACGTCCAGGCAGTCTTTAATGTCTATACGACCTTTCACCGCTCCGACGGGCACATCGTCAAAATGCCCATGGATCAGTGGGAAGGGCAGCAGTGGAACCTGTCTCCCGGCAATCTCCACAGCCTCCCCGTAAAGATGAGAATCGATCCCGCGGCCGGAGAAACGATCCGCCTTGCCCTGACCGAGCGAATCCCGCCGATAACCCCTCCCGAAGACACGCGCTACATCAAACACGTCAAGATTCGAAGCGAGTTGGTTAGCCGCTTCTGGGGAACGGATATGCATATTGGCGCGGTGGTCGTGCTTCCGGAGGGATTCGACAGCCACCCCGACGCCCGCTACCCGGTCGCTTATCTCCAGAGCCATTTCATCCCGACCATACGAGGCTTCGTAGAGAAACCCGAAAATTCGTTTTTTAAAGAATGGACCTCGCCGCATTTCCCGCGGTTTCTGTTCGTCATCCCCCAGGACCCGAATCCTTTCTACGATGATTCCTATGCCGTGAACTCGGCCAATGTCGGATCCTACGGAGACGCCCTGATGCAGGAGCTCATTCCCTTTGTGGAGCAGAAGTTCCGGGCCATCGGCCAGCCCTGGGCCCGGACGGTTTTCGGCGGCTCGACCGGCGGCTGGCGGGCCCTGGCCCTGCAGGTCTTTCATCCGGACGAATTCAACGGCGCCTGGGTCTTCTGTCCGGACCCGGTGGATTTCCGGTATTTCCAGCTGGTCAATATCTATCAGGATGAGAATGCCTTTTACGCCAACTCGGCCTGGAAAAAAGAACCGAGCCGTCCCTGGATGAGGAACGTCGATGACCAGGTGCTGGCCACCCAGGAACAGGCGGGCATCTTCGAGTTGGTGCTGGGCACGAAAGGCCGGTCCGGCCAGCAGCTGGACATTTTCCAGGCCGTCTTCGGGCCCGTGGGGAACGACGGTTATCCGAGGCTTCTTTATGACAAGCAGACCGGCATTATCGACAAGGACGTGGCGGCTTACTGGCGGGAGAACTACGACCTGAGCCACATCATCGAGCGGGACTGGGAGGCCCTCGGGCCAAAGCTCAACGGAAAGCTCCATGTCTACATGGGCGATACCGATACTTTCTACCTGGAAGAGGCGACGATGCTCCTGGAGAAATTTCTCCGGAAGGCGACGAATCCCGCCTTTGAAGGGACGATCGAGTACGGGAAGCGGGCGCCCCACTGCTGGTTCGGCTGCGCTCCCGGCCGCAATCCCACCATCTGTTATTTGCCCGAGATGGCCGAGCACATCCGCAGGACCGCCCCTCCGGGCGCCGGCCTCGAGAGCTGGCGGTATTGACTATTTTTTCTTCCAGACCGGCAGGCGGCGGCCCGGAGTCCAGGGCGCGCCGGCGGCCTCCAGGTCATCCCCCAGTTTCTGGATGTCCTGGTCGATGAGGACGCGCATCTCCTCCAACAGGTTTCCAAAAGTGCCGGCGGCGATCTCATAATTGCGCTTCATTGTTTCCGTAATCGGGCAGGTGGTGGTGAGCTGAGCGCTGACCCGCTGGATGAGCCCGGGCGAAGAGGCTTCGCTGCGGCGCCTGAGCGTCCGGTCGCCGTTAAGCGCGCGGAGAGATTCCTGCAGCCGTCCTTCTAGATCCTTCGCCCGTTCCAGGAGTTTCGGGTCGGCCTGGGGTGTCTCCAGCAGCGCTTTCTTCAGGTAGCGGATGCTCTTGGCCGCTTCTTCAGCCGCCGCTCCGGCACCCATCATCGCCCGCTGCAGCTCGCCGGCCTTTTTCTGGAAATCCAGCAGGGCCTGGCGGTCCTTTTCTTCGAGAGTGGCCAGTCCCAATGATTCCACGGTGAATGTTTGGGGCCCGGCGAGAGGCGTCAAGACGCCGTTTTCTTTCTTGGCCAGCGACACCGTGAATGTTCCCGGCACGACCAGTGGGCCCTCCGGATTCCATTCCCATTCTTCGCGCTCCGTCGCTTCGAGCTCGATCGGCTCGACCGGCGGATAGCGCAGGTTCCAGGCGACCCGATGGATCCCCTGGGAGACAGGACCCGTGGTCCGGCGGATGACCTGGCCCGACTTGTCGGCGATGGTCAGGACGATCTCCGGTTTGTCCTCCGTATCCTCCTTCCTCAGCTTTTCCCAGCCGGGGAAGGGGACCTGTTTTCCGGCTTCATCGAGGCGCTTTTCTTCTTCGCGCCGCGCCTCGGCCCCGGTCTTGAGCGACTCCTTGAGATAATAAGTGAAGACGGCGCCGAAGGGCGGGTTGGGCGCCAGGTAGAGACCGTCGCCGAGACAGCCCTTGCCGCTCGAGTCCAGCGGCCGGAGCGGGATATACTCGAGCGTTTTCTTGGCCGGGAAGAGCACGACCTCGTCTTGGAGAGTCTCCTCGCTCAGCCGCCGCAGAGGCGAGTAGTCGTCGAGGATGAAGAAACCCCGGCCGAAGGACGCGCCCACGAGATCGCTCTCCCGCTCCTGGACTTCGATGTCGCGGAAGGAGATGGTCGGGACGCCGCCTCCCAGCTTGATCCAGTGGAGGCCGCCGTTGAAGGTCGCAAAGATCCCGAATTCGGTGCCGGCGAACAGCAGATCCTTCTCGATGTGGTCCTGGGCGACAGCCCAGATGATGGTCCGCGGCGGTAGGTCTCCGGCGATATTGGCCCAGGTCTTTCCCCGATCGCTGCTCTTCAAAAGATAGGGCTTATAATCGCCGGTCTTATGGTTGTCGACGGCCGCGAACACCGTATCCTTGTCATGCTTGGAGGCCTTGATCTCGTTGACGAAGAAAGAGTCCGGCAGACCCGCGATCTTGTCGAGCCTCCGCCACGACTTTCCGCCGTCCTCGGTCACTTGGATCAGCCCATCGTCCGTTCCCACATAGATGAGGTCTTCCTGGAGCCGCGACTCGTCGATGGTCGTGATCGTCGAGAACATCGACATAGCGCCATGGTCCCAAAGGGCGTCGACGCTCCAGGCCTTGTCCATGATCGGCTGCTCGAGCCGGAAGATACTCCGGGTGAGGTCGGGGCTGATCCTCGTCCAGGAATCGCCGCGGTTATCGCTTCTCCATAGGAATTGCGACGCGTAGTAGATGCGCGTGTGGGAGTGCGGGCTGATGTGGACCGGCGAGTCCCAGTTGAAGCGGAGCGGCGGGTCGTTTGGCTCCGGCTTGGGGCTGACGTAGACGGCCTCCTGGCTTTTCTTGTCATAGCGGAGGAGGTTTCCCTCCTGCCACTCGACGTAGATCATGTTTGGGTCCTCGGGGTCGATAGCGCAGGCATAGCCGTCGGCGCCGTAGGTGATGACCCAGTCAGAGTTGCCGATCCCATGGGCGTTAAGGGTGCGGGAGGGGCCAAGCTGGCTGCCGTTGTCCTGGGTGCCGCCGTGGACGTTATAGAAGGGGAGGGCATTGTCCAGGGCCAGTTTGTAGAACTGGGTCACCGGGAGGTTGTCGAAAAAGCGCCAGGTCTTGCCCCGGTCGCGCGTCTCATACACCCCCCCGTCGCACCCGTCGAGGATGTAGTCGGGATCACCTTTGACAAAGGCCAAAGCGTGGTTGTCGACGTGCTTGTTCTTCTCGCCGACAGGACGCCATGTTTTTCCGCCGTCTTCGGTCACTCTCGTCATCGGGTCCATCTGATAGACGCGGTCGAAGACATTGGGGTCGGCGAAGATCTCCTGGTAATAGTGGGGGCCCGTGCCGCCGCTCGTGTAGGAATTGCGCTTCTCCCAGCTCTCGCCCCGGTCGGCGGAGCGATAGAAGCCCTTCTCTTCGGGGCCGGCCTCGACCGTGGCATAGACAACGTTGGAGTTGATCGGGGAGACGGCGAGGCCGATCTTCCCCTTGTCGCCGCCCGGCAGCCCGACCGTCAGCTTCCGCCAAGTCTTCCCGGCGTCTTCGGACTTGTGGATGGAAGACTCGGGTCCTCCGCCCATGAAGGCGGCCACAGAGCGGCGGCGCTGGTAGGCCGCCGCATAGATGACGTCGGGGTTCGAAGGATCGAATTCGGCGCTGGTGACACCGGTATCCTTGCTGATCTCGAGGGAGAGAGTCCATGTTTTTCCGCCGTCGGCGCTCTTGTAGAGCCCGCGCTCCCCACCCGGCGACCAGAGCGGTCCTTCGGCGGCCACATAGACGGTGCTGGAATTTCGTGGATCGACAAGGATCCGGGCGATGTGCTCTGATTTGGCCAGGCCCATGTTCGTCCAGGTCTTCCCGCCGTTGAGGCTTTTATAGACGCCGTCGCCGAAGCCGACATGACGGCCACTGACGTTCTCTCCCGTTCCCACCCAGACGACCTCCGGGTTATTGGGGTCTAGAGTGAGGCAGCCGATGGAGTACGATCCCTGGCCGTCGAAGATGGGCGTCCAGGTCGTGCCGGCGTTCTCGGTTTTCCAGACGCCGCCCGATCCAACGGCCACATACCACAAGCTCCGGTTCTTGGGGTGGATGGCAATATCGCTGATCCGGCCGGACATCAGGCCCGGTCCGATATTCCGGAATTCGAGTCCAGACAGGACCTCCGCGGTAAGGAGACCCTTTTTTTCCGCCGGCTTGGTTTCACACCAAGCAACAGCCGAAATAACAAAGACGGCGATGAAGCCAAGGGCGAGGGCTTTTTTCATTGTTACCTCCGTGAGGATACGGTCTAAGGAGAAATCTCAATATATCAATTTTGGATAGGGGATGACCATAAAAAAATCGACAAGGAAATTGGAACGAAGAATAACGAGAAAAGCCGGAGGCCATGGGGAGCAAAAACAAAAATGGGGACGGTCCAAAGAAACTGGGGACGGTCCTATTTATTCCCCTCTCCCTTGATGGGAGAGGGCAGAGGGAGAGGGTGAGGGTGAAAAAAATAGGGCCGTCCGTTTTATCTCTGTTCTTTGAACCCGATGTGCTCAGTCGAGCCTGAGGTCGATGCTCCCGATCCCGGCGTCGACGCTGATATCGATCGTGACCGGCGATTTTCCGTAAGCTTCATTTGTATAGACGTGGCCGTTCTTGGCGAAACCGGGAGCGTGGACCGAACCGATCCCGCCGTCGACCCGGACCCGGACACCGACATTCCCGGGGAGATAGATAGTGCCGCTGCCGATCCCCCCGTCAATGCTCACGTCCAGGTCGCGCTCGTGCTTCCTCCGGAGATCGAGCTTCATTTCGCCCACCCCCATATCGACCGTAAGCGAACGGAGGTCAACTTCCGCCAGGTCAAGTCTGCTCTCACCGGCGCCCATGTCGATCTCCAGGTCGATGGGAATTCTGTTGCTGAGCCGGACGTCCCAGTCGTTCTTGGAGTTGCCGAGAAAAAGTCCTCCCGAACGCCTGTGCCGGACCGTCAAGATGCCTTTCGTGCCGGAGATCTGGTAGTCGACTTCGGGCGCCCGCCGCCTTGTTCTGTGAGTGAACTCAGCCTCCATTAGAGCCTGCGCCCCGCCGGAGACCTGAAGCTCTCCAGCCCCCATCTTCACGTTCACCTCGACGGCTTCGGCCCCGGCCGCTTCGACCGTCTTTGTGTCGGTGGTGAGATTGCCCATATCCTCGCAGGCCACCAAAGCAAGGGCGGCGCACCCCAGGATGATCAATCCTAACCTGTGCTTCATCGCTTTACCCTCCACACCTTATGATACGGAATCCGGCGTGGAAAGGTTCACAGATCGCAGCCCGACCCGGCAAATACCGGATTTAAATAAATAGCTTGCGGGGATCGAGAAAGAAACCGTTTCGCCCGCGTCTAATACAAGGGAGATCGATAGGCGCTCCGGATATGCAGCCGGGCCAAAGACTATGATGCAGAGGACGGCAGGGAAGTCGGCTTGACAAAAACGCGTATTAAATATACACTATGAAATGAATATTAAAGAAGAAGGCTTAGAAATGATCGCGACGGCGAAAGACCTGAGGTTCCATTCCCGGGCGATCCTGCACGCGGTTTCCCGTGGGGAAGAAGTGATTATCACATTCCGGGGCCGGCCCCGAGCGAAAATCGTCCCTCTCGAAATAACCCGTGAGAAACCCGAGGCGCCTCCCCGGCTCTTCGGCATTTGGAAGGACAATCCCAAAGTCGCCGATGTGGAGCGGTTCATTCGGGAGGCTCGGCGGGGCCGCTTCAGATGATCGTCGACACGGATATTCTCATTTGGCACATGCGGGGCAATCCACGGGCGAAAGCCGCTCTGGAAAGGGAAGAGGGTTTCTCTCTCTCCGTCGTGACATACGCGGAGCTTCTCCAGGGCATGAGAAACAAGGAGGAGCTCCGGCTCCTCAGAAAGATGTTCCGTTCTTGGAACGCCAGGATCCTATATATCAGCGAGGAAATCTCGGCCAAGGCCGTTTTCTATGTCGAAAGGCACTTCTTGGCCGGGAGCCTAACTTTCAGCGACGCCCTGATCGTGTCCACGGCCATCGTCCACGGGGAAACACTCCTCACCGCCAACGACCGGCACTACCGGATGATCAAAGAGGTAGACCTCAAGGTCTTCCGGCCCTGAGGCCTTCCATCCCGACTTGAATTGAAATTATTATTCTGATAAATTTTATAGATTTTGTATTATTTTATCAAGAAAGCCCACGGCATCCTTGACGTCTTTTTGATCAAGGCAAAGATTTCTCTCAGGAATCGGCGGGTTTCATGGACCGGCCGATAGGAAACTGAAGGGGACATGAAAATTAATTCAGTTGAAAAACAATGTCGCATTATCGATAATATTGTATCTTTCAGAATCATCTCGCCCTGCCCAGGACCTGCGGATGATCCGGAGCTAAAGGGCGGAGAAAGGCGTTTTTGTGAAGCCGATCCCGTTTTTCAAGATCGTTGGCCTGGCGGTGGTCCTTATGGCGGCGGTCGTGTGCGTCCGCTTTCACCCCAAGCCGATCGCGTCCGCCCAGATCATAGAAAATTTCGAGGCCCGGCGCCTTGACTCCCCGGAGCTTAGGGATTTCCTTCTTCAAAACCAGGAAACCAAGGAATGGCCGCCGGCCATCTGGGACCTCAAGTCCTTGACTCTGGCGGCGTTCTACTATCACCCCGATATGGACATCGCCCGCGCCCAGTGGGGCGTCGCCCGCAGCGGCCGGATCACGGCCGGCGAACGGCCCAACCCGTCCTTGAATCCGCTGCTGGGATACAACGCCACGACTCCGGTCGATGAGGTCACGCCCTGGATCCCGGAGGTCTCCCTGGAGATCACGCTCGAGACCGCCGGCAAGCGCGGCCTCCGGATCGCCGAAGCCCGGCACCTCGCCGAGGCGGCCCGCTGGAACATCCTGTCCACGGCCTGGCAAGTTCGCAGCCGGCTGCGAGGTGCTTTACTCGAAGCGTATGCGGCCGGCGAGAAGGAGTCCCTCCTCGCCGAGGCGCAGAAGCTCCAGGCGGAGATCGTCCGGATCCTCGAGCTCCAGAAAGAAGCTGGAGAGGTCTCCGTATACGACCTCACCCAGGCCCGGGTCGCGCTCGACGGAAGCCGGCTGGGTGCAATCGAAGCTTCCCGGATCAAAGAAAACGCCCTGGCCCAGCTGACCGCGGCCCTCGGTCTGCCGCGCAGGGCGCTGGAGGGTGTGGCATTCTCCTTCGACTGCTTCCGTCGTCCCGACCCTGGTTTCCCGGCGGGCGAGGTCCGCCGCCACGCCGTGCTCAACCGGTCGGACATCCTGGCCGCCCTCTCCGAATATGCGGCCAGCCAATCCGCCCTCCAGCTCGAAATCGCCAAGCAATATCCCGATATCCGTCTCGGGCCCAACTACCAACTCGACCAGACCGACAGCAAGTGGACGATCGGACTGGCGCTTGACCTTCCCATCCTCAGCCGCAATCGCGGTCCGATCGCCGAGGCCGAGGCCCGGCGCACGGAAAACGCCGCCCGCTTCCTGGCTCTCCAATCCCAGGTCATCGGAGAGCTTGATGCCGCCGTCGAGGACTGCCGTTCGGCCCTCCTGAAATCCCAGGCCGCCGACGACCTCCTGGCTAACCTGGACAGGCAGGAGGCCGCGGCCAGGACCAGGCGCGAGGTTGGGGAGATATCGAAGCTCGAGCTCCTGGGTGTCCAGCTCGAGCTCAACGCGAGCGCGCAGGCCCGGCTGGAAGCCCTCGTCCAGGCCCAGGAAGCGGTCGGACGGCTGGAGAACGCGGCTCAGAGCCCGCTCGACGTCAGGGATTGGATCTACACGAAGGCACGGGAGGATTCCGGGCCCGCAAAGGAGCGCAAGGATGACTAGACGCCAGGTCGTAACCGGGTTGATCATTCTGGCGGTTGCCGGGGCCGCCGTCCTCGTCCTTATCAAGGGGCTCGGGCGCAAATCCGCCGGTGAGGAAGAGGGAATCGTCACAGACGTCGCCGTCCATGTCGGGAAGGTCGTCCGAGCGACACTCCACCGTTACGTCACGGCCTACGGAACCGTGGAGCCGGAACCTCCCGGCGATGGAAAGCCGGCGGCCGGAGCCTATCTTTCGGCCCCGGTGGGCGGCATCCTCGCCGAGATCCGCTGCACCGAGGGCCGTCCGGTCGAGCGCGGAGCGGTCCTCTTCCGTCTCGACACCCGGCTGGCTGAGGTCGCCGTGGCCAAGGCAGAAAAAGCGCTGGCCTTCGCCGAGCAGGTTTATGAACGCCAGCAGAAACTCCTCGCCTCTGACGGGACCTCGCAGAAGGCCTTTCAGGAAGCCGAGTTGCAGTTCACGACCGTCCGGAGCGAGCTGGCCGCGGCCCGGACGGAATTGTCCCTTCTTGAAATCAAGGCGCCGCTGGCCGGGACAGTGGTCAGGATCAACGCCCGGCTCGGCCAGTCCGTCGAGCCGAACGCGGTCCTGGCCGAAGTCATCTCCCTCGAGCGTCTGGTCGTGACGGCCCAGGTCCCCAGCCGCGAAGCTGGTCTGCTCAAGCCCGGCCAGCCGGTCGACTTCGGCGCGGGGAGCACGGCCGCCGGGAAGCTGACTGTCGTCGGCAAGGATATCGATCCCAAAACCGACACGGTGCTCGTCCGGGCGGCCATTCCCGCCGGCGCGGGATTTCAGCCGGGCCAATTTTTGACGATCCGGATCGTCTCCGAGGAGCGCCGCGACGTCCTGGCCGTCCCGGAAGCAAGCCTGATCGCCGACTCCGTGGGAGGAGACACAGGCTCGATTGTGCTGGTTGAAGGCGGCCAGGCCATCCGGAAGCACGTCAAGTCCGGCTTGCGCGAATCTGGCCTTGTCGAAGTGGAAGGGGAAGGGCTGAAAGAAGGCCTGGTCATCGTCACCGAAGACGCCTATGCCGTCCCCGTCGAAACGAAAATCCATATCATCGATTGAACGGATGAGCAAGCACTCGGCCCTAGGACAGTTCGCCACGCGGCACTCGATTTCGATCGTGTTCATTTGTGCCGCCCTGTGCCTGGCCGGCGCCTTCTCGGCCCTGACCATCTCTTCTTCGGTCTTCCCGCAGACCAACTTTCCCCGTGTCGTACTTCTCGTGGACAACGGCGTCATGCCGGCCGACGAGATGATGGCGACCATCACCCGGCCCATCGAAGAAGCGATGAAAGACATCCGCGGCGTCGTCACGATCCGTTCGACAACGGGCCGAGGCGCGGCCGAGATCAGCGTCTTTTTCACTTGGAACGTGGATATGATCCAGTCGGAGCTCTACGTCCTCAGTCGGTTATCTCAGATTCGCGCCGCGCTGCCCACGACGGTCGAGGCCTCAGTCTTCCGGCTGACCTTTTCGGCCTTCCCCATACTCGGGGTCAGTCTCACCAGCAGCGCGCGCAGCATCACCGAACTTTGGGAGACGGCGCGCTATAATCTCAAGCTCCGCTTCCTGAGGATACCGGGCGTCGCCCGCGTGGACCTCGTCGGCGGCCGGACGCCCGAATATCACATCGTGGTCGATCCGCTCCGGCTCGGCGCCGCCGGGCTTTCCCTTTCCCAGGTTACGGAGGCCCTGACCAATAATAATTTCGTGGCCTCGGCCGGCATGCATGAGGAGAACCACACGCTCTATCTGACCGTAGTCGACGGGCGCCTGCATTCGATCCGGGACATCGAAAGCTTCCCGGTGACGGTCATCAACGGACACCCGGTCCGCGTGCGCGATTTCGCCCGCGTCGAGCGAGGACCTGAGCCCGTTTTCAATATCGTGACCGCCGACGGAGAAAACGCGGTCCTGCTCAACGTCCGCAGCCAACCCGACGGGAGCACCCTCGACATTGCCAAGGTCCTGAAAGGACAATTGGCCGAGCTGAAGCGGGAATTGCCCCCGGACATGAAGCTCGCTTTTTTCTATGATCAATCCGAGATCGTCCGCGCCTCGGTCGAGAGCGTCTGGGAAGCGATCCTCTTCGGCCTGATCCTCTCCGTGGTCATCTTGTACTTTTTCCTGAAAAATTGGGGAACGACGCTGGTGGCCACGCTGGTCATCCCCGTCACGGTCCTGGTCACGCTCCTGGCGATGAAAATAGCCGGAATGACATTCAACCTCATGACCCTGGGAGGCATCGCCGCGGCCATCGGTCTTGTCATCGATGACGCGATCGTCGTGGTGGAGGCGATCCATACGAAACGGACAGCCGGAAAGCCGCGTTTGGAGGCCATCCGGGACGGCATCGGTGAGATTTTCCGGCCGCTCGTCGGCTCGACCCTGACGCCCGTCGTCGTATTCATCCCCCTGGCGTTTCTCGAAGGAATCACCGGCGTTTTCTTTCGCGCCCTGGCCCTGACCATGGTCGTCGCCCTGCTGACGTCTTTGGCCCTGGCCGTTACCTTGACGCCTTCCCTGGCCGCCTGGCTGCTCCGGTCCCGTAAGGGCGAGCCGGCAGGCCTCCGCGAGGAGCACGGCGGTCCGTTGCTGCGGCGCGTTATCGGGGCCTACGAGACGGGGGTGCGGGCCGCGCTCAAACGGCCGGGGCTGACTATCGGGGTCTGTGCTGGCGTCATGCTCCTGGCGATTCTCCTTTACAAAGGTCTCGAGAGCGAATTCCTGCCGCCTATGGATGAAGGTGGATTCGTCATTGATTACTTCACGCCCTCCGGGACGAGCCTCGCGGAAACTCACCGCCAGCTGTTGCAGGCGGAGAAAATCTTGCGGACGGTCCCGGAGCTGGCCAGCTATTCGCGCCGCACCGGGGCGAGGTTGGCCCTGTCCATCGCCGAGCC
>Ga0307380_10008557_pt1 | contig 13100 bp, 15 predicted proteins | sample UN3MG_FD_202239 | JGI IMG/M metagenome (GOLD analysis project Ga0307380, IMG submission 202239) | Soil microbial communities from Risofladan, Vaasa, Finland - UN-3 | ecosystem: Environmental > Terrestrial > Soil > Coastal area > Acid sulfate soil | place: Finland: Risofladan, Vaasa | collected... | reverse complement strand
CGATACTCAGCGCGCCCTGGCCGTACCATTCGCCAATCTGCTCACGGGTTTGGTTCAACTCTTTTTGTAGTTTCTTGGGAAGGACTTTCATCGCTAACTCAAATTTCGCCAGCGCGTTGGGTGCCACAACTTCCAGGTACGGCCGGTTCGTGAACCAGTGCTTGGTCAGTTCAGCGAAGCCCTCTTCGACGTTTCTCACATCGTACGAAAGATGGTGCATCTCTTGCTGCCAGTTGGGCATATCCTGGATTTTGATGTTCGGAGAATTCTTGCCGTAGAACGCCGAGTGGGTGGCGGCGTTGTTGTGCATCGCTTCGCCCATCGGCGTCTGCATCGACAGGAAATGCCCGACCTCGTGAACTTGGGTCGGGATGTCGGACATATGCCTGATTCGCATTGATTCCGAGAACTGCTCGATCGACTGGCCCGACTGGCTTTTATGGCTGTGCCGCATGTAGCCCAGGCGCTCGCCCACCCCATCGGACGCCTTGTTTTTTACCCCGCCGTACTTGAACGAGGCATCCAGGCTTTTCGCGAGCTTGGTCAGAATGTCCTGGTGTCGGATGACCCCCAGTTGTGCCGACGGCTCCTTGCCGTGCTCGATCTCGCGTCCATGTGAATACTTCTTGCCACGGACGTCAGCGGGATCGCGAGGATTGAATCGATCGCCCAATTCAACGATCACGTTATCCAGCGATTCTGATGCACCGCCCGTAGCGGTCCTCTCCCCAGCGCGGCCCCCGTCCGGCTGAGGTCCGCCACGAGCGGGTGCATCATGTTCAATGTCGACACGGTCGATGCCTGGCTGCTCGGGCGTGCGCTTGCGCCCACCGCCTGGAGATGCTGACTGCTTCTCCATCTCCAGGATGTCTTGTCGCTGCGTTTCGTACTGCTCGGCGAGTTCGGTGTGGAGCTGCTCCACGTTGTCCTTGGCAATGCGCATCTCTTTGGCTGCGCTTAACTCCTTGCCTTGGATTTTCAGGATGGGGTCAATGGCCCCGCGCGATTTGGGCCACGCCGCGAGCCCAGCCATTGTGATCGCACCGGCAATGCGCTCGTCTTGTGGAGCGTTCTCCGGTGTGAGCGCATACGCCGCCCCGCCTAGAATGGTGCCCCTGGCTATGCGAGGCAGGTGCTGGGTGAGTGGGAACAGCGCCGCAAACGCCGACTCCGTGAGCCCGGCCTGCATAGTTGGGATGAAACCACGGTCGCTGGCTCCGATTGCAGCCTTCATGCCGAATCCTAATGACGGCGCGAGCATCTCAGCAGCTGCCTTTGACAGCATTCCATTCTTGACGAATCCCTTCAGCACTCCCTTGGCTGCGCCCATTGTCGTCATCGCGCTGGGAACCATTACCGTCAGTTCGCCAGCGATATGGGCAGCGAGTTCTTGCGGGCTGTGGTCTTTCGGCAGCTCGTTGTCTTCATAGAGTTTCGCGGAGAAGTCGGCCAGCTCGGAAATGGCGCGATCGCCCATGTCGCCAGGCATCACCAGGCGCATCGCGTTGCTGGCGAAGTGAATCTCGTTGGCGAAGCCCTTGTTCACACCCGCGATGTAGTTGCCGAGCATGTCCTGGTCTGCCGGGTAACGCTCCAGGCCAGTGTCGATGACTACGTCCTGGCGGTCAGGAGGCAGATCCATAAACCCTGGGTGTATCTGCGCCAAGGCGTCGCGCTGCGAAGCGCGGTCGGCCGAACGGAACTCTCGGCTCTGGAATAGTTCGGGTACGGTGCTCATTGAGCCCTCGGGTCACCCTTCTGCCCAGGCTTGTTTCCCGGCGCGTTCCATGTACCCCATGCCGAGTCAAGCGAGTCCATCAGCCCTGGACCACCGACAGTGGTCGGCCAGCCGAAGTACGAAGAGACGCCAATGCTTGGCTTACTCTCCACCCCTCCGCCCAGGAAGTCCTCTTCGCCAGGTTTTAGTCCATTGGCCCCAACGTTCTCGACATTTTTTCGGAAGTTAATGATGTCTTGTTCACTTATGGTTCCACCGAATATCCCATTCCTTGCGAGCGCTGTAAGCCAATCAGCGATTTGTGGGAGAAACACGCCCTCCTTCATCATCAGCTCTCTCATTGCGCCTTGCTTTCCATTTACCAAGTTTTCTCGAACTTTGGGCGACAGGTCATTGTAAAACCAGACCTTGGCCGCTTCAAAGTCAGAGTTATCCTTTCGTGTCGGCACTTCCTGAATTGCCGCGAAATCAGCGGCCTTCTCGGCAGGCGTCTGCCTGCCGCCTCTACCACGACCGCCGAATTGGCCAGCCAGGTACAGATCCGGATTTCTCGCCGCACCGAGCAGCATCTCCATGCGCGCTGGGTTTGCGTTTGAGCCCTTTGCCCTTTCCTCTGCGATCTGCTGGCCGATAAACGTCGAGAACTGCCGCACGTCGTGCGTTTTCTGCGCGCGTTCTGGTGCTTTGCCAGCCGACAGTAGGCCAGCGGCGATCGGGCTCAGGTCACCACTGCCCGGCTGAACGGATGCCATCCCTGCGCCGATGCTCATCATCGCATCGAAGATTCCGATCCGCGCGATCTGCCCGCTCTCACTTCCCCACCACTTCATGAACCCGTTGCGGTTGTCCGGCGCGAGCGGCGGCGTCTCGGTCAAAAATTGAATCGTCTGATCGCCAGGCAGGTTCCCCAGCAGACCATCGTTTTTGCGGATGGCTGCGATGGGTTCAGTCAGCAGGCCACGAGTGGCGGCGTCCAGGTCTTGCATCGACTGGTCAGCGTGCTGCTGCGCGAGCGTCATCGAGGAGGGCAGGTTGGGCGGAGTAATGACGTTGCCACCCTGCCGCATGTAAGGGGTGGTGAAGTCGGCGCCGATGTTGGTCATCTAAACCCCTGCCATGCCATGTACTGCTGCATCAGCTGCTGCTGGCCGATTAAGGTCGCATCAGGGAATGACGACCGGTATCCCGAGGGAGGCCCGGATGTCGGCGCCGCAGGGATTGCGGCAGTCGAGGGCTGTGCCGGCGTAGGTGTCGTGAATTGGTCTATTGCCTTGCCAGCGCTTCCTGCAAGGCTGAGAGCCTGGGCCGCTTGCTGCCATGTCGGCAAGGCCCACCCCCCTGGAAGGGAGGCCGCTGGGGTTCCGCCCAGACCAACAACCGGCGTAATCGATGACGTTGTCAACGCTGTGCCGGGTGCAACCACACCGCCACCGAAAGCGGTTGGCGCGGCCCCTCCTGGCCCCACTCCAGATCCAGCCAGATACGCAGGGGATTGCGAAAGGGCGGTGCTGGCCGTGCCACCGTAGCCGGTCGGGATCGCTGAACCGGGTGCTAATCCCTGCACTCCAAGCAACTCGGCGCTCGACGAACTGAGCCCGAGAGGAACCGTTTCACCACCGCCAACCAGGGCTGCATCTCCGCCGAGCTGTGCTCCAGATGCGCCCTCAACAAAGCTGGTCGACCCAGTCACTGTTCCGCCACCAGAACCACCCAGGGTTCCGCCACCAGAACCACCCAGGGTTCCGCCACCAGAACCAGTCACTGTGCCACCACCAGAACCACTCAGGAGGCCACCACCAGAACCACCCAGGGTGCCACCACCAGAACCACCCAGGGTGCCACCACCAGAACCAGTCAGGGTTCCGCCACCAGCACCACTCAGGGTGCCGCCACCAGCACCACCCAGGGTGCCGCCACCAGCAGTAGTTCCCACTGCGCCGCCACCGGTCGCGGCGCCAGTTATCCCAGCTGTAGTTCCTATCCCAGCTGTAGTTCCCGCGGCGGTTCCACCCAGACCAACAACCGGCGTAAGCCCGGACGCTGTCAACGCTGTGCCGGGTGCGAGCAGCCCACCGCCAACACCCGTGACGGCTGTCGGTGCGGCCAGCCCTGCGACGCCACCGCTGACGCCGGCCCCGGCTCCCAGTCCGCCGATCGCTCCGCCGCCACCTCCGGCTACGGCACCGAGCAATCCGCCTCCAGCAGCACCACCTCCGGCTGCGGCACCGAGCAATCCGCCGGCCGCGCCGCCGGCCGCGGCAGTACCACCCGCTGCTGCCAATCCGCCGGCCGCGGCGCCAGTTGCTGCCAATCCGCCAACGGTGCCAGCCGTAGCAGCGGTAGCAGCAGCAGCGGTAGCAGCGGTAGCAGCAGTTGTTGCAGCGACAGTGCCAGCAGTCGCGCCGACCACCGCAGTGGTGACAATCGAGCAGATCCCTGTGGGAGTGAACTCTCTGTATTCTGTGAATCTCATATCAACCATTTCAACCCTTCAGCGCGCTAACCGCGTTCCCAACTGCGCCTGCTCCTGCTACTCCAAGACCTGCATATTGCAATGAACCAGGCGATGACTGCGTCCGGCTCGACGTCGTTCCGTATGCACCACCCGAGATGAAGTCCTTGAACATTCCGAGCGACTCGTACGGCGCGTACTGCTCGAAGTTGAACCGCTGGACCATGTCGTTGAGTTGCAGTTGCGCATGTGAGAATTCGTCGCGGCCCGCCATCGCAAGGGCCGACTGATCCTGGAATTGACGTTCGCGGAGCCCGATGGCAGTCGTCTGGGCGTCATATTGCCGGCCGCGCTCCGTCTCGTATGCACGTCCGTACAGGCCACCAAACATCTGGCTCAGTTCCTGGCCGAGGTCCCGCTGCGAATTCGAGTAAGCGTGCGTTTCCGCATTGCCACCCGGTCCACCACTTGGACCCGCCGACCGACCTGCGCCACCGAAACGACTCGCAATGCCTGGCAAAACCGTGGTCTGGTACGCTCGCGTGATGTCCTGGGCCGCGGCCTGACCCGCGCCTTTTAGCGCCGGGTTAGTGCTCGGGTCGAGAAAATCTCCACGCAGCGTCGCTTGGTTTTGCTGGAGCGCCGAATCCAGGCCGCCACTGGCGTTCACCAATCCAGCGACATTTGACGTCGCCTCTGACGAGTACGGATTGCGATCTGCCACCGTGGAGAAGCCTGGGTACTGAAGCGGACCCTGGTCAAAAAGACCGCGCGCCTGTTCGTACAGCTCCCGCAGCTGCACACCTTGCGGTCCCCACGGAGTTGACGATGTGTCAGCGGATTTCGATCCACCACCCATATCAGAGTTCCTTCTCGAACGTGGCCCATACTTCTTTGTAGTCAGGGAGCAAGCGTTTCCACCCCCGGCGACCCTCTACGAATATCGAGTGGCATCCTTGTTCCAAAGCGAATTCCTCCAGGCGCTTCATGCCGCCGCAATCGAAGCAAGCCTTCTGAATGGAACCCTTGTCGCCTCCGGCCATCGTCGCTTTCAAGACCTTTCTGCCAACCTTGTATTCAACGATCTCCGTCACCGCCACCGCGATGACTTTCGACCCTTCCATGCAGAGCCATATCTGATTGATCCCTGTGCGCTGAAATTCCAGTATCTGCTCGATGTTCGTGTAGCCAGCTATCATCGCCACCGCTGCTGCGAGGTGACGCTCTATCTCTCCTTCCAGGTACGGACCCGCTGCTCCCGGCGGAACCAGGAGTAGTTTGAGTTCACCCGATGAATACGACGAAGAATTTTCTGTCTGTTGCAGGGCTGCTGTCATGATGGATGACTGCCTTTCCTTTCAGGGGTTCTGCCCACACAGCTGTGCTCATCGCAGAAGCCGACCCAGCTGTAATGTTGATCGAGATGTCCTGCCGGCACTTTTCGTAGAGCACTTCCGTCTCTGTTTGGTTTGGCTCCAAAATGACGGTGAACTGGTTATTGGTCTGGCCGAAGAGCGCAGCATTCGCCGCATTGGAGATTTTCCTCCGGTGCTCGTCTTCTCGGCCAAACCAATACTCCGGCGTCGTACTGGATGTGCGCGGTTTGTTCTGGCTCATTTGTTTCCCGATGCTGTGCCGTCTACGTCGCAGCCGACTGCGTTTTCAAACGACGGTGGCAGGCTTACGCGTACCCGATGGTATCGACCATCCGATCGAACCGAGCACGCTCCGTGGTCTTCTTGCTTGGCGCGGCGACCGTAAGTCAATGGCTCAAGCGGACGCGGGCGCCGGGCCAGACCTGCAACCTGCACTGTGACGTCCGCTGCGTCTATCAATGGGCGAACAGTCGTGACCAGGCTTCGGTAGCCAGGGTTCAGCTCGATGTCTCCCGTCTCGATGACTCCAGACAGGTTCGGTCCAGTGAACTGGGACAGCAGGTGAGTCGAGTCGTATGCCGACAGTGTGGCCGAGTCGACCGGGGTCGCGCGGGCATCGAACGTTTGGGTGCCCAATACGCCACCAGGAGGGACTGCGCCGGGACCTTCCACGGAATCCTCGTCGCCTACGATGTCAGGAGAATCCAGGTGAGCACCCGCGGTGTACGACCAGACCAGCATCTCAGCGGTCAGTTCCGCATCCGTGAACTGATCTAGCGCCCAGTCGTAGATGAACATCTTGTTCGGTGTCCCAGTGGCATCGTGGTTGGCGCCTGGGTACAGAACAAAGATCCGGGTCGAGTCGGGGTCGCGAATCGCGCTGACGCGATAGAAGAATTCCCCATCGATGTCGGAAAGGAACTTCTTGTTGACCTTGTCTTTTCCGATCGGCCGGGATTGCGTGTAGTCGAAAAGATAGAAGCCGTCTTCTGAGCAGTAAAACACCATGCGGCCTACGGGGACGGCCAGTCGCGGAATTAACAGCCCTCGGTTCGGCTCGACGCGATTCAGCGAAAAAACGACATCTCCGCCCACGTAGTCCATGCGCCAAATGGCGTGCTCTTGGAAAACAGCACCCACCTCTGATCCTGACACGATAGCGTTGACGTTCCCGCCGGCACCTTCCAGCAGCTGGCCATCCGACTGGCTGGCGACCGCCAGCGAGGTCCCGCGCGTAGGCCAGGACAGAGGATTGTTGATCGTTGACCAGGAGATCGCGCCAGTCTGTAGCCCGTTGACCGGATCGAAGATGTTCCCGGCTACTAAAAAGTTGTCGATGACTCCAATGTGCCTAGCGCGTGGGGCCGCCGGGGCAATCGTGGTGTTACGGACGTCTGCGAATGTGTCCCCGGCAGCAATGTTGCGGATGTCGAAGAACTGCATCTCGTCAGAGAAGTTCGTTGCGAATACTGTCTCGCCGAACACGGCGAAATCCCAACGGCTCTCAATGTTCCGCGTGTAGCCAGCGGGACGCGAGATCGCCGTCGCTCCATCCGAGGTGATTGTGTACAGGTCGTCTTCGTCGCCTGCGAACTGGTAGGCGTTGGTCGCGAAGTCCGTACCGCCAATCGCGCCGCGGCAATACTTGGCCAGCGCGGTCGCGCCTGTGAGCGCAGTCAGCGAAGCCATCGGGCCGTATCCACCACCGATCGGGACAATGTTCCGGGCCACAGTACATCCAGAAGTGTTCACAAGCGGGGGCAAGTCGGGAACCCAGGGTCCGAAGATGTAGCGCTTCACCTACGACCGCGGAACGAATGCTGATCGCTAACGACCACATCCGGACGAATCTGGAGCCGTCCTCCACCAGTTCGGTTCCGATGCTCCATCTGCCGATAGGACATCTTCGCCTTTTCGTAGAACCCACCCCACACCTGGATGCGGTGGTCGGCGCCGATGAACGGAGCAGCGTGCATCAGCGCGCCGTACAGCAGGCAGTCAGGGGCGTCGTCCAGGATCTTGTTGGACGGCCTGCCGGGACCAAGCCCTGCGATAGAACCGCGGTAGGTGATCGTGTACGTGATCGTGCTATCCGTCGGTGTCGGCGCCAGGTAGAGACGATTCCCTATGTGACAGGCGGCGCTCGGGTTAGAAAGGCCAAGGCCGTTGGTACGGACGTCATTCAGCTTGTCGATCCCGACGATGTTAATCGAGTATGGACGCACCGTGTTCACGCGCAGGTGACGCAGCTCCAGCAGATTGCGCGGCAGATCGATGAACTCGTCGATCCCAGTGAACTTACCCTCTTCGACAAATTCCGAATCGCGCAGAGGGATGTCGCGCTCCAGTTCCTTTTCGACCAGTGTGATGAAGTCGGGTATCTGGTCGCGCAGGTCACTGCGGCCAAGGTAGTCGCTGATCGTCTCGACCAGCTTTTCAAACGTATTGAGCCCGCCGGCAGAAATCGGTGTCGTCATTCTGGCTTACCAGTCGATCCCTTGAAGAATTCCCGGTAGGGCTTCTGCGCAATCTTGCCAGTACCTGTTCGCAGGTATTGCCACTCCGGGTCGTCCAGCTTTTTGATGAGCCGATCACGGTGCTCGCTATCCCAGTAGCGAAGTCCTTCTTCCTTCAACCACTTTTCGAGAATGATGTTCGGGATCGACGCAACCTGCTTCCAGTCGCGCGTAGGCGAATAGCCATCCAGACCGGAATTCTGGAAGCGCTTGTTCCGATCCAGCAGCGGTTCAACATCTTGGCGGCGACGGGCGATCAGATTGCCTGGTTCCTGTCGGTCGTGTTCAAGGCCGGTAGCAGCGCTACCGGGTATGTGATTCTCGACATCCCATATGATCCCCATTGAACCACCCCCCCCCTACCAGTTTTCAAGTGCCGTAGCGGTAAACGTGATGCTGGCCGCCAATGGAGTGAAGTTGGCGGCGCGGCCCAAATTGAACTGAGCGTACCCGAGCGTATAGACGAGAACAGGATTACTTCCTACGACCAACGCAAAGTCCGTGACAGAAGAGCCGCTTCCAGACTGGGACATTCCTACAGTAAGCCAATCCCCCTGTCGGGCGTACAGAACCGGTTCGCCAACGACGTTCGACTTGAATGCCTGGACCAGACAGTATTTCGGCTTCTGGCCGTTCCGCGTCAAAGGAACTGCCCGGCTGCTCGAAGAGGCGACCACTTGACGAACGGTGGTTCCAGTCGAAATGTGAAAGGCGCTTGCGCCGAATTCATGACCCATTAGAAGTTCTCTAGTGCCGTTGCCTGGAACGTGATGGAAGCCGGTCTGTTCGCCGCATCCTGTAGGGTTGGAAAGTCCAATCCGAAATTCGAGTATCCATGCACGTAGATCAGGAGTGGGTCATTACCGACAACCAATGGGTGGTCGAAGTTGAGGTTCCCGTTGCCGACCGTATTCAAGCGAAACGTGATCCAATCACCCGGTACAGCGTAGATTACCTCGGCGGCGTTCGTCCGGATTGCCTCGACTAAGCAGTATTTCGGCTTCTGTCCATTCCGCATTGTCGGCATAGCCAGAAAATTTGCACCGCTTATAGCCTTCTTGACCGTGCGACCAGTGGCGATGTGGTACGGAAGTGCGCCGAATTCATGTCCCATTCATTTTCCTATCGGCCGATCGTGAGAACCCACAAGACTTCGGCCGCCGACCCGCCGCCGTCGCCTACCAGCGCGAGCACGCTGCCGTTGGTCAGACCGTTTTCGTTGTCAGTCGCTTCGCGTGCGTAGTTCACAGACGAGTTCGGATCGAACACGGTTTGCAATGTGGTCCCAGCGGCCATCGCGCTGGTGACCACCATCGTTGCCGTCACGCCGCCCGATAGCAACTCGACGCCGTTCAACTCGAAGGTGATGGTGGCGGGGCCGCCAGTCAACGCAGTATTGATGACCAGCGCAAACCGCTTGATCTGCCCAGACTGCGGAATCGGTACATGAAGAGTTGTGGCAAACGGGCTGGCGGCAGCAGCGCCCGTGCCGGTCAGGTGCGTCTCTGACATGTCGTGCTGTTCGACTTTACTCATGATTTATCCTACTTCCGAATCGTGATGACAAAGACATGTGGCGTGAGGATAGTATTCGCACCTGTGGAGATTATCATTGTCAGCACGCCCAATGTCGTCGCTCTATCCCCATCTTCTGCTTCCCGTAGGAAGTTGTTAGGATGGTTCGGATCGAATTCAATCAATGTCGTATATCCGGTAATGGCTGTATTGGCGGGGGTCAGCGTCATCAGCGCATCGGCACCACCTGACTGAAGCTCTAATTGATCTTGGAAAAACCCGACAGTTACGTCGTCATCAAACCCGCCGACCGATGACGTGCAGGCGTAACATCGCTTGATCTGCCCAGACTGCGGTATCGGAATAGACATAAAGATGCCCGTCGACTGGATATCGACAGGGAACGACAGGCTGTACTCTGCGAGGTCGTGCTGTTCTACTTTCGGCATGAATTCACCTATGTGGGCGGGGACCTAAATCCCCGCCCACTGTGTGGATTACGAGGTAGTCAGATCGGCAACGATGCCGGAAGCGTGCGGGTTGCTGGCGCGGAGTGTGTACTCCACGATCAACTCTCGCTTCTCGGCGTCGCCAGTCTTCGCCAACGGGAACTGGCGGAACCCCCGCAGGTAGTCAACCGACCACATGCTCGGGGTGATGACCAGAACGGACCGATCTCGGCTGAACCGGTTCGGGACGATGCGGTGCTCGCCGAAGTCCGACACATAGATGTCGACTGCGGTAACCAATCGCATGTCCTCGGATCGATCGAACCGAGTGGTGTTTCCGCTGAACGCTGACGCTGCCTGCTTGTTGAACGACCCGGTCATGATGACCGTTGGGTCGCCACCCTGGTCCCAGCACTGCTTGATGACGTCCTTCAGGTCAGCTTCAGAGAACGCACGCTGCGTTCCGTCCACCCGGATGCCAGTGCTGTCCGTCGGGGAGAAGCCATTCGGACTGGTGGGTGCAACTCCGGGGGTTGTGCCAGTTCCCAGGTTCTGCGGTTGATTGTTGCCCGTCCAGCCGGCGTCCAGCCCGTCTGTCATCCAGGTTTCGTAGGGTGCCAGCTGGCGCGCGAGCACAGCTGAGCCGATGTCTTTCGCTTGCGGCGTGCCAGTTACCAGCGCGTCGCCAGCAATCAGGATCGATTCCATGTCCCGCTTCAGCTCTTTGGCACGCTTCGCCAGCTGGTAGGCCAGCTCGCTTTTGCGGCCGGCCTTGTCGACCACTTCTGCCGTTCCTGACACCAGCACCAACTTGTTACTGATCTGGCAGATGTTGTCGATCCGGTAACTTCCGACTGTCGTCGGCCACGCTGTAATGTCGTCGCCTTCGTCAACGGCATTGGCCAGGTTCACGTCAGACAGGATGTCGGTTTGCCATTCATGGCGCGTTTGGGTAGCCGTGCCACGTCCGATCATCATCATGAACGGAGTTTCGGTCGGCGAGATGTTGTAGATGATGTCCGACAAGTCCTCGCGCATAGCTTCATGCTCGGCTCCCGACAGTTGGTACGTTTCGATCGTGTTCGTGATTATTCCCATTACAGGTGCCCCTCGATTAGTGCAGCAGCAGCCCGCTCTGTCCCTGTTCTCTTCAGGGAACTCACGCGCTGGCTATGCACTTTCTGTTCGGCTGTCCGGTCACCCTCACGACGCGCACCCGCTTTGAGTGTTCGGCGTGTCGGTGGAAGCCGACGCAGTTTTTCTATTGTGTTAGGGGCCTCTTGCTGTAGCTGGTTGAACTTTGCTGCTTGGTACGCCACCAGGAGGAGCCGGTGGTCTTGCAATGAATCCATTTCTTCTGGCGCGAAGCCTGACTTCGTCAGGAAATTTCTCACTTCCGTGATAGCGGTGGATGCCTTCTTCTCGTCTTGCCAGTCCGGCATCTTCTGTCGTAGCAGAGACAGCTCGCGGTTACGGTCCAGCCCTACGGAAGCGGCGGAATCGCTCTCGCGCTGCGCCTGTAATGCCTTCAGTGTGTCGACGGCGCCAGCGACCTTTCTGTGCTGCGCCTCTTGGCGTCCCTTCAGGATCAGGTAACGAGTGGGGTCCTCGACTTCGAGTTCACGCCAATCGATGTCACGAAACTCTTCTGTAATAACGTCGATCGCGGCCTGGGTGTGCGCAGCCAGCTGGCTGGCCATCTCGTTGTTCCGCGCCTGCATTTGCTGGTCGACCTGCGACAGGCGCTGCTCGGCCTGGGCAATCTCGTTCCAGCGCCGCGCGGACTCAGGAGCGTTGCGAAACTGCGCGAGGGCTTCAAAAAGAGATACTCGACCGGTAGGCCCGTCTACCTCCAGGTGATGAAGCAGGTCCTCTTCTTTCAGGTCGAATTCACGCGCCATGTCGGCCAGCGTAGTGATTCCGCCGCGATCTTCCTCTTCGCCAGCACCGGGAAGTACGACTTCTTCACCCTCTTCAACTTCTTCGTCGCCTTCTTCGTCGCCGAGGGTGTCGGCAATCTCTTCTGCGCCTTCGGCATCGACTGCGGCTGGCTCGTGCAGGGTTCCTTCTTCTGAAACCCTGAGCTTCTTCTCGATACCCTTCAGTCGCTGATCGATCTTTCCAATCGCTGGGGCACGGTGAAAAGATTCGTTCGGATCGTCGCCATCGATGTCACGTAGCGGGTCGTTGCCGCCGGCATCGAGGAAATCTTTCAGTCGATCATGTATCTCACTGCTCTCTAGTAGCGAACTGTTTAGCTGCGGAGGACTCGCTGCTCCCATCCCACTCTCTCAACCTTCGCTCCTTGGATGCGGTATCTTGCCGTTCGGACTCGGTAATTGCGGCCATCTTGCCGGTCTGCAAAACCGTTGTCAACGTGGAACGGAAAGCCCGAACGACTTGCATCATGCGGTATGCCGCCTCTCTCTTGTCGTGCTCGGCGTAAGAGGATTCTTTCCAAGACCTTTCACAGTCTGACTCGATGGTAGACAGGGCTTCCTGTAGCATTGGGTTATTCATGACCTGCGCTGCCTGTCGCCCACGCGCCATTTCCAGCTCTTCATCCATCGCCATTACTCCTGTGCGCTGCGTTCAGGCGAGCAATCGCTTCAGAAGCGTCTGCTTGGATTTTCGCGACTCGCTCCTGTGTCGCCAGGCGCTCCCGCTCCAACGTGGCCTGCTGTGTTAGTTCCAGGTGCCGGAACGTCGCCAGCTCCTTGTCTCCGAGCAGTGAGATCTTGACCTTTTCCGCACCCAGCATGATTTCCTTCTGGTTGTCACGCTCGCGACGCTTCGACTCTTCTTCTTTCTGTCGCGCCTTCAGCTTCTCGATTTCCATCTCCGGGTTGGGCTTCTCGCTCGGCGGTTTGTCCTGCGGGTCCGTGAAATACATCTCCGGGTTCCGCAAACCCATCGCTTCGACCAGTTTGACCGCGGTGTTGTACGCATTCTGCTGGCTGACGATGTCGAGCCCGCGCGACTGCATCGCGGCCTGCAACTCCAGAATCCCGCTCAAGTGCTGGATTCGCTCGCCAGCCTGACCGACACCCAGCC